>Ga0210393_10000011_pt1 | contig 300972 bp, 234 predicted proteins | sample IncBWC27OmetaG_FD_160068 | JGI IMG/M metagenome (GOLD analysis project Ga0210393, IMG submission 160068) | Forest soil microbial communities from Barre Woods Harvard Forest LTER site, Petersham, Massachusetts, United States - Inc-BW-C-27-O ... | reverse complement strand
GTTTGCTACTACAGCGTGGTGCTGTGGAAATCAAAACGAGTCTCTGCGGAAGAAATCAGCTCCGGCTCGATGCTTCCGCCCGGTGAATTGGAAAAACGCGCCTGAGCGCTCGCCGCATTACCTCAGCGTGATCAGCACCGCGTAGGTGATGAGCAGAAACGTAACCATCAAGGTGTTGTTGCCCCATCGGGATACGATTTCGATCATGTCGGGCCCTCCACTTTAACGCGGCGCAACTTTACAATTCCGGGGCCGAAGAATGGTTGTCGCAGGTCTCAAAACCCAAACGAATGCGCTCTTTCGTCGCGTTATGTCCGATAAATTGGCGCCGCTGCGTCGTGCCAGGCTGCCGCCGTCATGAACATACTCTTGGTGGAAGACAGCGAAGAGGTGAGTTGCATAACGGTCGAATATCTACACGAGCTTGGGCACGAGGTTGTCGCGGTCGCCGAAGCGGAGAAGGCGATCATGCAGCTCAGGGACAGGCCATTTGATGCCGTGATGACGGACATCAGGCTGCCGGGCATGTCGGGCATCGAACTCGCCCGAGCCTTGGTCCGGGACTACCCGAATCTTCCGGTGGTGATTGCGTCCGGCTATGGCGCTCTCAATGCCGAGTTTCTGCTCGGCGGGAAGATGCGCACCGTTCTGATGCTGCCCAAACCCTACGACTTACCTGACCTCGAACGCACTCTCGCCGAAGCCGCTGCGATTGGGAATCGAATTTAGCGTCGCCGCAGATTCGCACTCAGGACAACACGGGGGAGATGTCCGCAGAGTCTCACTGAGCAGGTCCGTGAGTTGGTGCTCATCGTTGTCGAACGCCTCCACGTAAGGCTTGCGCTTGCGAACGAGTTCGATGGCCAGTGCAAAAGCGCCGGCCGGGTTGACGTCGTCATCGAAGTACACGTGTCGATGCACGGGGCAGGTTTTCAACACCTGAGTCTGCAGGGCAATACCGATCGCGATCGCCTGCTTCTCATTCAGGACACTCATCGTCTCCATGGCGTTCATCCTCGGCGGAGGGTGGTTCTAACGACGGTGGTTCTGCCCATTCGATACTCCTTCGGGGGAACGCAGCCGATGACCCGCAGGGCGCGCCTCCAAGCTGCGGCCTGAGGCGCGGGCTCAGGAGGATCATGCGGAGCCAGCGGGGGACTTTCGGGATTCGACTCGGCTGGAATCTTATCGCTGGGCATGGGCTCACTCCTGGTTCACGTGCACCGCAGTCGGGCAAAGTCTGGGAGATCCGCCGAGCAGGAGCGATCGGCGGGAAGCCAGGAACATTGTAGGAATTCTCGACGGACACTGTCAGAGCGGCAGGTTGATATGCACCCTTCGCGCGCCGGCGCTCAAGATCCTTTCCAGCGACGCCTATCGCCGCATCGCGCCTAAATGGCCAGGTACGGCCAATCGCTCACCGTTGCACCATCCGTCGCAGCGTCGGGTGTCTCGGCGCGGCCGACGGCATGAGTCGGCTTGGCGGCCATACCCAACTCAGATCGCGCAGCGGCATCGAGTATCGCGCCCAAGCGGCGCAACTGCAGCTGCACTCTTCCCAGGGCATCGCTCAAGTCGGGGAGCCAGGTCAACGCGCGCACATCGCTGACCTCGCGTGCGACGTATTGCAATTCCGTCGCGAACACACGGTGCGGGCGGCCTTGCAGGCGCGCAATCCAGGCCGCAAGCGCGGCGATCGCCCGATCGGCCGCCGCACGGAGGGCGCTCGGACCCTTCTGATAGCTCAGATAGGGATGCGCCCGCAGCGTGCCCGAGGCGATTCGTGCGATGGTCCAGCAAATGACCGCGCTTTCGGCGAACGCAGCTGAGTCGATCGGATTTGATTGCAAGGCCTTGGCCAGGGCCCGTGCCCGTAACGCCACATCACGCAGTTTCCGCAGCCGCAACACTTCGGCGTCGATCATTGGTATGCCCCTTCCCCTAGCCCCTTCAAATTCCGGTTCGGCACCGGAGCTTCCCATTCATCGGGGCGGTAGGCGTATTCTCAAGGCAAACGTCCCCCAATGCTGTAGGACGACATCGTATGCCGCCGCAGGTGAGCGCCAGGGAGCCTCGAGTTAATGTCAAATGCTTGAGTTAATGTCAAATGCACGGCTCTTGGCGCCCGCGCTTATCGCCCCATGACACGGTCAAGGCCCCAGCTCCTAGGCTTTTGGATGTGCGTGGCGTTGGTGGTGGGCAATTCAATCGGTTCGGGGGTGTTCTTGCTCCCGGCCGCCTTGGCGCCCTTCGGGCTCAACAGCGTGGTCGCGTGGGGATTTACCGCGACTGGGGCCATTTTGCTGGCCATCGTCTTCGCCTGTTTGAGCCGCGCCTATCCGCAGGCCGGCGGACCCTATGCCTATGTGCGCCTGGCCTTTGGACCGCTCACCGCCTTCATCGTCGCCTGGGGCTACTGGATCTCCATCTGGGTGGGGAACGTTACCATTGCCACCGGCGCCGTAAGCAATCTCTCGCCGCTGCTGCCGTGGATCGCGCAGCAACCCGGTGCCTCCGCCGCGGTGACCTTGATCCTTCTCTGGATGCTCACCTTCGTGAATTGGTACGGCATCAGAGCGTCCGGCTGGGTGCAAAGCGTCACGACGCTCCTCAAGATTCTGCCGCTGCTGGCAGTGGCCGTCTTGGGCTTGTTCTCGCTGCGCTCGGGCCCCGTTGCGGCGGCCGCCACCATTCCTCTGTCGGTGAGCGGCGTCACCGCGGCTGCAACCCTGACGCTCTGGGCGCTGTTGGGACTGGAGTCCGCGTCGATCCCGGCGGACAAGGTGGCCAATCCGGCGCGCACCATTCCCATAGCCACGCTGCTGGGTACGGTGGTGACGGCGCTGATCTGTGCGCTGGCCTGCACCACGGTGCTGCTGCTGGTACCACCTGCCACCTTGGCTCAGTCGAACGCGCCCTTCGTCGATCTGGCAACCCAGTTTTGGGGTGCCGGTACCGGCAAGCTGGTGGCCGTCTTCGCATCGATCAGCAGCTTCGGCGCGCTGAACGGCTGGATTCTCCTGCAAGGTGAGCTGCCGCGCGCCATGGCGCTGCGGGGCGAGTTTCCGCGCATCTTCGCGCACGAATCCGCACGGCAGACGCCGGGCTTCGCGCTGTTCTTCGGCAGCGTGCTGGTGACCGCGTTGATCTTGGCGAACTACGAAAAATCCATGGCGAGCATTTTTACTTTCACGCTGCTGCTGTCCACGACGGCCTGCCTGGTGATGTACGCCCTCTGCTCCGCGGCCCTGTTGCGGCTGCAGTGGATCGGCCGGCTCGGGCCGGCCCGCAAGGGCTCGTTCGCGCTGGCCATTGTCGGCATCCTGGCGACCGCATATTCTCTGTGGGCGATCTTGGGCGCCGGGGCGAAACCGGTCGCGTGGGGCGCGGTGCTTCTCGCCTTAGGCGTCCCATTGTATTTCTGGTGTACCTGGAGTTCGCGTTAAATCCATGTGGCGGTCTTTCGTAGCAGTTGCGTTGGGGGGTGCACTGGGCTGCCTCTTTCGTTGGTATCTCGCCCTCTTTTTGAATCGATATTTCCCGGCCATACCCCCAGGCACGCTGGCCGCGAATCTGGTGGGCTGCTACGTCATCGGCATCGCCATCGCCTTCTTCACGACCTACCCGACGGTTGCCCCGGAGTGGCGGCTGTTCATCACCACGGGGTTTTGCGGAGGCCTGACCACCTTCTCGACCTTCTCGGCGGAGGTGGTGATGTTGATGCAATCGGGACGCTCCGTGCTCGCGCTGGGGGCGGTCGGAGCCCATCTGGTCGGATCGCTGCTGATGACCTTCGCGGGCATCGCAACCGTGGCCTGGCTCAAGGGCTAGGCGGGCCAAGGGCTGGCCGCCCGAGCGCTTGCGCCACGGGCCTCGCACATATGCTGCGAAATCTAGATTTCGCGCATAGCGGATTGATTACACATATTATTTCTGTGGCGGCAGGAGGCACCACACCACGAATAGCACGTACGCTGCCGCCCCGATGCCCACATACAGATAGTTCATAGAGACTCCAACAGAAACTCAAGATTGCACGCCGTTCCCAGTGAGCTTCGAGGCGCCGTGGTGAGCCAAAGGCATTTAACCACAACACTTCGCGCGAGGGCCGATCCTGAACCCAGTGGAAGATGAGAATCTGTCGGAAGATCTCGACAGTTAAAGTCAGAACAAAAAAAATCCCGCGGCGTCGACGAGGCCTGCGCTGTTCTTTAGGGGCGGTGGCTCAAGGCGAGGAGCCACGCAACGAAGATCAACAGGACGGCGCCGAACCCCGCCAAGATTTGGACGCGCCCGCCGCCGTCGCGCGGGACGCCCACGTGGGCATAGACCCAACCTAAACCTGTGCCCACGATGAAACCCAGGGCGTGTCCCAGGACATCGACTTGTGAGTTACCTGCACCGAGCAGGGTCAACAGGCAGATCCCGGCGATCAAGGGGGCCCAGCGATACCAGACACGCTCGCGCAGGGTGAGGCGCTGCCGCCACGCCATGCCCGCCAGCAACCCGAGTGCCGCGAACACAGCGGTCGAGGCGCCCACCGCACGGTGGCTGACGGGTGCGATGAGAGTTTCCAGATAGTTGGCTAGCGCCGCGGCGCCCAGGATGCTTGCCCACGCGATGCCGGGTCCGAGCAATCGGCCCGCGCCGATGCCTGCGATTACGCCAAACAGCACGTTGCCCAGCCAATGCTCCTGGTCCACATGCAAGGTGAGCGCCGTGATCGACCGCCACCACTGGGCCGGCGAACCCGCATCGAGACTGCCGATGGAAAACCAGTCGGCGCCGAATGAGCCATTGCCCGCGCTATAGGCCGCGGCCAAGAGAATCAGCACATAGACGATGGCGCCGAGCGTGGCGCCCGGGCGCGAGGGCATGGCGCTGGGCACGCTGCGCGGCGCGCTGCGTTCGGCCGAATAGCGGCTGATTTCATCGTACGCCTGGCCGAGCAGGGCCACCGGCACGTTCAACGTCCAAGCGCTCTCACCCTCGAGGGTCTCATGCTGGATGCCCCGGGCTTCGAGCACCAGGCTGAATTCGTGACAGAGTGCCTTCGAACCGCGAAAGACCACCGCAAAACCCTCGACCGGTTCAGGAGTCACGTGCCGCAGGCCGCAGCTCGCCGCAGGAGCAGATCCCGCTCGCGGCCGTTCTGCGCCAGTGCGGCGGCGCGGGCGAACTCCGTGCGCGCTTCGTCAAAGCGCCCCAGCTTCTCCAACAAATCTCCGCGCACGCTCGGCAACAGATGGTAGTTCGCCAGCCGCGAATCGCTGCCCAAGGCATCGACGATCTCCAGGGCCCCGAGCGGGCCGAAGGCCATGGAGATGGCCACGGCCCGATTGAGATCGACGATGGGGGACGGTGCCAATTGTGCGAGGGCGTCGTACAGGGCCACGATGCGCACCCAGTCGGTCTCCTGGGCCGTGCGTGCCCGGGCGTGGCACGCCGCAACCGTGGCCTGCAGGGCATAGGGCCCGAGGGCACCCCCCAGTCCTGCTGCGCGGTCAAGGGCCGCGAACCCGCGTCGAATCAACAGCTGATCCCAACGCGCCCGGTCCTGATCGAGCAGGAGAATCGGCTCCCCGGACGGACCCAGCCGTGCGGCCGACCGTGAAGCCTGAATCTCCATGAGGGCCACCAAGCCATGCACTTCCGGCTCCTCGGGAGTCAGTTCCGCCAGGATGCGCCCCAAGCGCAGCGCCTCTTCACATAGCGACGGCCGCATCCACTCGCCCCCCGCGGTCGCCGCATAGCCCTCGTTGAAAATCAGATAAATGACTTCGAGCACGGAAGCGAGCCGGACGGCCCGCTGCTCCGAGCGCGGCATTTCAAAGGGTACATGCGCCTCGGTCAGCGCTCGCTTGGCGCGCAGGATGCGCTGCCCGATGGTCGGTTCGGCCAACAAAAATGCGCGGGCGATCTCGGCCGTGGTCAGGCCTCCCAGCAAACGCAGTGTGAGCGCGACCCGCGCGTCGGTCGAGAGCACCGGATGGCATGCGATGAAGATGAGGCGCAGCAGATCGTCTCCGACATCATCGTCCGTCGACTCATCCACCGCGGCGTACTCACCCAGGAGTTCGGCTTCCTGCGCAATGAGCGGATGCTTTCTCTGCAGCAGCTTGAAGCGCCGGAGTTGATCGAGCGCACGGTTTTTCGCGGTTGTCATCAGCCACGCTCCAGGGTTGCGGGGGACGCCGGATCTCGGCCACTGCTCGAGCGCGGCAATCAGTGCGTCTTGCGCCAACTCCTCGGCAAGCCCGACGTCGCGCAGCATCCGCGAAAGTTTCGCAATGATTTTCGCCGACTCGATGCGCCACACAGCCTCGACGCTGCGCTGAATGCCCGTATCAACCATGGCCACGGCTCCGGCAATCCGGCTTCATTCGAAGTGCCGTCGAGTACGTGCCGCGTCGCGTCGCGCACCTGCATGCGCGCGCCCTGGCTCCACGACCACCAGTTCCTTGGTTTCGGTAAACGGCCCGGCAACCACGGTTCGGTTGCGGCCCGAGAACTGCAGGCGCTTGCCTTGGGCGCTCGGGCACAGCCCTTCGGCCGCCAGGAGGATGCCCGCCTCGAGCAGATCCTCGTTGAACTTGCCCATCTCGGCCGGGAAAACCTGACCCGGCATCACTTCCTGTTCGCTGTCTTTGGTTTCCTTCCGCAACACCATGACTTTCATCGCGGCCTCCATTGGTTATCGCCTCCGCCCTCCCTGACGACGAGCATGCTTTCCTGATTTCGACCAGGGAGACAAGAATTGCCGACTTTACTCAATAAACTCCTCGCCGGCGGACGCGCATTGGGGCCTGTACGCCCTTCTGTATATCTGTATTATCGTAACCGCCAAAACCTGAGCGGCACCCTGAAACCGGCCGTGCGCGCCCCCGCAAGGTGCATTTTGCGGGGCCGACCGCAAAATCCCGTATGATTGGCTCCGGAAGCGCGCTACGATATTTGGCCGAGGCCCTTCCCAAAGTACACTTGCACGCTCGGCGCCAGCGCGTGTACTTTGTATGGCAAAGTGCATGTCTCGTCGCGGCAGCGGCGTCGAGCGGGTTTCCAACTGCAACGGGTGCATTCCTGGATATCAATTTGTGGGATTGGTTTGTCGAATTCGGATACGCCATCGCGTTCGCCGCGATGACTTACAGCGTGGTCGCGACGTTCGCCATGCGCAAGTCCATTTCGATGAAGGGCCTGCCGTCCCCGGGATTGCCCCCGGTCACGGTGCTCAAACCGCTGTGCGGCGTGGAGCGCGACACCTATGACTGTCTGCGCTCGTTCTGCGTACAGGACTTTGACGATTATCAGGTGGTATTCGGCGTCTCCGATCCGTACGACCCGGTGATTGGCGTCGTGCAGCGGCTGCAACGGGAGTACCCGAACCGCGACCTGTCACTGATGATCGATCGGCGTTTGCACGGCAGCAACCACAAGGTCAGCAATCTCATCAACATGATGGCGGTCGCACGCCACGGCTACCTGGTTCTGTCGGACAGCGACGTTCGAGTCGAGCCCGATTATCTCGCGCGCATCGTCGCGCCGCTGGCCGACGAAAAGGTGGGCATCGTGACCTGCTGCTATCGCGGTGTGGCACGTGCCGGCATCTGGTCGATCCTCGGAACGATGTTCATCAATCAGTGGTTCATGCCCTCGGTGCGCGTGGCCGCGATGCTGGGATTCAGATCCTTTGCGTTCGGTGCAAGCATCGCAATGCGGCGCGCAGTTCTCGATAAGATCGGCGGATTCACCGCGATCGCGGGTCAGCTCGCCGACGACTATCGGTTGGGGGAACTGACGCGCCGTATGGGCCTCGCGACCGTGCTGTCGGATGTTGAAGTCGAGACCATGGTCGGCGAACAAAGCGCCCTGGAGCTGGTTGCCCACGAACTGCGCTGGCGCAGAACCATCCGCATCCTCTCGCCGTCCGGCTACGGATTATCCTTCATCACATTCGGCTTGCCGGTCACCGCGGTGCAAATCGCCGTGACGGGCGGCGGCGCCGCGGCTTCCATCATCTTTGCGATCACCGCGCTGGCCAACGCGAGCCTGCACTTGCGGACCGACCGCAGCCCCTGGCGCCGCGCAAAATTGCTTCTCGTGCCGTTCCGAGATCTGCTGCATTTCGCCCTCTGGGGGTGGAGCTTCGCCACGCGCCGGGTGCAGTGGCGAAGTGTGCTCTATCGTGTCACCGACGACGGATCAGTTCAGCCTGTCGTGAGAACCTGACCGCGGCGGCGTTGATTTCGCCATGGATAGCTATCTGATCGTCACCGCCGACGATTTCGGCCTGCACGAATCAGTCAATGAAGCCGTTGAACAGGCCAGCCGTGCGGGAACCTTGAATGCGGCCAGCCTGATGGTGACGGCGCCTGCCGCCAAAGACGCCGTCCGGCGCGCCCGCACCCTGCCCAATTTGCGCGTGGGCTTGCATGTCGTGCTCGCCGATGGCGTATCGACGCTCGATGCACAATTGATCCCCGAGATTGCCGATGCACAGGGACGCATGCACAGCGACATGTTTCGGCGAGGCGTGCGGTTTTTCTTCAAGCCCGCCGCGCGCCGGCAGCTGGAGGCGGAGATTCGCGCGCAATTCGCCGCCTTCGCTCAAACCGGGCTGCCTCTCGATCATGTGAATGTCCACAAGCATTTCCATGTCCATCCCACCATTCTGAGCACCTTGCTCAAGGTGGGCCGGGACTACGGAGTGCCGGCCATGCGGGTGCCTGACGAGCCATTATGGTTTGCAGCCCACAGCGCGGGAATTGGGCCGGGGATCAGCCAGGCGCTATTGTCGCCGTGGATCGCGCTGATGAAGCACCGGCTGCGGCGCGCCCGCGTATTTCATAACGACAAGATCTTTGGAATCGCGCGCAGCGGTGCGATCGACGAGGCAAGCCTGCTCGCCATCCTGGCGAGCCTGCCGCCCGGCGTCAGCGAAATCTATCTGCACCCTGCGACACAATCCGGTGCCGCCATTGCCGCTTCCATGAGCGGCTATCGTCACGCCCAGGAACTCGAGGCGCTGTCCAGCCCACGGGTTCGCGCGGCGCTCGACGCAGTGGCCTTTCGCGGCGGCTACACCGAGGTGCGCGCAGCGTTCACTCCAGCACCCAGTGCTTGACGCCCTGTTCATTCAGAAACTCGCGCGCCCGCGCGCCCTGCAATACCGCCAGCGTCGACAGCAACCCCGCCTCCGTGCAGCTGCTGGCCGCCACGGTGACGGACCGCGGCGCATGCATCACCGGCCATCCGGTCTTGGGATTGAGAACGTGGCCGTAGCGCACGCCATTGCGCAGCACGAAGCGCCGCGAGTCGCCGCTGGTGGCCAGTGCCCCGCGCTCGAGTTCAAGGATCATCTTGGCTTCCCGCTCCGCGTCGGGCTTCTCGATGCCCACCTGCCAGCTTCCGCGCGGCGGCGGTCCGCTGGCACGCAGATCGCCGCCGAAATTCACCAGGAAAGGTCCGGGCGACAATGCCGCCAGCAGCCCGTAGGCACGGTCCACGGCGTACTCCTTCCCGATTCCGCCGAAATCCAATTCCATCCCCATGGGCAATTCAAGGCGCGGCGACCGCCATTTGAGCTTCTCGAAGCCGATGAACGGCAGGAGCGCCGCGACGGTCCCTTCGTCCGGCAGGCGATCCGAGCCGTCAAATGTCCAAGCGCGACGCAGGATGCCCGAGGTGATGTCGAACATCCCTTCACTGATGGCATGGCAGCGCTGCGCAAAATCCATGAGCGAGGCTGACTCCTCGTCCAGATCGACCGCAGCGCCGCGATGGGCGTGAATGTGCGCAGTCACGCTGTCGCCGCGGTAGCGGCTGTATTTCTGCTCGATTCGCCAGGCTTCTGCGGCGGCGCATTGGCCGAGTTCCCGGGCGGCGCCGAGGTGCGAGGCGCGCAGCAGCACTTCGCAGGGGCTTGCCATGGCGGAGAAGCGGACCGCCACAAGATCGGTCCCCAGCGCCTCCACACGAACGGGACCTAGAAGCGCCATCCGGATTGCAACGATCGCATTTCGCGCACCTGTTCACCCGTATCGCCGACCACGCGGCGGTCTCCCGGCGGCACTTTGTAGAGCAAAGTCCAGGGTGTCAAGTTGCCGCGCGCTCCGGGCCGCCATCGCCTTGACTCCCTTGACACCCTAAGGCAAAGTCGACGCGTTGACGATTCAAAACGGGACGGCGCGACTACTTGATTCATTCAGCGGCTTGGCCGTCAGCGGCACTGATCGGCGCCCTGTTTTTCTGGCCGGCCGGCAGTTCTGCGGACTCCTTCACATTGAGCGAAGCGCTCGACGACACGAAGCTGTATTTCACCGCGCCCCTGCGCTGGGACAGTCAGGATTGGCTGTTCTTCGGCGGTACACTGGTGGCCATCGGTGCCTCCCATGAGTTCGATAGCCGCGTTCGCACCCACTTCGCCACCCCCAACGATGCACTCCTGAACGGCAGGGACAGAAACAGCGTTCGCGATGCCTTGCCGGCCGTTGCGCTGATTTTCGGCACCGGGCTCTATGCCAGTTTCATCGACGACTCCGAGGGCTATAAAGAGACCTGGCGCCTGCTTGAAGCGGGGGTGTTCAGCACGGTGACCGGCGAAGTGCTGTCGCTGGCCGGAGGGCGTGAACGCCCCGATGCGACCAGCTCGCCCAATCAGTGGCGTCAGGGCGGGGATTCCTTTCCCTCCGTGCACACGAGCGCGGCGTTTGCCATCGGCACCGTGTTCGCTGAATCCGGCAGTGATGAATACCGCTGGATCCGCCGCATCATCGGCTATGGGGTTGCCGCCGGCACCGGCTACATTCGGGTCAAGGAAAACGTGCATTGGCTGTCGGACACGGTGGCCGGCTCCGCGCTTGGAATCGCGACCGCACGCTTCGTCCTGAACCGTGAGAACGAGAAGGATGCGCAGCTCCAGTCGCTGCAATTTCAACCCACGAAAGACGGATGGCAGTTCGCCTACTCCGTTCGTACCCACTGAATTCACACCCGCTGAACGCGGCGGACAGGCTCTGTGCCCTATTCCTCGTCGGCGGATTCGCCCTCCTCCGGCGCTTGCACATCGTCGCGCAGCCGGGGCAATCGGGCCTTGGCCAGCGCCTGATTGAGGGCGGCCAGGTCGCCTTGCCAGATCTTGGCCGAGAACGCCGCGATCGACTGCCACTCCCGGGACAAGGCTTCAGCCGCCGCCCGCTGCGCCTGCGTAGGCGCGGCATCGGCTCCTTCCACTTGTTCATACAAGCCCGCCATATCGCCGTTCACGCGCTCGAGTCCGCGATGCCCTCTGCCTTCCTTCGGGTCCGCCCCGGACTCCAGAAGTTGCTCGAACTGCCGGTCCAACGCCTCGGCACGTGCCGCAATTGACTGCCCCGGGTTGAGCGACTTGAGCTGCTTGCGCAGGGACTTCACCTGCTGCAGCTTCGCGGTGCTGGCGTCCAGCGCTTCGGCCAACGCCTGCGCGAGGGTCAGCTGCGCGGCATAGTCTTGCTGAGGAATGCCGACGCGTGGGTCGGGATTCACCGTCAACGGCTGCTCCCACCGGCGCGTTCCGATCTGCAGACGCACGCGATAGGTGCCGGGAATCGCGATCGGTCCCAAGGGTGTCTGCGGCGTATCGAAAGGCACCGCGGAAATCGGAAAGCTGCGCCGGGCAGCGCGCGGCGCGCTGTAGTGCAAATCCCAGATGAAACGATGCGGGCCTGCCGCCGCCGAGAGGGGTTTGGGCTGACGAATCCAATACGTCGGAATGAGCTCATGCTCGCGTTCCTCATCGCTCGCGCCTCGAGGATCGGAGCTCGCCACGCGCCGCACGACAGTTCCACTCGAATCGAGTATCTCGATGGCCACGATACCTTTCACGGCCTGCGGCAAGTCATAGTCGATGACGGCGCCGTCGGGCGGGTTGAGTCCGGCGGGTTCGTCCGGCGGAATGGGGGTGTCGGTGCCCGTGCTGCGTCTTGCCCGCACCGCCGGCGAGGGCTTCAGCAGCGTGACCTCCTTGTGCGAACCATGGCGGGCGAATTCGCGCAGCGGCCCGATGTCATCGAGAATCCAGAACGAGCGGCCGTGCGTGGCGAGGATCAAGTCTTCGTCATGGATGACCAGATCGCGCATCGAGGTGTGCGGTAGATTCAACTGCAGCGGCTGCCAATGCTCGCCGTCATCGAAGGACATCCACACCGCCTTCTCGGTGGCCGCGAACAGCAATCCGCGGCACGCCGGATCTTCGCGCACGGCATTGACGGGTGCATCCGCGCTCAAACCGGCGGTGATGCTCTGCCAGCTCTGCCCGCCGTCGCGGGTGCGATACAGATGCGGTGTCAGATCATCCAGGCGAAAGCGGCTCACCGAGGCGTACGCGATCTTGGCATCGAAGTGCGAGGACTCGATCTGGGTCACCTTGCTCCAGGGAGTCAGCGCCGGCGGCGTGACGTTGCGCCAGGTCTTGCCCTCGTCGGGCGTCATCCAGATCCAACCATCATCCGTGCCCGCCCACAACAAGCCCTTGGTCACGGGCGATGCACTCACGGAATAAATGACGCCGCGCTGCGTCTCCGCCTTCTCAGCGTGCATCTCACCGACGCTTTCCGGGGACCCCGAGCTGGGGCGTGCCAGATCATCGCTGATCGGCTGCCAGGACGCGCCCGCATCCTCGGTCACGTAGAGGCGGTTGGCCGCGTAGTACAGTCGGTGAGGATCCTGAGGCGAGAAAAGAATGGGTTCCGTTCGATCGGTGCGAATGTCAGGGGTAGACAGCGGAATCGGCGTGATGTCTTGCACCTGGCCGGTCGACAGGTGCGTCTTGGTGACGACGTTGCGCCCCGCGCCGTAAATGACATCCGCGTCGAGCGGATCGGGTGCCACGTAGCCGTATTCGATCACACCGACCGGATGCCAGTCGCGAAAGGTGATTTCGCCGTCGTTACCCCGGCTCGAAATGCACACCGAGCCGCTCTCTTGCTGACCGGAGCACAGGCGGTACGGAAAGGTGGGCGTCACGGCAACGTGGTAAAGCTGCGCGGTGGGTTGGTTGTACCAGCTGCTCCAAGTCCTTCCGCCGTTGACGCTGATCACGGCGCCCTGGTCTCCCGCCAAACCGATGCGCTGCGGGTCCTCCGGGCTGATCCACATCTGTTGATAATCATCGCCGCCCGGGGCGCCTTTGAATGAAATCCAGTGCGCACCGCCGTCGATCGACTTCATCATGACAATCGATGCGCTGTACACGATGTCCGCATTGCCCGGATCAACCGTGAGAATCGGCAAGTCACCGCCGCCGATGCGCAACGCCGGACGCGCATCGGTGGTCGCGGAGTGCCAGTGTTCCCCGCCATCATCGGAACGGTAGATGCCCACGCTCGGCGCCGCGCCGCCTTGCGCTGCCGGATTCGAGCTCGTGGCCACCGTCGCATACAACCGTCCCCGTGCGCTCGGCGCGGCTGCGACGTCGATCTGCGATAGGCCCTCCGGCAGCCCCGAGTTGAGCTGCCGCCAATGATCGCCGCCGTCGGTCGATTTGTAGAGCCCCCCCAGGGGGCCGTTGTACATGGTTTTGTCCTCCCAGGGCCCGGAACGCGCATGCCAAAATCCGGCGTACAGCGTGCTCGCATCGTTGGGGTCGATTCTGACGAAGGAGCTGCCGGTGTTCGCGCCCCGATCGAGCACCTTGGACCAGGTAAGGCCGCCGTCCACCGAGCGATAAACGCCGCGCTGCGCGCTCGGACCGTAGGGATGGCCGAGAACCGCCGCATACACGCGGTTCGCATCATGCGGGTCCACCGCGATGCTCGGAATTTGCTGCGCATCCTCGAGCGCCAGATGCGTCCAGCTCTGACCGGCATCGTTTGATCGATAGACACCGTTGCCCACCGACAAGTCGGGCCGATGCAAGCCCTCGCCCGACGCCACGTAGATGATTTTCGGATCGGAGGCCGCGACGGCGATCGCGCCGATCGATTGCGTGGATTGCGAATCGAAAATCGGAATCCACGTGCGCCCGTCGTCATCGGACTTCCACACGCCGCCGTTCACGGCACCCGCCAGGAACGTATGGGGCTGGCCCGGCACGCCGGTGATGGCACGCGTGCGGCCGCCGCGGAACGGGCCGACCAATCGCCACTGTAAATCCTGGGTGATCGACGCGGTATTGATCTGCGCCGGAGCCAAATCTACGCCTGCCAGCGTCAACAGGCAGGCCGCGAGGCCTTGAAGCCGTCGAAAGTTCAGAAGCCGTCGGACAGTCGCTGACATTTTTTTATCCTAAGCGTTGAAGTGCGCGCGCCATGATAATTCAATTGGCGCCAAATACCTCCGGCATTGGCGCGGTTTCCAGCGCCCCCGTTTCCAGCGCCACCGTTTCCAGCGCCACCGTTTCTAGCGCCACGCATACTTGAGGCGAATCCAGGTCATGCGCGCCGGCAGCAAGTAAAAGGATTGGCTTCCGAATTCGCTGGCGGACACCGGTGGCCGCTGATCGGTCAAGTTCGTTCCTTCGAGCGTGACTTGGGTTTGCCCGAGGCGATATCCGACATTGGCATCGACGGTCGCGTAGCCGCCGACCGGCGCGGTGTTTTCCTCATCGAGAAACCGCCGTCCGACATAGCGCGCGACAACGCTCGCCGATAAACCCCGATCGGGCGTAAACAGCAACCCGAGCGATGTGAGGAGGTGGGGCGACAACGTCAGCTGCTTGCCGGCCACATCGACGTTGGAGTTGCCGTCGAAAAAAAGATACTGGGTGAAGCGTGCGTCGTGATAAGACCCGTTTGCGGCCAGGCTGAAGTCCGGCCGAAGCTCGTAGCGGATGTCGGCTTCGATGCCTTTGAGCCGCTCTCCGGCGGCATTGGCGAGGCTGCCGGCACTCGTGGCGACCACGAGATTGTCAAAGTCCAGCCAAAATAGTTCCGCCTGGTAGGTGAAGCGGCCGCCCGCCGCGGCACCCTTGAGTCCCGCTTCATAGCTCTTGGCGGTCTCCGGACGCAACAGAGCCGGCGTGTAATCGGGACCAAAATCGATCGCCGCCGGTTTGAAGGCGTTGCGATAGTCCGCATAGGCAACGAGTTCATCCTTGCCATCCGACCATAAGCGGTCGCTCAGTCCCAAGGTCTCGGTGGGACGAATGATGGTTTTGCCGACCGTTTCGGCTGCCAGCTGCGGCGCGGGCACCAGCACCAAATCGCTGGAATCCTTGTGCTCGTAGGCCTCATTGAGGCGCACGCCTGCGATCACGTCCCAGGCGTCCGAAGCTTTCCAATCCGCCTGTGCGTATTGTCCCGCGAACAGGCGTTTATCCGCGAGCGTTCCCACTTCGTTCACGGGCAGGGCCGAGGTCGGCGGCGGCAACACACTCCCATCCAGCGGCACCGTATATGCGCCGTTGCTGTTCAAGGTGGTCTGACGTCCCGACCCGTAGAGCAGATCGGCTCCGAAGATCATGGTGCTGTCGGGGGCCCATGGCACGGTCAGGTGGGTGTCCGCATAGCCATCATCGATGAAGCGCCGCTGATCCTGCGTATCCGCCGTGCCGCTCAGATCCGGATGCAGGAATCCTCGTCGATCCGTCACGTTCGAATAGGCGAAGGAGGCAAGCGTGTCCCAGGTCCCCCATCGCGTCGGCAGCGAGTACCCCAAGGCCAGGTGGTACTTGTTCTCGTCGATGGCAGCGTCCGCCGGATTGAAATTTGCATCGACGGGCGTGAGCGCCGTGAGCGAGGTCCCTGCGCGCAGCACCGGACTGGGCGGCGTGTCACGCACGATGCTCAAGTCCGCATCCAGCCGCAAGGTGCCGTCGCCCCACGGCATCGCGCCGCGATACAGCGCATGTCCGTCGCTCACCCCTTCGCGTGGATCTGAAAATCCCAAGCTCTGTCCATCGACAGCCAAGGATTGCCGGTAGCTGCCGACCTGCGGCAGCGCCACCGAAGCGGAGCCGCGCACGGAACCATACGTGCCGTACGCGAGGTCTGCGTCATCGGCGGCTTCACCCGCGGGGTAATGAAGGACCTGCACGACGCCCACGAACGAGGTTGCACCGTACATCACGGGGGCAGCCCCCTTTAGAACCTCGACGCGCTCGGTGCCGGTAAAATCCAACGTCGTGATCGCCGGATTGAACGCCCCGCCCCAGGGAACCCCATCCACGACCAGTAGAAAAGCGTCAAACTCATGCAAGCCCCAAAACGAAGGCACCGCGCTCGACGGTCCCGCGTCCCCGCCCGCCGGCGCCTCGACGCCCGGCACCAGGCTGAGCACGCCGGCCATGTCGGTCGCATCGCGCGCGGCTACTTCCGTGCCCGAAACGACCGACAGGTCGGCAGGTATCCTGTCCACAGGCTCGGGAACTCTGGTCGCGGTCACGACGATGGCATCGAGGGGTTCGGCCGTCGAGACCATGGGCATGGCGATGAGCACGCCCACGGTGCAGCTCGCAATCGTCCTCATCTTCAAAGGTGTTCCACAGGTTGACTTGCCGACGTGGAGCATACGTTAGCATGGGCTGCGCGCACGATGGTTTGGTTACAATGGCAAAGCGTTGGATGGAGTGATGAATGAGCGATGAGCAAATCGATCGGCATGCCTGGTCCCATCAGCGCCAATGGCGCGCCGTGGCGATGTCCGCCGCGGTGCTGCTGGTGGCGGCGCTTGGCATCTGGGCCGCCGGCAGATTCTTCGGCGCTCGCCCCGCCCCCCGGGCCCCGCCTTCGCCCCCGGGGACTTTTCGAGCCAGCCCGCAGCAGCTGAAAACCCTCACCACGGAAGCCGTGCGGACGCATGCGTTCGCCACCGAAGAGCGCACCGAGGGAAAAATTGGCGTGGACGCGGACCGCGCAACGCCCGTGGTTTCACCCTATTCCGGCCGGGTCATCCGCGTCATCGCCGGACTCGGTGACAGCGTGAAAGCGGGAGCGCCGCTGGCCACCTTGGAGGCCTCGGAGTTCGTCCAGGCGCAAAACGATCTACAAGTGGCCGCGGCGCAGGTCAAGCTCGCGCGCATCAACGAATCGCGCAAACACGCGCTGTACGACGTCAAGGGCGGCAGCCTGCAGGATTGGCAGCAGGCGCAGGCCGATCTTGCGGCGGCCGAAACCGCCCTCAATTCCGTGCGCAATCGCCTGCAGATCTTCGGCAAGTCGGCGGCCGACATCGCCGGCCTGGAAACCTCACGCAGCATGAATCCGGTGGCGACCCTCAGCGCGCCGATCGCGGGCGTGATCGTGGACCGCCAAGTGGGACCGGGCCAATTTCTGCAAGCCGGAGGAACGCCGGTATTCACGATTGCCGATCCCTCGCGGGTTTGGCTGCTGGCCAATGTGCGCGAGACCGATTCAGGACTGGTCAGGGTGGGACAATCCGTCGAGGTCCGCGTGCTCGCATACCCCACGCGCGTCTTCAGAGCCCGCGTGACCCATGTGGCTGCGGTGGTCGATCCGGTGACGCATCGGTTGCCGGTGCGTGCCGAGATCGACAACCGCGACGGCGCACTGAAACCTGAGATGTTCGCCAATTTTCGCATACTCACCAGCGATGCCACCGAATCACCCGCGGTGCCCGCCGCGGCCGTGATTTTTGAGGGGGACGCCGCCCATGTCTGGGTGGCCGAAGCCGACGGATTGCTCGAGCTTCGGGCCATTCACACCGGACGCAGCGACGACGGGCTCGTGGAAGTGCTCGATGGATTGAAGGCCGGTGAGCAGGTCGTGATCAAGGGCGGATTGTTCATAGACCAAGCGGCCGCGTCCGGCACTTCATGAACGCCATCGTCACATTCGCGCTTCGGCAGCGCGTATTGATCGTCGTGCTGTTGGTCGGTGTGCTGATTGGCGGTGCCGCCAGCCTGCGCCTGCTCAACATCGAAGCCTATCCGGATCCGGTTCCGCCGCTGGTTGATATCGTCACGCAGAGCACGGGACAATCCGCCGAGGAGATCGAACGCTACATCACGATTCCATTGGAAATTCAGATGGCCGGAATTCCCAACGTGCAGGCCATCCGCACCATCTCCTTGTTCGGGCTGTCCGACGTGAAAGTGCAGTTCACTTACGATTTCACCTACTACCAGGCTGAACAATGGGTCACCAACCGCCTCTCCCAGCTCGCGGCCCTGCCGAACGGTGCCCAGCCGCAGATATCCCCCACCAGTCCCATCGGCGAAATATTTCGCTATCGGGTCGTCGGCCCCCCGAATTATTCGGTCACCGACTTGAAGACCCTGCAGGACTGGGTGCTCGAACGGCGCTTCAAGGCCGTGCCCGGCGTCATCGACGTGACCGGATGGGGCGGCAAGACCAAGACCTACGACATCGCGATCGATCAGCGCAAGCTGGTCGGCTACGGATTGTCCATCCCTCAGGTGCTGCAGGCGCTGGGCAACGCGAATATCAACGTCGGCGGCCAGACCGTGAATTTCGGGGCGCAATCGGCGGTGGTGCGCGGGGTCGGGCTCATTCATTCGGTCGATGACATCCGCCGCACGCTGATCAGCGCCAATCAGGGCGCGCCGGTGTTTCTCGGCGACGTCGCCGAGGTGACCGTCGGCAACCTGCCGCGGCTGGGGATTGCCGGCTTCAATCAAGTGGATGACATCGTCCAGGGCATCGTGCTGATGCGCCGGGGAGCCGAGAGCATTCCCACGATCAAACGCGTTGAGGCGGAAGTCGACAAGATCAACGGCACGGGAATTCTGCCGCCCGGCGTCAGTATTCAGCGCATCTACGATCGCAGCGATCTGATCGATGTCACCACGCGCACCGTGTTGCACAACATGCTCGCCGGCATCGTCCTCATTTTTTTCCTGCAGTGGGCCTTTTTGGGCAACATCCGCAGCGCCGTGATCGTCGCCATGACGATACCGTTCGCACTTTCATTCGCGATAGGTCTCTTGGTGTTGCGCGGCGAATCGGCGAACCTCCTGTCCGTCGGCGCCATCGATTTCGGCTTGGTGGTCGATGCCACGGTCATCATGGTGGAGAATATTTTTCGCCATCTGGCGCAGGAAACTGCGCACCTTGGCCAGGGTCCCAGCACCTTGCACCGCATCCGCGTACGCAGCGGCTTTCGCGGCCGGACCGCGACCATTTCCGTCGCCGCCGCGGAAGTCAGCCAATCCATTTTCTTCGCCGCCGCCATCATCATCGCCGGCTTCGTGCCGCTGTTTACGCTGTCGGGAATCGAAGGCCATATTTTCGGTCCGATGGCCAAGACGTACGCATACGCCATCGCGGGCGGGCTGATCGCGACCTTCACGGTCGCACCCGCCTTGAGCCTGATGATGTTCCAGGACAAGGTCGCGGAGCGCGAAACCCTCGTGGTGCGCGCGCTGCGCCGGGTCTATGAGCCTGCCCTGCAATTCGCGCTCGCGAACCGCATCATCACCTTTTTCGGACTGGCGCTGGTGGCCCTGTCGGCGCTGCTCGCCGTGCGCTCGCTGGGCCTGGAATTTCTGCCCAAGCTGGAAGAGGGCAACCTGTGGGTGCGCGCGACCTTCCCGCAGTCGATCTCGCTGGAGGAAAGCGACGTCTACGTGAATCGGATGCGCGTACTCATGTCCAAGTATCCCGAGGTGCAGTCGGTGGTCTCGCAACACGGCCGGCCCGACGACGGCACCGATGCCACCGGCTTTTTCAACGCCGAATTCTTCGTGCCCTTGAAGCCCTTTGACAGCTGGCCCAAGGGGATGAACAAGGACAAGCTGACCGAGGATATGACCGACGCCCTGGGGCAGCAGTTCCCGGGCGTGGACTTCAATTTTTCCCAGTATATCCAGGATAACGTCGAGGAAGCGGCATCCGGCGTCAAGGGGGAAAACTCGGTCAAGATCTACGGCAACGACTTGCAGACGCTGGAGAAGACCGCCGACAGCATCGCCGCGTTGCTGGCCAAGGTACCGGGCATCACTGATCTGGCGGTGCTGCGCTCGCTGGGTCAGCCCACGATTCGCATCGACGTCGACCGGGAACGCGCGGCGCGCTTTGGCTTAGGCACAGGGGATATCAACGCGGTGGTCCAGGCCGCGATCGGCGGACAGAGTGGCGGAGATCTGTACGAGGGCGGGAGCGACCGGCATTTCCCGATGACCGTGCGTTTGGCCGCGCCGTTTCGCCAAAACCTGGATGCGATCCGGCATATACCGATTTCCGCGCCGGCCAGTTCGGGCAACGGCCTGATCCAGATCCCGCTCGAGGACGTGGCCGACGTGCGCTTGGGCCAAGGTGCCGCGTTCATATACCGCGAGGAGCAGCAGCGCTACGTGCCGATCAAATTCAGCGTACGCGGCCGTGATCTTGGCAGCGCGGTCCTCGAGGCGCAGCGCGCCGTCGACGCTCAGGTGGTGCTGCCGGGCGGATATCACATCGAGTGGGTCGGCGAATTCGGCAATTTGGAGGAAGCGGCCGCGCGCCTGGGGGTGGCCGTGCCGCTGTCGCTGGCCTTGATCATCCTGCTGCTGTATCTGAACTTCGGCAGTTTGCGCGATGCGCTGTTGGCGGCAAGCGTCATCCCCATGGCGCTGCTCGGCGGTATCTTTTCGCTTTGGATCACAGGCACCCCGTTCAGCGTGTCTGCGGCAATCGGTTTCGTCGCGCTGTTCGGCATTGCCGCCATGGACGGCATTTTGATCCTGTCCTATTACCACTTGAGCCTGGAATCCGGATTGAACCGCGCGGATGCCATGCTGCAAACTTGCCGCACGCAGTTGCGGCCGGTGATGATGACCTGCATCGTGGCCTGCGTCGGTCTTCTGCCCGCGGCATTTTCCAGCGGCATCGGATCCCAGGTGCAGCGGCCGCTGGCGCTGGTCGTCGTCGGCGGCATGCTGCTCGCCCCGGCGCTGATCCTGCTGGTGTTGCCGGTTCTGGTGTTGAAGTTCTCCCGCGCTCAGGAACTGCCGCAAGAATTACCGCGGGAAGGCGCCACATGATGCGGCGCGCGGCAGCGGCGACAGCGACAGCGACAGCGACAGCGACGCCGATGATCGGCTGGACAATGGTGTCATGCGCGGCTCTCGGCCTTTGCGCCTGTGTGGGACCCAATTTCCACCGGCCTGCGCCGCCTCGGGTGGACCGCTTCACCCCGCAGGCGCTGCCGGGGGAGACCGCCTCGGCGCCGGTCCTAAGCGGCGCTGCGCAGAAGTTCCTCGATCAAGACGTGCCGCGAAACTGGTGGACGCTGTTTGGTTCGGAAGAACTCAACACGTTGGTTGCACAGGCGCTGCGCGCCAATCCTGATGTGCTGTCGGCGCAGGCAGCATTGCGCCAGGCACTGGAAAATACCGCAGCTCAGCGCGGCGCCTATTTTCCGACGGTGCAAGCGGGCTTCGATGCGTCGCGCAATCTCAACGCCGTCGGCGTGCTGGCGCCGAACCTGGCCTCAGGCACCGCGTTGTACAATTTATTCACCCCACAGGTCACGGTGAGCTATATACCGGACATCTTCGGGGCGAACCGGCGGCAAGTGGAATCCCTCGCGGCGCAGGCGGAGGCCACCCGCTTCCAACTCGATGCCACGTATCTGACCTTGACGGCGAACGTCGTGACCGCGGCCATCCAGGAAGCCGGATTTACCGCGCAGATCGCGGCAACCGAACGGGTGATTTCGCTCGAGGGTGAGTCCCTGTCGATTCTCAAACACGAACTCGATCTTGGCGCGATCGCGGAAGTGGACGTGTATGCGCAAGAAGCGGCGCTGGCGCAGCTTCAGGCGACATTGCCGCCACTGCGGCGGCAACTGGAAACCACGCGCGATCAGCTGGCGGTATTGACCGGCCATCTCCCCGCCCAATTCCAGGCGCCCGACTTGGCGCTGGATCAATTGGTACTCCCGACCGACCTGCCCCTCGGCGTGGCTTCGCAGCTGGTGGAGCGGCGGCCCGACGTGCGCGCCGCGGAAGCCCAGCTGCACTCCGCCACTGCGCAGGTCGGCGTGGCGACCGCCAATCTCCTGCCGCAATTCACCATTACCGCCGACATCGGCAGTACGGCGACCGCCATGAGCGATTTGTTCAAGGCCGGGACCGGGTTTTGGAGCATCGGCGGCACGGCCACGCAGACACTGTTTGCCGGCGGCACCCTGGTCCATCGCAAGCGGGCAGCCGAAGCCGCACTGGATCAGGCGGGCGCGATGTATCAGTCGGCGGTGCTGACGGCATTTCAAAACGTGGCCGATGCCCTGCATGCGCTCGACACGGACGCGGACGCCTTGAATGCCGCCGGTCGCGCGGAAAGTGCGGCACAGAAGAGCTTGGATGTGACGCGGCATCAGCTCGAGCTTGGCTCCGTGAGCTATCTGGCGCTATTGCTGAGCGAACAAACCTATGAGCAGACGGCCATCGCCCTCGTCCAGGCGCGCGCCAACCGCTTCGCCGATACGGCCGCCCTGTTCCAAGCGCTGGGCGGATCCGTGACACCGCCGCCGAAGTGAGCGGCGCCCGCATGCCGTAATTCCCCGGAGTTTCCCGCACTTTCCCTTGGCCGCAGGCCTGTGATACATTAGTTAGATACCTAACCATTAGTGATCTTCGAATGAGCGATTTAGAGGAGCGATTCAGCGACGCGCTGCACAGCACCTCCCGGTCCTGGCGCCAGGCGGTCGATCGCAGACTGAAAAACCTGGGCGTGAGCCAGGCCAGCTGGATGACCATTGCCATTGCGGCCAAGGCGCGTTCTCCGCTTTCGCAATCCGAACTCGCCGACAAATTGGCCGTGGAAGGTGCAACCATGGTTGCCATGATCGACCGATTGGTGAAAGCCGGCTTGGTTCTACGGGAGGCCTCGACCACCGATCGGCGCGTGAAGCGTATTGTCCTTACGCCGGCCGGCCTCAAAATTTACGAAAAAGTCAAAACCGAAGCGGCGGCGCTGCGCAGGGAATTGCTGCAGAACACCGACCCCAAGAAGCTGCTCATGGCCACGGAACTCCTCGAGGCCCTGCAAGGAATCATCGACACCCAGGCGTGAGCAGCCGCGATCGCGCGTCAGCGACGCGCAGCGACGTCCTCAAGTCACACGCCAGGTTCGGCGCCGGCCGCGGAAGGGCCCAGCTTCGGCTGATCGGCCGCCAGTTCCGGTGTGCTGTGCGTCAAGGCCTGCGTACCGGCCAGAAGTGCGGTGGCCTTCGGTCCGACCCAGCGCTCGATGTCGTCGAACAGGGTGAAAACGGCGGGTACGATGACCAGCGTCAAACACGTGGAGGTGATGAGCCCACCGATGACGGCAATCGCCATGGGCGATCGAAAGTCGGCGTCGCCACCCCATCCCAAGGCGATGGGCAACATGCCGGCCACCATGGCCACGGTGGTCATGACGATGGGCCGGGCGCGTTTATGACCCGCCTGCAGAATGGCCTCGAGACGCGGTTTGCCGGCGCGCATCTCCTCGATGGCAAAATCGACCAGCAAAATCGAGTTCTTGGCGACGATTCCCATGAGCATCAGAACGCCGATCATGACGGGAAGCGAGAACGGCACACCGGTCAGCAGCAGCGCGAGTACGGCACCACCGAGGGACAGCGGCAGCGCCGAGAGAATGGTAATCGGCTGAAACACGCGCACGAACAACAGCACCAGCACCGCGAGCACCATCAGGATGCCCGCGCCGATGGCCAGCAAGAATCCATCGACCAATTCCGTCATGAACTCGGTGCTGCCGGTTTCAACCAGGCGCACGCCCGCCGGCAGGTTCTTGAGCGCCGGCAGTTCGTGGACCTTGGTGTTCGCGGTGCCGAGTTCGACGCCCGGAACCATGTCGGCATCCAGGAATGCGCGCCGGCTCAGGTTATAGCGGCGCACCGCGGAAGGGCCCTGGCCGAAGCTCAAGTCGGCGACGGTTTTCAAAGGCACGCTGGCGCCGCCGGCGGTGGGCACCGGCAAATTCTCCAGCGTGGTCAGATCATGCCGCGAATTCTCCGGCAAGCTGACCCGAATGGGGATCTGCCGATCGGTCAGCGAGAACTTTGCGCCGTTCTGCGGCAGGTCGCCCAAGGTCGCGATGCGGATCGTCTGGCTGATGCTCTGCACGCTCACGCCCAATTCAGCCGCGATATCGAGCCGCGGATGCACGACGATTTCGGGGCGCGGCAAATCGCCGTTGATGCGCGCGTCTTGCAGCTCCGGCATCGCGCGCATTTCAGCGAGCACCTTGTGTCCCGCGATTTCCACCAGCGCCGGATCATCGCCGACCAGGTACAGCGAAATGTCGCGTCCGCCGAAACTTTGTCCGTTGAAGTTCAAATGTCCGTCGGGCACCTGCGATAGCTGCGGCTGCAGCTTCTGCTCCCATTCCTTCTCGCTGAGGTTGCGTTTGTCGCGCGGCACCAGGCTGACGAAAATGGTCGCGGTGCGCAGGTTGTCGCCGTCGCCGCCGATGAACTCCACCGTGTCGGTCACCTCGGGCGACTTTCTGGCCAATGCCGATGCCGCTCCCGATACCCGCTCGGTATCTTCCAGCGTGCCGCCCGGCGGCAGTTCGACATTGATGATGGAGGTGGAGAAATCTTCGGGCGGCACGAAGGCCTTCGGAATCGCCATCAAGCCGCCGACCGACAAGGCGAAAAATACCGCGCCGGCGGCGATCGTTTTCCAGCGATTGGCAACGCACCAATTGAGGGCCTGCAGATAGCGCGTCATGATGGGCCCGTCGCTGTTGTGCACGAGCAGCGAATCGCTGTGCAGCCCATAGGCCGCGAGCACCGGCGTGATCATGCGTGCGACCAGCAGCGAAATGAACACCGCGGTGGCGACGGTCAGACCGAACTGCTTGAAGTACTGGCCGCTGATGCCGCTCATGAAGCTGACGGGGAGGAACACCGCAATGATGGTGAATGAGGTCGCGACCACCGCGAGCCCGATTTCATCCGCCGCATCGAGCGCCGCCTGAAATCCACTTTTGCCCATGCGCATGTGCCGGACGATGTTCTCGATTTCCACGATGGCATCGTCCACCAGCACGCCGGCGACCAGCGAAAGCCCCAGCAAGGTGATGGTGTTGAGCGTGAAACCCATGAATTGCATGAAGGCAAAGGTGGGAATGGCCGAGAGCGGTATTGCCAAGGCCGAGATCAGCGTCGCACGCCAGCTGCGCAGGAAAAACCACACCACGACGACCGCCAGGAAGGAACCTTCAACCAGCGCTTCCAGCGACGAGTGATAGGTGGCGATGGTGTGTTCGACGGTCGTGAAGATGGTCTGCAGATGCAGCGCAGGATTTTCGACCAGGATTTTGTCGAGTTCGATCTGTACGGCTTTGGCGGTACTGACATCCGAGGCGCCCCTTGCCTTGAAGACGCCGAATGCCGTCGCCGGACGGCCGTTCAATCGGGCGATACCGCGGATTTCCGCAATGCCGTCGCGCACGTCGGCTATTTCGCGCAGGCGCACGATTTTGCCGCCCGGAACGATGATCTCCGTATCCGCCAGCTGCTCTGCGGTCTTGGCGCCGCCCAATACCCGAATGGCTTGTTCGCCGCCGCCGACCTGTGCGCGGCCGCCGGCGGCGTCCTGGTTGAGCTCGCGCAGCTGCTCGTTGACTTGCACCGCCGTGAGTCCCATGGCTTGCATGCGGCCGGGATCGAGTTCCACGCGAATTTGGCGGTCGACACCGCCGATGCGCTGCACCTGGGCCACGCCGCTGATCGCCAGCAGCCGCTTGGTGATGGTGTTGTCGATGGCCCAGCTGAGCTGCTCGGGCGTCAGGCTGGTGGTACTGAGGGCGTAGTAGATGAATGCACCGCCATCCACATCCTGGCGCGACACCTGGGGCTCCAGGATTGCCTGCGGCAGGTCGCTGCGGACTTTCGCGACGGCATCACGCACATCCGTCACCGCACGATCAATGGGCGTGCCGATCTGGAAGTCGACGGAGATATGCACCGAGCCTTCGGTGATGAAGGTGGTGATATGACGCACGTTGCCGATGCTCGATATGGAGCCTTCGATCTTTTGGGCAATCTGCGTCTCCATCTCGGTGGGTGCCGCGCCCGGCTCCGTGATGTCGACATTCACCTCGGGAAAGGACACGTCCGGATTGAGATTGATCGGCAGGCGAATGAAGGCGACCACGCCCATGAAGAACAGCACGACGAACAACACAATGGGTGTCACCGGATGGCGGATCGCCCAGGCTGAGATATTTCTCATGACTTACCCGACTCTCATGACTTGGCCGACGGGATGAGCATGGGTTTGACCACCTCGCCTTCCTGCAAGAAGGCGCCCGCGGTCGCGATGACCCGGTCGGTACCGGCCACGCCCTCCGCGATGGTCACACCGCTTTGCACGATGCCGGACACGCGAACCGCGCGCCGCTCGACTTTGTTCTGCGCATTGACGATGAGGACATAGCTGCCGCGCTCATCGGTGAGCACGGCGGTTTGCGGCAGTACCGCGCGCTCGGCGTTGCTGACGGTGACTTCGGCGCGTGCAAAGGCACCCGGGCGAAGATTCGGATCCGGCGTGAGATCGATGCGCGCCATGCCTAAGCGGGTTGCCGGGTCGATGACCGCGCCAAGCAACCGGATTCTGCCGGGATAGACCTTGGACGTGCCCGTGAGGCGCACATTGACCAGCTGCCCGACGCTGAGCAGCGGCAGGTCCTGCTCAGCGACCTGTCCTTTCATTTCAACCTCGCCGCCCTTCGACAAGCGGAACAGGGCTTCTCCGCCCGGCAGAGCCGTCTGGCCCACTTCCACATTGCGAGTCAGGATGATGCCGTCCTCGGGCGCCCGGATGTCGGCACGCGCCAGGCGGGCCTTGGCCTCCGTGAGCTGTGCCTCGGCAAATCTAACCTTGGCCGCCGCGGTGGCTGCAGTGGACTTGCGCCGCTGGGTTTCTTCCACCGACAACGCACCCGAAGCGCCCACCGCCTGCGCTCTTTGGTATTCCGCATTCGCGAGTTCCGCCTCGGCGCGCGCCTGTTCCACCGCGGCCTCGAGATTGGCCACCTGCGGTTCGAGCACTGAGACGTTCAAGCGCGCGAGTATCTGGCCCCGCTTCACGTGATCGCCGGCCTCCACCAGGATTGAGGCGACCCGTCCGGCCGCATCTTCGACCCCAATGGGCATGTCGTAGCGCGCGCCGATGGTGCCGATGATGCTCACGGTGGTCGGCACCTTGCTGATGCCGACTTCGGTCACCGACACGGTCGGCACCGGCCTGTTGGTGTTGACCGGGGTGACGGCCAACACCTTCGTCAGACGCACGGCCAGAAAAGCGACCAGCACAATGGCTGCAACCGCAAATACCCACACCCCTGCGCGCCCTGTGATCCAGGACCCCAGGGTCGCGCGATGTTCACTCGGAGTCATATTCATAGCACTGCATCCCAGGGATAACTTCCTTTGTCCAACATGAATCCCGCCAGGCGGTCCATCTCCTCGTCCTCGTTCCGCTCCACCCGGCGAAGGTTGTGCGCCATCCGCCGCTTCGCCTGCTGTGCAAACACCCGCGCAATGGCGACCGCCTGCACACCACTCTCGCCGGGGCCGTCCGCCAGCCGCGCCGCACGCGACAGCACGCAAAGCCCCACGAACAGATCGATGGCGATGTCGGCGACGCGCTTCAGCGCTTGCTGTCGGTCCGCGATTGACTTTCCATGCTTACGCAACAAGAAATCGGACGCCCTGGCCAGTTCAACCGTGTACCTTTCATAAATACCCGCCGACTCGCGTAAAAGTTGCGGTAAGGGTGTGATTATTTTATCGCGCCCCACCCCGGTGGCCTGCGTCAGGCGCCTTTCCGCATAGCCGGTCAACACGCCGAATCCCTTGATCGGATTATTGAAGATGTCGTCGACCGCCGCCTTCAGGTCGCCCAACGACTTGCCGAGGTCCTTGAGCGCCGACAGCGCTATGTACAGGCGCAATACCTCGTTGGTCCCTTCGAAAATCGTCAGAATGCGGCAATCCCGCGTGATCTGCTCGTAAGGGAGGTCGCGCATGAAGCCGCTCCCGGCGGCAATCTGCAGGGCCTCGTAGGCGCTGCGCTGCAAGGCTTCGCTGGCAAACACTTTGCTGATCGCCGCTTCCACCGAGTAGTCCTCACTCCCTGAATCAATGTAATGCGCCACCATCCAGACGACGCTTTCGGCCGCAAAACAGTCGACGGTCATTTGCGATACTTTCTCGCGGATGAGGCCGAACTCGGCGATGGGCTGGCCGAACTGTCGGCGAGTCTGCGCTTGATTCGCCGCCAGGGTGAGCAGCGTCTTCATGGCACCCACGGCCCCGCCGCCCAAACCCGTGCGGCCATTGTTCAAGATGGCCATCGCGACCTTGAAGCCCTTGCCCTCCACATCCAGCACGTTTTCGGCCGGAATCTTCACGCCCGCAAAGCTCACGGTGGTCGTCGAGGAGGCGCGAATGCCCATTTTGTCCTCGTGCTTGCCATGACTGACGCCGGGCCAGGCCGCTTCGACCACAAACGCCGTTATCTTGCCAGCCGCAGATGACGTTCGTGCGAACACGGTATACAGATCGGCAATCCCGCCATTGGTGATCCAGGTCTTCTCGCCATTGAGCGTCCAGGTGCCATCGGGATTCTTGACCGCCTGGGTGCGGATCGAAGCGGCATCGGAGCCGGCAACCGGCTCGGTCAGGCAAAACGCGGCGATCATCTCGCCGCTGGCCAATTTCGGCAAATAGCGGGTTCGTTGCTCGGGGGTGCCAAACAACAAGATGCCCTTCATCCCGATGGAGCTGTGCGCGCCGACGGTGAGCGAGACCGAGCTGTCGTGCGAGCTGCTCTGGCTCAACACCCGGGCATAGCCGGCATTGGACAGGCCCAGCCCGCCGTGCTCTTCCGGAATGATGAGGCCGAAGAGCCCCAGGTCCCGCAATCCTTGAATGAACTCCGCCGGTTGTGCGCCCTCACGGTCCCAGCGTTTGAAGTCCGCATGCCTGGGACCGAGGAATTGGTCGATGCTATCCACCATCTGGCGCAGGACCTCTTGATCCTTCCCGGACAATTGCGGATAGGGGAAAAGCTGCTCTTCGAGGATGTGGCCGGCGACCAGACTTTTGGCGACGCTCATGATTCGGTCTAGTCAGCGACGCGATCGATCACCAGATCCAGCGCGCCGTCGTGGCCGACGTCGTAGCCTAGTTCGCCGTACAAGTCGCCCGCCGCCGGCGTCGGTTGTCCGCTGAATGACACCCGGGCCGTGATGGAAACCCGCCGCCCGCTGACCAAGACGCGTCCGGGCATCATGGAATCCGCGGCCGACAACTGCACCTGGGTGCCGATGGCGGCGCTCGTCAGGCGTTTGGCCGCCAGCGGCGGCCCCTGGCTGCCGGGCTCACGGGCAAATACAAACAAGGGGGCCTCCGGTTTCAACCGCGATTTCAGTGCGGGCGCGATACGTATATTGACAGTGACGCGCGCTGCTGCCGACCCCTCTGTGCTCGCGCTCGTCCCCGCGGACGACGCATTCGTCCCTGATGGCGGCGCGGTTGCCGGAGGTGCGGTTCCCGACGGCGGCGCCGCTCCCAGCTCGGCGATTCGCGCGTCCAGCATCTGTTCGATCTGCGCCGGCGGATGCAGATCTTTCAGCGCCTGCCAGCGGCTGCGCGCCAGGGCGCGATCACCGCGGGTCGCCGCGGCGAAGCCGCCGTACAGCAGGGCCTTGGGATTGTTAGGCTCCAAGCGGATCGCATCCTCGAAAAGCTGTGCCGCGGGCGGAGTGACTTCGCCGCCGGCGCGCAGGCTCAAGGCCTCTCCCAGCCCCAAGGCGGCCTCGACGCTGTTGCCGGCCAATTGATGGGCGTGATCGTAGGCGCTGACCGCATCGTCCAATCGCTGCAGCGCCGTATAGGAGCGCCCCAGCATCAGCCAGCCGGCCAAATCATTGGGATCCTCGCGCAAATGCTGCTCGAGCTTGGCCATCATGGCGGCGACTTCGGGCGCGACGATCGCCTGCGCCTGGGCCGGCGCGTGCCAATCCCAATTCGACCACAGCGGATAGAGCCCCGCCGCGGCGCCGGCTACCAGCAGCGCAGCCAGCGCACCCACGAGGCGGCTTTTCTTGTCGCGCATCAGCGGTACGGCTACGACGGTCGCGGCGATCGCAGCCATGAGGGCTGCGACGATGATAAAGGCGCTCATTCGTCGAGCGGCATGCGCGAGCGTTGTCGGGCGACGCGGTAAATGATGGTGCCGCCCAACAGCAGCATGACGAAGGGAGCTCCCCAGATGAGCGCCGTCTTCGGCGTGAGCGGCGGCGCGAAGCGGACGAACTCGCCATAACGGTCCGTCATGAACTTGAATATGGCGTCATCGCTCTGGCCGGCGATGAGCATTTCGCGAACCTGGCGGCGCAGATCACGCGCCAGATCGGCATTGGAATCCGCAATGGATTCATTTTGACAGACCAGGCATCGCAACTCCCTGGCGATGCGCTCGAAACGCGCCTGCAGCTCAGGATTGGCCAGCTGACCATGGGCATCCAGGGCCGCGGCCGCCGGTGCCTCTGTGAAAGCGCCGCCGAACCCCGGCAGCGCCAGGGCAAGCGTCAATAATCCCGCGAAAGAGGCGCGGTTCATGCGCCCTTCCCTGCCGCGGCGATGCGCGGCAGGAATTCCTTCTCCCACACTTCCTGGGTCATGGGTGAGATGAACTTGTAAATGACCTTGCCGTCGCGATCGATCAGGAAAGTTTCCGGCGCGGCATACACTCCCCAATCGATGACCGTCCGCCCCTCCTTGTCAAAGGCGACTTGAGCATAGGGATTGCCCAGTCGCTCCAGCCATTGTTTTGCCTTGTCGCGCTCACCCGGGCCATGATCGATCGACCAGTCGATGCCGATGATGGGCACCACGTGCTGCTGAGAGATCGCGAGCAACGTCTCGTGCTCCACGCGGCACTCGGCACACCACGTGCCCCATACATTCAGGACGTAAACCTGTCCCTTGAGTGTTGAGTTGCTGACCACGCCGGCCGGATCGATCACATCGCTGAGCGCGAATTCGGGCGCGGGCTTGCCGATCAGCGGCGACGGCAATGCATGGATGTCGCGATGAGGATTCAGCCCAAACACGAACAACACGACCAGCGCGACAAAAGCCGCAAAAGGCAGCAGGAACTTCCACATCAGGCTGAACCCAGTTCGGCGCGCGGATGGGACGGGGGGACGGCCTCCGGCGAGACGGCCGGAACCTTGATCCGATAGCGCCGGTCGGTCGCCGCGATGAATCCGCCCAGCGCCATGATGATGGCGCCCAGCCAGATGTAGCGCACCAGCGGCTTGTACTGAATGCGCATGCTCCAGGCGTTGTCGCCCAAAGGCTCGCCCATGGCGACGAACAGGTCGCGTGCCCAATTCACCGAAATGGCGGCCTTGCTGTTGAAAGTCTGCTGCACCCAGAAGTGACGCTTTTGCGGCAACAGCGTCGTCACCGGCTTGCCCCCGCGCGTGACTTCGATCAATCCTTGCGCGGCATCGTAGTTCGGTCCGCGCACATCGGTGGCATTCACGAACTTGAAATCATAGCCGGCAATGGCAAAGCTGCCGCCCGGCTTCAGGGCCACGTCTTTCTCGATCTTGTAGCTTTCGACGCCGCTGGCGCCGATGGCGAACACCCCGACGCCCAAATGCGCAATGGACATCCCCAGGAGCGCGGCCGTGAGCGTCTGCTTCTGACGCAAGCGGCGCAACGGCTCGAGCGCCGCGGAGAAGATGATCCACAGGCCGAAGCTGAAACCGATGAGACCCACCGGGTGGAACTCCTTGAATACCAGCCCCTGGATCGCGACGGACAGCAGCACCGCGGCGCCGGCCAGCCACCACAGAGGTTTCGCCGTGACGGTGAGCTTGCCGCGGCGCCATGCCGAGTGCATGCCGATCGCGAGAAACACCATCAGCGGGAACACCGGCACCAAGAACATCAGCGCGAACACCGGCGGCCCGACGGAAATCTTGCCGATGTTGAGCATTTCATAAACCAGCGGCGACAACGTGCCCCACAGCACCAGCGCGGCAACGCTCACCAGAATGACGTTGTTCACCAGGAGAAAGAATTCGCGCGAGTACAGCTCGAAACCGCCCGGCGCATACAGCTTCGGTGCCCGCCACGCATACAGGGTGAGCGATCCGCCGATGGTGAGCACCAAAAATGCGAGGATATAAAGGCCTCGCGTCGGGTCGGTCGCAAAAGAATGCACCGACACCAGCACGCCGGAGCGCACCAGGAAAGTGCCTACCAGACTCAGCGAGAAGGCAAATATCGCGAGCAGCAGCGTCCAGCTCTTGAAGATGCCGCGCTTCTCCGTGACGCTCAGGGAATGGATCAGGGCCGTTCCGACCAGCCACGGCATGAATGACGCGTTCTCGACCGGGTCCCAAAACCACCAGCCGCCCCAGCCTAATTCGTAGTAAGCCCACCAGCTGCCGAGTGCAATGCCGATGGTTTGAAACAGCCACGCGAAAATGGTCCAGGGCCGCGTCCACTTGGCCCAAGTCTGGTCGAGCCGTCCCTCCAGCATCGCTGCGCAGGCGAAGGCAAAGGCCACGGAGAAGCCGACGTACCCGGTGTAGAGCATGGGCGGATGAATGGCGAGCGCAAAGTCCTGCAGGACGGGATTCAGGTCCGCGCCGTCCTGGGCCGCGGGAATCAGGCGCAGGAACGGGCTCGATGTCCACAGCGTAAAGAGCATGAATCCTGAGCTGATGAGGCCCATCACGCCGAGCACGCGGCTGGAGAAGGACAGGGGCAGCGCACGGCTGAAGGCCGCGACGGCGACGCTCCATATCGACAGGATCAAGATCCACAGCAGCAGCGAGCCTTCATGCGCACCCCACAGGGCCGCGACGCGATAGAACAACGGCAATTGCGAATTCGAATTGCGGGCCACGTACAGCACGGAGAAATCATTGTTCACGAAGCAATACAGGAGGCAGGAAAATGCCGTGGCAACGAAGACGAATTGGCCGGTGACCGCGGGCCGCGCCACCGCCATCCATACCGGTTTCGCCTTCCATGCGCCCATCAGCCCGAAGAACGCCTGAGAGAGGCTCAGCACGAAGGCCAGGATGAGCGCGAATATTCCTAATTCAGCAGCCATGGTTGAGCGCCCTCAAGTGGTTGGCCGAACGGCGGAGCCGGCGGCAGCGGAGCCGGCAGCGGAGCCTGCCGCAGTCTTGTTCTTCAGTGACGCCGCCACTTCGGGCGGCATGTACTTCTCATCGTGCTTGGCGAGCACCTCGTCTGCGACGAAGGCGCCGCTGGCATTCATCGTCCCGTGGGCAATGATGCCCTGGCCCTCGCGAAACAGATCCGGCAACACGCCGCTGTATTCCACGGGAACTTGATGCGCGAAGTCGGTCAGCACGAAACGCACTTCAAGATCGCCCGGCTTGCGTTCGACGCTGCCTTTGACCACCATGCCGCCGATGCGAAAGCGCTTGGCCAGGGGCGCCTTGCCCGCGACCACCTGGCTGGGATCGAAATAAAACATGATGTTCTCGCGGGACGCCATGACCGCAAGCGACACCGATGCGGCAACGCCGCCCAAAATGCCGAGCACCACGAACAAGCGCTTGCGGCGCGGCGTCATCGCACATCACCTGCGGCCATCGCGAGCGCGCGCGCCGAGCGCAATCGCGCACCGGTCAGGAGGCGTCGCGCCGCCCACAGATTCCACGCCAGCACCACGCCGGCAAATCCAAAACACGGCCATACGTAACGCGCGTAGCCGCCCATGGACCAGAAATTGCTCATCATGACTTGATTGCCTCCCGCACCCAGGCCGACTGGCGCTCCCGATTGAGCACTTCGGCCTGCACGCGCGTACACAGCACCGCACCGTAAAACAACATAAAACCCAGCCACATCGACAACAGCGGCCATAGCATGCTGCCCGGCATCGAGGGTGCCCCTAGTTTAACAATCGTTGCCCCCTGATGCAGCGAGTTCCACCACACGACAGAGAAGTGGACGATGGGCACGTTCACGACGCCGACCACAGCCAGCAGCGCCGCGGCGCGATCGCCGCGCGCCGGATCCTCGAACGCCGAGCGCAGCGACATCACGCCGATATAGATGAACAGCAAGATCAATTCCGATGTAAGCCGCGGATCCCACGCCCAATACGCGCCCCACATCGGCCTGCCCCACAGCGAACCTGTGACCAGCGCCATGAGCGCGAACGAGGCGCCGATGGGTGCCGAGGCCGCCGCGACGGCATGACCCACCTTGATGCGCCAGATGAGCGCCACGGCGCTGGCTGCCGCCATGACCATGTACACGGTCAAGGACAGGATCGCGCCCGGCACATGCACGTAGATCATTCGGAACGCGTCGCCCTGCTGGTAGTCGGGGGGCGCCACCGCCAGGCCGGCGATGAGGCCATAGGCCATGGCCAGCGCGGCGCCGCCGAGCAGCCACGGCATGAGTGCCGCCGCGACCCCATAGACATAGGGCGGAGAAGCGAGTTTATAGAACCAAGTCCACATAGTTGCTGATCTACTATTCCAACGTGATGCGCAACGCCGCCGTCGCCGCAAACGGTGCCAGCGTGCAGGTGAACACACACAGCGCCGCCAAAAAATACAAAGCCCCCGCCGTGCTCGTCCCAGAAATCGCCCGCTCGGTCGCGGCGGCACCGAAGATCAACAACGGCGTCGCCAGCGGCAGAACGATCAACGACAGCAGCACATTGCCGCGGCGCAGGCCGATGGTCAGACCCGCCCCGATGGCCCCCAGCCAGCTCAAGGTGAGCGTACCCAAGGCCAAACTCAGCATCATTGTCTCAAATGCGGTGGTGGGAATATCCAGCGCAGTCGCCACAATCGGTGACACCACGACCAAGGCCAGCCCGGTCACGAGCCAGTGGGCGAAGGTTTTGGCCACCACAATGAGTGTTAGTCCCTGCCCACTGAGTGCAAGTTGCTCCAAAGTGCCGTCATCGGCATCGTTCTTGAACAAAGAATCGAGCGACAGCAGCGACGATAGCAGTGCCGCCACCCAAAGCACACCCGGCGCGATGTCTCGCAGCTGCGACAGCTGCAGGCTCAACCCCAATGGAAACAAGGTCGTTACGATGAGGAAGAACACCAGCGGCTGGAACAGCTGCTCCGGCCGCCTGAAACTGAGACACAGTTCACGCTGCACGATCAGAACAAAGGCCTGCCCGGCGCCTACGCTCACGAATTGAGCTCCAAACGCCGGATCGCGCAAGGGAGCTTGAGCTCGTGGTGTGCCACGACCAGCGCCAGCCCGCCGGCTTCGACATGCGCCTGGAGCAGCCCCGACAGCAGATCCGCGCCCGCCGCGTCGAGATTGGTGTACGGCTCATCGAGCAGCCAGACCGAAGCGTTCATCGCCAAAACCCGCGCCATGGCGACCCGGCGGCGTTGGCCTGCCGACAGCACCCGGGCCGGCAGGTCTGAGCAGGCGCCGACCCCGGTGCGGTGCAAGGCGGCCAGCAGCTCATCCGCCGTGATCCGGCGCTTCAATCCCACGGCAAAACGCAGGTTCTCGAGCGCCGTCAGGTCGCTTTTCAGTGCCGGCTCGTGCGAGGCGTAGGCCAAAGCCGCCTGGTATTCATTCCGATACGTCGTGATCGATCGGCCCAACCAGCTCACCGAGCCCTGTTCCGGGCGCAACAAGCCACAGACGACTCGCAGCAACGTGGTCTTGCCGGTACCATTGGGACCCGAAATGTGCAGCAGCTCCCGGGGACGTATGTGCGCGCTGACGCCTTGCAGCACATGCCGGTCACCGCGCCAAACGTGGACCTTTTCAAATTCAAGACCGGCGGGGGTGATATTCACGGAGCGAGAGCTTAACTAAATCAAAGAGTTGAAGCCACCTATTCAGTCATTTTTGATCATGAGGATCCAAGGCTCCAGGCGTCCGGAAATTCCTTGCCGTTCCGCCCAACCAAATGTCCGCGCAGCGGTACTTACCATAGAACCCTTTGGCTTCCCCTAACTTAGACTCGGAGGATGGGATTGTCTCCACAAGCCGCCGCCATTAATGCGCCCGTCGATCTCCACTTGCATCGGTTGCCGTTGGCCACGCTCTATCTGACCGAGCGTTGCAATTCCCGTTGCGTGACATGCGACTACTGGCGTCATGGCCGGGTGGACATGAACTTTGAGGCGGTTACGCGGCTGGTACCCAGTCTCGAACGCTTGCGGACCCGAGTGGTGCTTCTCTCGGGAGGAGAACCTTTGCTCAATCCCGAATGGGCCTCCATCGCCACCCTGCTGCGCCAACGGGGTATCAAGGTGTGGCTGCTGACATCCGGCCTGTCATTGGCCAAGCACGCGAAGCGCGCCGGCGAACTGTTCGATGCCATCACCGTATCCCTGGACGGCACGGACCGCGAGACCTACGCCGCCATTCGTGGCTTGGACGCGCTCGACAACGTATGCGATGGCATACGAGCGGCGGCGGCACACGGCGTAGCTCCCGGCATTCGGGTGACGGTGCAGCGCGCAAACTTCAGGCAGCTACCCACGTTTGTCGCTCTGGCGCGGGAGCTTTGCGCCCGGCAGGTTTCCTTTTTGGCAGTGGATGTCGGGAATCCCCATGCCTTTGGCCGCACGGACGACTTTGGCGCGGATCTCGCGTTGCAGGCCGCCGACCTGCCGGTATTGTCGGACGTACTGAGTTCGATGGAACAGACCCATGCCGAGGATTTTCGCTCAGGCTTCATCGCCGAGAGTCCGCAGAAGCTGCGTCGGATTTTGGACTACTTTGCCGCCATCCACGGGCAAATCCCCTATCCTGCGGTCCGTTGCAATGCACCCGAGTTTTCCGCGGTCATCGGTGCCGGCGGCAAGGTGCAGCCCTGCTTCTTCATATCCGGGCCGGCCGAGAGCGCACTGCATAACGGCCCTCTGGAAAGCCGCCCTAAGGAAATCGGCCAGGGGCGGGATTTGGAAGAGGCGCTGAACGGCGGCGCCATGACCGCATTGCGCCGCGATATCCGCGCCGGCCGCCGCGCTGAGTGCAAGACTTGCGTTTGTTCCATGTGGCGCGACCTAACCGACCTCGCCAACATCGCTGATCTACACCCACAAACCGTCACGGGTTGATCACGATATGGTCATGACAGCCCCATCGGCGACTCTGCAGTCTTTGCTCGCACCTCCAGCGTACGGTGCCGTACGACTGATCATCGGTAAGGCTATGCATTGGCGGTACAAGATCTTTCTAAAGCGGCGGCACGATCGTGCCGTGCTGGAAAATGTCAGCGGGATGCCCCTGCTCGTAACACCTGGCGTGCTCAACCCCAGGTTGATGCGCACCGGTGCCTTCTTTGCCTCGCAACTTACGCGAGCTGTTCTGCCCGCTGACGCCGATGTTCTCGATATGGGAACGGGATCAGGTGTGTGCGCTCTCGCAGCGGCTCGGCACGCGAGGCGCGTGGTTGCTTCGGATATTGATGAGTCGGCTGTCCGTTGTGCGCGCATCAATATGCTTCTCAATGAGGCGGACGCAAAAGTCCACGTGCTGCAAGGCGATCTGTTCGAGCCTTTGGGCGACAGACGCTTTGATGTGGTGCTGTTCAATCCGCCATTCGTGCGGGGAATTCCACGCAACAATGCCGATCGAGCCTGGCGCTCACCGGACATGGCGGAGCGATTCGCGGCTGGTTTGCGAGCCCATTTGCGGCCTTCAGGTTATGCGCTCGTCCTGCTTTCTACGTACGGTGATCCGCGCACGTTTATCGAGGAGTTTCGGCGGCATGCTTTCGAGATTTCCATCGTCTCAGAGCGTTCTTATATCAACGAAAAGCTGGCAATCCTCAAATTGGTTTAAGGATGACGCGATGCCCCAAGTTCTTCTTATCAACCCGAAGATTACCTCCGCCCGCAGTGCGCGATTTCCGCTGTCGTTGCTGGCGTTAGCCGGATCGCTGCAGGGGAAATACAACTGCCGCATCGTCGATGGCAACATGGATCGTGATTATCTCGACGCGATACGCCGCACAGTGCGCGAGCAGCGCATCGACGCTGCGGGAATTACCGTCATGGGCGGGCCGCAAGTTAGGTCCGCGATTCAGGTGTCAGCGGCCATCCGCGAGGCATCCCCAGCGACGCGCATCATCTGGGGCGGCTACTTCCCGACGCTGTATAGCAGCGCCGCCATCAATGCCCCCTATGTGGATTATCTGGTCAGGGGACAGGGGGAGGAGGTGTTCTCGACGCTGCTTGACGCCCTGTTCTGCGACGAGTCCCCCAACCTAGAGGACATCGCGGGGGTTACCTGGAAGCGAAACGAAACAGCCGTGCACAATGTGGATCAGGCATTCTCCGATCGCCGCACCCCCGCGATGCTGCCGTACGACCTGCTCGGAAACACCCGAAGGTATTTGGTGCGGACCTTCTTAGGGCAGCGCACCGCGGCATATCAGGCGGCACTCGGTTGTCGGTTTCGATGCACCTTCTGCGGAGTAGCCTCAATGTTTCGCGGCGCAACGGTGCTGCCCCCGGCTGCCAGACTCGAGCGCGATTTGACCTGGTTCAAGGATCACCTCGGCGCCGACTCACTGCAGTTTTTTGACCATAATTTCTTCGATCGTGAAGCCGACATGGCGCCAATTCTCCAAGTGTTGGCCAAGGTTCAGCTGCCGTGGTGGTGTTACGCGCGCGCCGATGCGCTTCTGAATCTTTCTGCCGATTCCTGGGCGTTGGTGCGCAAGAGCAAGCTGCGCATGGCCTATATCGGTGCGGAGTCTGGCAGCGACCTGTTGCTGAAGAATATCCGCAAAGGCACCCGGATCGATCAAACGCTCGCGGTCGCCGAATTGTGCCGCACTCATGGTGTGATTCCGGAACTTTCGTTCATGGTCGCTCCGCCCCACGATCCGGAAGGCGAAACCGAGCGTACCTTCGAGTTCATTCGCACCGTCAAACGGGTCAACCCAGACGCTGAAATTATTATTTATATCTATACTCCCTTGCCCGCGGAAAGTATGCCGCTCAATTCGCGCTCGCGTGCCGCGGCTGATGTGCTGCGGGATCTGGATGGCAATCTCATTCAGTTTCCCAAGACGCCAGAGGAATGGACCGAGCAACGGTGGGTGGACTATTCCTGTCATGCTGACGCTCCGTGGATGACCGAGCGCTTGAGGCGCCGAATCCGCAATTTTGTGACAGTTCTCGGCTGCCGTTTTCCGACCGTGCAGGACGTCCGGTCGCCGGCGTGGACAAAAGTGACGTTGCGGGCGCTGGCCTCCTGGCGGTATCGCTTTCGTCGCTACGACCGCCCCTGGGAACTGGCTCTTTCCAAGAGACTGGTTCGCTTGGCAGACCCCCGCGTAACCAGCATTTGAGCACGGCGGAGTGTTCGTGAACAATGGCTCCGGATCGACGCCGGCTCTGGTCTCGGTAGTCATGCCGACCTTCAATCGGCTGCAGTTCCTACCCGCGGCGATTGGCTCGGTATTCAATCAAACGTTTACCGACTGGGAATTGATCATAGCCGACGATGGCTCCGAAGCGCGCACGCAGGAATATTTACACTCGCTAAAAGCCAACCCGCGAGTCACGATCACATGGATGTCGCACACCGGAAGTCCCGCAGCGGTGCGCAACGCAGCGCTGCAAAGAGCCCGGGGCGAATACATCGCGTTTCTGGATTCCGACGATATCTGGGAAAACCGCAAGCTCGAACTCCAGCTCGCCAAGCTACGAAGCCGAAAGCAGTGCCAATGGAGCTATACCGCGTTCACCAACGTCGATCGGCACGGCGATACGCTGCCTGAAGAATCACGGCGCCGTTGGATTCCCTGCGAGGGCGACATTTTTGATCGGATGCTGCGCGGCGAAGTCTCGATTAGAACCCCGAGCGTGCTGGTTACGAGGCTCCTGTTGAGCGATTCGGGGGCGTTTGACGAATCGATGCGCTCCGCCGAAGATTACGACCTCTGGCTACGACTGGCGCTTCGCAGTGAAGTCGTGCTGCTCGATCAATCTTTGGTGCGGATACGTGCTCACCAGGAAAACCACAGTGCCGATTGGTCCAGCGCCTACGTCGGGCAGGATCATACGTTCAAGAAACTGCAATCCTATGTCGATCCGCAACGCCGCTCCATGCTCCAGCGTGAGCGCGTCAGGAATGCCTTGAAACTGGCGTCAGAGCATGCTACGCGACGAAGCGCGGCGAACGCGTGGCGCGCGCTTCTGCGCAGTCTCAGCTTCTCCTGGCGTTATGCCGAATGGTGGAAAAGAGGGTCGAGGATCGTACTGCGCACTTTCCTCCCGGAGTACGTGCTGGAGGGTTTCCGCCGCCGTCGGGGCCGTGTGACATGAGTCTGTTCGCCGACATCTGGAAATTGCTCGACCGCAGCCAGCGGCGCCGGTTAGTGCTCCTGCAAGCAGTTGGTTTCACCATGGCCGCCACAACTTTGGCCGGGATTGCGGCTGTCGTGCCCTTCTTCGCAGCACTCGGGGATTCGGCAGCAATCGAGCGCAACTTAGCCTTAGCATGGATCTATCGGTATTTCGGCTTCAGCGACCATCGCTATTTTCTGGTAGCGCTGGGTATCGTGTTTCTCAGCCTCGTCGTGCTTTCCAACGCCATCAACTTGGCGGGCTCTTTGGCAATGTACCGGTTCGCTCATAGAATCGGCAATCATTTCTGCGTGGCGCTGTTCGACGAATACATCCACCGCGACCATCAGTTTCACATAGCCTCCAACAGCGCCAGACTTTTCAACAACATAGTCTGGGAGGTCAGCCGCGGAGTCACGGGAATCTTGCAGGCGGCATTCGTGCTGAGTACCAATGCGGCAACGTGCGTTCTGATCATGATTTCGATCGTGCTGCTCAATCCCCTGCTCGCTCTCATTGCGGTCACCGCTCTGGCCTCCAGTTACGGGCTATTCTATCGGTACACACGCCGGCGGCTCTTACGAAACGGCTCATTCGAAAGCCTGCGAACGGAAGACCGTACCAAGACGGTCAGCGAGACTCTCGGTGGAATACGGGAAATCATCGCCATGCGCGGCCAGCGGTTCTTTCGCGACAAGTTCGAACGAACTTGCTGGTCAATTTCACGGGGCGCGCTCAATACGCACGCCATCTCCCAAAGTCCTCGATACATACTAGAATGCATTATCGTCGCCGGATTGGTTGGCATTGCGTTGCTTCTGGTTAATCGGCCGGACCACGGCTTTTGGCTGGCGCAGTTGAGCTTTCTGGCATTTTCCGCATATCGGCTGCTGCCGGCCCTGCAGCAAATGTTCCAAGCCTTCGTCAAAATTCAGGCGGATCGTGCCGCCTTCGACAGAATTGCCGATGACTTGCGTTGCGCTTGCCGCTTCAAGCCCGACCTGAGTCGAGAACCGTTCAATCCCGCCGCCAACCCGTGGTGGGGCCTGCCGCGTCAGAATATTCAACTCACGCAGGTCAATTTCCGGTACAGCACGGAGCGGCCGCCCGCGGTTCGCAATGCCAGCCTGACAATCGCCGCCGGTATGACGGTCGGGCTGGTCGGGGCGAGCGGCTCGGGCAAGACAACTCTGGCAGAATTGATACTTGGGTTGCTGCGACCGAGTTCTGGGACGATCAGCATCGATGGTATTCCCCTTGCAGACCGGAACCGCGCCGAGTGGCACACGAGCGTGGGCTATGTTCCACAACATAATTTTCTGTTCGATGCATCGGTAGCGGAAAACATCGCTCTTGCCACGGCATTCGATCAGATCGACTTCGAGCGTCTCCGCGAAGCCATCGCTCTGGCGCAGCTCGACAGCTTTGTCAATAACCTGCCAAATGGCTACCGCGAGATACTCGGAGAGCGCGGAGTCCGGCTGAGCGGGGGTCAACGACAGCGCATCGGAATTGCGCGTGCCCTATATCGCCGCACGTCGGTATTGATTCTGGACGAAGCCACCAACGCGCTCGACAGCACCACCGAGCGCGAAATCATGTCGACTCTCGAGAAGCTGCGTGGTGCCCACACGATCATCGTAATCGCACACCGAATGAGCACTGTGCGGCCGTGCGATCTGATCTATGAGCTCGAAAGCGGCTGCATAATCGGTAGCGGAACCTTTGACGAACTGATGCAGAGTTCCCCGCGTTTTCGATCGCTCCTGCACGGTACGGCCGAATCCGGCTCTGTGTCTTGAGCTACGCGGATGCCGAGTGGCGATGCCGGTTCTCGTAGGGAGTAGCAACTTGCACGAAAAACTTCAACCAACCGCGTTCCCCATCGACAAAGATCCGCGGAAGGCGGTAACGATCATCCGTTGCGCAAGCGACGCCCGGCAGCAGGCTGACGGCGGAGAGATAGCCCGCGCGCTCTACGATCGCGGCGGTCACATCAGTAAAGCGTCCAAAAGGATAGGCGAAGTGATCGACCGAGACATCAAACGCCGCCCGCAGCGCTTCGCGGCTGCCGATGATTTCATCGCGCGCCGTTTCGTCGTCGACTTCCTCCAATTTTGGATGTGAGCGGGAGTGCGCGCCAATTTCCATCCCGGAGGCGAGCCAGTGCTGCACATCCACTTGACTCATGAGTGGCTTTCTCTCCGCCACATATTCGGCGTCCCATTGATTGTGCCCCCCAATGGCGTCGCTCACGAGATAACAGGTCGCGGTAAATCCGTATTTTTTCAGGAGGGGCAACGCCTGAGTGAGCGTATCGGCATAACCATCATCGAACGTAAGCATGACGAGATTGCTTTTTGCATTGCTACCAAGCCGAGGCAACCCCTCCCCGACCGACACGCCCCGCAGCCCGAGACGGCGAATGGTCCACAACTGACGATCGAACTTCTCTTGATCGACGTACAGCAGCTTGAACTGACTGCCGGCGGGACCCCGCCCGATATTGTGGTAGCTGAGAATGGGAATCTTCGACATGAGCACTAGAATACAGGAACCCTCGGTACCGGCCACAGAGCGCCGCATCAAACTGAAGTACGCTTCATTCTGGCTATTTCTTGTTGCCCTGGCGATTCGTATCCTCCTTCCAGTCGCGACGCACTTTGATGGGCTGTATGGCCAGGATGCGTTTGCTTATTTCGACTGCGCGCGGGAACTGCTGTCCATTCGAAACTTTCAAGTTCCTTGCGATGATTTTCATTGGCCGTTGGGATATCCGATCCTGGCGGCCATATTTATGCTCGGCACTCATGCTGCACCACTCGGCGCGCAGCTTGCCAGCATGCTCACCGGCGCGGCGATTGCGCCGGTCGCTTACTGGATGGTGCTGGCCGCCGCGCCGCAAACCGCAAAGTATCGGGAGAATATGGCCGTCGCGGCCGGATTGATCGCCGCCTCGTGCGGGCAGCTCATATTGTCGTCCATCGTCGTCATGTCGGATGCACCGGGATTGTTTTGGGCAACCGCGTCTGCTTGCGCACTGTTGCATTGGGAACGCAGCGCAAGCAACACACCGTTGCGGCGGTATGGCCTGGCGATAGCCGCAGCGGCGCTGGCTTTGGCCATCTTTACCCGCTGGGTATATGTGGGACTGCTGCTGCCGTTCGGACTATTTACGGTGGTTGCGGCACATCGTGCTGCGCAGCGCACGATTGTTGCATCCGCAAAGTCCCGCTTGTCTGCCTTATTCCCATACGCTCTGGCAGCTTTTGCCTTGCTGTCGATCCTCGGGGTGCAGCTCTACCAGAACGCGCATTCCCCTGCACCGGTTCTGCGTCACGGCTGGTTGGTACACTGGAACCTGCTCGGTGCGTGGCATACGTCCTTCGACAATCCCGACGGTCATTTCGACTACCGGATACCGCCCTTCATTTTTTATGCTGCTCCATTACTGCATCCGTTGTATCTTTCTCCGCTGCTTACAGGCTGCGCGCTATTCGGAGCCTGGCGGCTGCGTCGGTCGACGGCGCTGATCGTTCTCGGCGGCTGGGTACTCACCCTGTACCTGTATCTCATCGGCATACCATATGAGAACGGCCGCTTTGGACTCGCATACTTCTCGCCCGTCGCCGTTCTAGCAGGCATCGGCCTCTTTCAGCTGGCCCTGCCCCGCGCCGGTTTAGGGCCACGATGGGCTTTACTGACAGTGTCACTGGTCATCTCAGCCGCGTTCACCTACCGTAGTCACGCAAAGTTCCACTTGGTCACGGAACAACAGTTTTCCGCCATCGACTATCTGCGATCTCGAATACAGCCCCCCGCGACCGTTGTCACGTTCGGCTTGTCGATCTCACTCGAGCACTATACGCCCTACAAGGTCGTCGATCTTTTCATGCAATCACCGGATTCTTTGCGTCCACTGGTCTGCGGTGAGATCTCCGCATATTTGTACGTTGATCGGAACAACATTGAAACCCAATGGCTGGGCCGGGCACCGCAAGAGAACTACCGCTGGCTCAGAGACTCGATCGGCCTGCGCCAGCTGGGGTCGCAGGATAACTGGATCTTATATCGCGTGCTGCCGTGCAGTCTGGGACTCCGTGGAACGAATTAGTTTGCCCTATCGACCCGATATCGACGGCTTGAGAGCTATCGCCGTCGTCGCGGTTGTTTTCTATCACGCGGGAGTTCCGGGGTTCGGTGGAGGATACGTCGGCGTCGATGTGTTCTTCGTAATCTCCGGCTACCTCATCACACAACTGTTGGCGGGCTCTCCTGCCGCACCACTGCCTACATCGCTGACCGATTTCTATCTGCGCCGCGGTCGCCGAATTCTTCCTGCGCTGCTCGTGACCTCCCTGGTGACCGCAGCCGGCGGGATTGCTCTGCTGCTGCCGTGGGATCTGCAGCGGTTCGGCGAGTACCTGGCCGCGAGTTCCGTCTTTTTGAGCAATATGCCTGCCTGGACCCTGCGCGCGGACTATTTCGACAGCCGCACTGTCTATGCGCCGCTCACGCATTTTTGGTCAATCGCCGTTGAAGAGCAGTTCTACTTGGTGTTCCCGCTGCTGCTGATCGTGATCGGTAAGGCTGTGCCCAATTGGCGAAGAACAATTTTGGCGGTGCTGGCGACGGCATCTTTCATCGCGTCTGTGTGGGCGTCCTACCGTCATCCGGTCGCCAATTTCTTTCTTGCGCCGACGCGCGCGTGGGAGCTGCTGCTTGGAGCGATGCTGGCGCTGTGGGCAGTGCCTGGCATGCGGGCTCGACATGCGGAATTTATGTCCATTGCAGCCCTCGCGATCCTGGCAATCGTCATTTGTTCGTACGCCTCAACCATGAGATATCCGGGTTTGTACACTATTGCTCCCTGCACGGCATCCGCGGTGATGATCTTGGCCGGAAGTCGGCAATCCACATGGGTGAGCCGGCTATTGTCGCAGCGAGCATTGGTTTTCACCGGGCTGATTTCGTTCTCGCTTTACCTGTGGCACTTGCCGGTGATGGTGCTGTTCGGCTACTTCCACATCCAGAACCTCGGCGCTGCCGGAAAGTGCGCTTTGCTCCTTGCCGTCTATCTCATAGCCAGCCTCAGTTGGAAGTTTATTGAGGGGCCCATCCGATCCAGGCGGATTCTCAAATCGGAACGGTCATTTCTGATCTGCGCCGCCTGTGCCGACGCCCTCGTCTTGATCATTGGCGTAACGCTTTGGAACTCGAATGGATTTCCAAGCCGATTTCCCGCGGAGCTCGCCGATTTGGACAGGAACTGGCTGCCCAGTGCCAGCACCATTGTTGGATGCGCCAAGGTATCGCTGGAAAGGATGGCTTCCGGAGATCTTTGCAGTTACGGGACGGCTACAGACCCCGCACAGAGAGTCCTGGTCTGGGGCGACAGTCACGCCATGGTCCTCCTGCCGGCGTATGAGCAGCTCGCAAAATCTGACAATTTGCGCATTTATTTCGCGGTCAAACCGGCGTGCAGACCGCTGATCGGCGTTGCCAACAAGGCCGACAGCGCGGCCCGACAAGCGGATTGCGCAAATTTCAATGCCGCCACGCTACGGGCGATCGAACGGATAGACCCTCGCCTCGTCATTCTCAATGCCCACTGGATCGATGCCAATTCGGACCTGGTGCCGGACGCCCATAGTTTCGCTTCAGGCGATGTACCAAATTTCAAGCACGGATTGGAAAGTACATTGCGCGGAATCGCTGCGGATCATCGCGCGGTGTGCGCGGTCCTGGATGTGCCGACTTTCAAGTACAGCGTTCCGTATGCCGTCGCCATGGCTCGCCGCCGCGGAATCTCCGAGGATTTTCTGAAGCTCACCCGGGAAGAGGCGGAGGCGCAATTCAGCGATCCTGAGCGCGATTTTCTAGCGCTGCGGCAAGACGGCCGTGTGCGCATCGCTGACTTGAAAGATCCACTGTGCCGCGGCGGCTTCTGTGCCTATGAGGCGGACGGCGCGCTGCTATACGCCGACCGAGACCATCTTTCTGTGGTTGGCGCCCGTTTCGTCGCTCGCACGCTCGAAAGCTGTTTGCAGGACTCTGGGGCGCTTGGAGTGCAAAGAGGTTATTTGGACGGCGCGGCGGAAGCCAGCCACGCCGACAAGTCGCGGCCCAGCAGCCCCGCCAACTTTTCGATGTCTTCGCGGTAGTAGTTCGTAACGAACGCCCGGTCATCGGACTCCATCATGAGAGAGTCCCGCGAACGCACGAGTAACTTGTGAAGTCGCGGTCCCAGTGGTTGCGGTGCGAGCTTGCGCAGATAGGGCCAAACCCGCCATTTCTTCAGGTAGTACGAGGTTGCCCCGAGTTTGGGGACGATGGGTTGCAGATGATGGCGCGAGAGGGACGGGGTAAACGCGGAATCGACACCCAGGAAAGAGAATAAATCCTCCAATAGGAGGCCCGGAGCGTTTGCCAAGTCCTCATACAGCGCTATGTGAATCTGCGATCGTGGGAATGCGTTGCAGTAGCGGTGGATCTGCTCCCAATAACGGCCGAATTCCAACAACGGCCAGGAGGGAGTCGCGTTTATCGGGCGCGGCGCCATACTCTCTTGAATCTCTTGCTTGAATGATTTGCGGGTGTACCCGACGGTCACCATGTGTAGATACTGTGAGTACGCTCGATCGACAGGATTTCGCAGAATGACGATAATCTTGGCGTTCGGAATGCGCATTGCAATATTGTGGGGCGCGGTCGGCGACCAAAGATAGACGGGGGTGGCCTCACCAATCGCAAGTTCATTTGAGACTTCTTTAAATAGACTGACATAGTCGTCCCAGTTCGCGACGAGGCCGCCAAATCGCCTTTCACGCCGATCACCTTGAAGATACGCTGCGAGCGTACCCATTGCGCGAGTCATTTTCGCCCGCCCTTCTCCCGTGAAATTTTCCAAGCGGAACTCGGAAGCGAAGTAGTTGGGTTCCTTCAAGGGGCACATGAAAACCTGAGGATGCTGCGCCAGGTAATCATACAGCGAAGTGGTCCCCGCCTTCGGCGCTCCCACGATGAAAAAGTTCGGTAGCTTCACGCTGCTCATGGGCGATCCACGACCGGCAACCTACCGCAGCCTATCCTTCGGCGCTCTCGTAAACCGGCAAGATACGCCAGCGGATCGGTCAACGAGAAATTGCGCAGACCGCGGAACACCTCCGGCCACGATACAGGGGGCTCGCGATGCAGGGCAACATACCGTGCTGCCGGCAATTCCCACAATTCCTCCGCCTGCCCGCGAATGCGGTGCAATAGCGCGCTGTAGCGCCGCCGACGCCGGGCACAGTGGATGCTCGGAGCCTGAGACACATAGGCGCGCAGTACCGCCTCACATTGCAAACGGACGGCAGATACATCGGTCACCAGATTGACCAAGTATGGGTCCAACGGAACCTGAATTGGATAAACGCGCATGCGAGCAGGAAGCGAAGAAACCTCGACTTCACTCAGAGCCAGAGCCAGCGCATGAGCCACGCGCAAATGTTCTGGATGGAAATCGATGCGCGAGGGGGCATAAATGATGTCCGGTGCAACGGCGACCATCAGCGCCTTTAGCCGCTCCTTCAGAGTGACGACGTTCCACGCGCCCTCTTCGAGCCCGATCCATTCCAACCGATCGATGTGCAGCAGCTCTGCCGCCTGAAAGGCCTCGCGTTTACGCTGGCCTGACATCTCCTCTGGATCGGGTATGGCCGTGGATTGCCTGCCATCGGTGGCCACGGCGAGACAAACACGGTCTGCCGCTTGAACGTGCCGCAAAATGGTTCCGGCACAACCGACCGCTTCATCGTCGGGGTGAGGCGCCACGATCAATATCCGTTGCCCACCTGGTGAGGCCCAGCGCCTCGCTTGCTTGCGCAGGAGGCTACCGGCGGCGGCGAAACCGAGGCTCCAGCACTGCTCCATGACGCGTGCGGCTGCGCGTTTGATCGGCCTCAAGCGCGTTCTAGACCACGTCAAAGTCCGCTCCGCACAGATTCCAATTGTCGGCGTTCCGCATGGCGTCCATCGGCAGGCCTGCCGCGAGCGGAATTAGCTCGACCGAAAACGCCCGCCGCGGCAAGAATCCGACGCTGCGCAGCCAGTTGAAATGCGCGGTGCCGGGGACTGCAAGAGTGGCCAGCGTTTCGGCCTTGGTCGCAAGCAACGTTTCGATGAGCGCGTATAACAAGGAATCACGCACGGATTCATCGCTGCGTGCCGCAAGAACTTCTGCGAGAACTGCGGAGGTTCGATTTCCCGATTCGGCCAAATAGTAGGCGCAATAGCCAACCGGCTCGTCTGCCCTGCGCGCTAAGCAGACTACGTACTTCCTCGAAGGTGAAGCCAGATACCGCCAGTCGACCCAAGCGCGATCACGCACTGTGGAGAGATTCGCATCTGCTTTACAGAACTCCCAAAGGCGATCGAAATTCTCCCCCGCACTCGCAACTCGCTCGACTCTCACCGTGGCATCACGATGCAATCTCCCCTGAAGAAAGTTGTTCCATGCCGCACCGGCGGCGGAAAACCGCTTGAGGAACGGCAAAGTAAGTCTACTCGCCAGCAGAGCTTCCGGACGCAGCGGACGGATCAGCCACTGGAGCGAAAAGAGCGGCTGCCACCCCAAGACACGGGCCCGAGATCCCCATTGATCATTGGGTAGTCCCAGCACGAATGCGACTCCGCGCTGTCGCCAGTTATCATGAATTTCAGGAACGGCCCGCGTCAATAAGCCGCGGCGTCTGAATTCCGGAGCAGTCATCGCGTCAACGGCCAGCATTGCGGCTACTTCCTTTTGCCCCAACGAAAATCGCCTGGGAATTCCGGCGTAATGAAAAATCGGTTGACCGGCACAAGTCGCGAGCCAGGCATTGTCGACGGAAGACGGTTGGCCTCGCAACTTCCATCTCCAGTGATCTTCGGTAACCCGGCCGCCGAATGATCTGTAGAAGAGATCACCAAGAGCAGGTTCGTCGCCGGCGCGACACGGTCGAAAAACCGTGAAGCTTGAATCCGGCACCTCCAAACGCGCCGATGCATCACGCCTTGATGTCGCGGTTCCCGAATCGCCCTCGGTCATCGCTTCTTCATCACGATTAGAAAGTGGTCGCCCATTTGCCGCAGCAGCGGCCACCCGGATACGCTCTGGTCCATTCGCCATAGCCAGCGGTAGCATCTCGGGTACCTGTCGCGAACGTGCGTCAAATAGGGCGGCGGCGCGAATACGCACAAGCCTCGATGGCGTTCTAACGTAAAGTCCCGCTTGAACGCTCGGTAGAACTCGCGCGGACCGTAGTAACGAGTCCAGATAGTATGGTTGTTCATGCCAACCGGCACGGAGCGTCGAGAAAAACGTACCGTCGCTCTTGCCCAGCGCCTAAGCCGCAGATAATGAGCTATTTCCCACGGACAAAAGCGTCCTATTACCGTGAACACCAGCGCGCCGCCGGGCTTGAGCAGGCGGGCGCACTCGCGTGACACGTCGGCAAGGTCAGGCACGCAATTCAGCGGGCCGAGATTGGAGTAAGCACCGTCGTATGCGCCATCATCTGTCAAGCGGCTCAATTCGTGAGCGCCGACGGCCACTGAGCGGACCTGGCCGGTCAGTTGCTCGGCCTGTACGCGCTCGAGGGTGCGCTGTATCATCTGCGGCGACCAGTCTGTCGCCGTGACGTGGAATCCCTCCCGCGCCATGCGAGCGGCATCGAGCCCGGTGCCGCAGCCCAAGTCGATCAATCGGCTGCCGCGGGCAAACGTGGCATCCAGCCAACGCCACATCTCGGTGCGCATGTCCTGAATCATGTCATTGTTGCCGCGTGGACCATCGTAGTCCGCGGCAACGCTGTCGAAGGCGTCTCGCGTTTCGCTCAGTCCTTGCGTAACCTCAGGCAATACCGGATATGACGTGGGTGCTTCGCTCATTTCATCAAACTCGCATATAGCGCATGAAACCGCGCTGCCGTGTAGTCGGCATCTTCCTGAGTAGTCCGCCTCAGCGCTTCGCGGGCTATTCGCAAGCGCAGATCATCGTCCTCGATCACGCTGCCGATGGCAGCGGAGAGACTCCGCCAGTCTCCCACTGGTACCGACACCGCGGCGTGGGGTGCCCACTCGGCAATGTGACCCACCGCGGTTCCCACCGTGGGAACTCCGGCCGCCGCGGCTTCCAGCACCACCAGCGGCCCTGTTTCGTAACGCGACGAATGTATCAAAAGATCCGCTGCCTCGAGCAGCGGACGCAACTGGCGCTGCGTAAGGAATCCTCGGAATCTCGCCACCTTAGACAACCCTGCACTTTCGGCCAAGGCCTGAATCGCCCCGCCCAGCGTGTCCTCGCCGACTATATCCACTTCAAAGCTGAATCCCAATTCTTTGAGAGACACGAGTGCCATCAGCAGGGTCGACTGGTCCTTGACGCGATTGAGACTCGCGATGTGGATCAATCTCGCCGGCTTACTCCGATCTCGGCGCACGGGTTCACGCGGCGGCCATACCTTGAGATCAACACCCAGCGGTACTCGTTGTGCGCTCAGACCAAGTTCCGAAAGCGCGCCTATCACGGGAGCGCTCGCCGCGGTGACGCAGGATGCGCTTCGCAAAACGGCCGGCTCGCGCAGTCGGCCCTTCCAGGTCTGCATACCACCGAAACCGATCTCAGGCATGGACACCAATTCGCCGCCGGCGACATGTATCAGACTAGGTATGCGCAGCAGTTTTCCGGCGATGACCGCAATCAGTCCGCAGGAGCCTGACCAGATTGCGTGCACGATGTCGAACGGTGCGGAGCGATGCAGCGCCCATAAGGTGCGAACAGCCATCAGGCGCGTCCGGCGCGAACCGATGTTGTGAACGCGCGCGCCCAACAAATCCCACTCGCCTGCCTGATCGCCGTGGTTCAAGGCGACCACCTGCACATCGTTGTCGAGTGCGAGCCGCTGGATCAAAGACAACAATGCCGGGATCACACGGTACTCTCCCGACCGATCAACGCCTCCGGGAACTACCAACGCGATGCGCATACCATGGTCCGCCCGCTTCTTTATAAACAACAATGATGATTGATACTTATCTGGCACCGGTGTAGGGCAGGCGAGCCTCGCCTGGCCGGATGCCTCGCCTGGCCGGATGCCTCGCCTGGCCGGACGCCTCGCCTGGCCGGATGCCTCGCCTGGCCGGATGCCTCGCCTGGCCGGATGCCTCGCCTGGCCGGATGCCTCGCCTGGCCGCACGTGTAGAGTAAGTACCGCTTTCACGCCCATTGGTTGCCTCAGTACTTCCTCGTATCGAGAAGCTGCGGATGGCTCCGTACCTGGCCAGGGCGCCTGGATCCTCTGCTTCAATCTGCGGCATGGGGACAAAACACCAGAGCGCTACCATATCATTGGCAGTAGTCTACCAAGACATATGACTAAGAAGACCCTTCGCGTGAAATCCGACATCGAATCCGATCCATTCGGCGAGCGAACCCCATTGCTGGTTCGCGAGGAGCTAAAACTCATGGGGGGACGCTTCCGTTTCGAAAGCAACTGTGAGGAGTTGCTGGCGTTGGTCGACGCGGCCTACGCAGGGCTGCCGGGTCAACAGTTCTCGCCGACGTCGAAAGATTTTCTCATTAAGCTCATGGTCACGCCAAATCCCCCCATTCGACGCGCCCCGGGGCCCAGAGAGCCCCCACCCATCTCCATGCTGAATGGTGCCGGCTTTCTCGGCAGCGCATCGCCATCTTCGACCTTTGTCGTCTTGTGCCCCGAGAAACGTACCGGCCTCGTGTCCGTGTCCAGGGAAATGCTTCGTTTCCCCTATCACGTTCGCTACGAATTGCTGGAGTTTGCCGTGTTTACGCTGGCGTGCCGGTCGCAAGGGCTGGTTCCGCTTCACGCGGCGTGCGTAGGCCTCGACGGTCGCGGACTTTTGCTCATGGGACCGAGCGGATCCGGCAAGTCAACCATTGCACTGCAATGCTTGCTTGAACGCTTCGATTTCCTCTCCGAGGACAGCGCCTTTGTTGTACCGAATTCGATGCGAGCCACCGGGATCGCCAATTTCCTGCACGTTCGCGCAGACTCCCTTCGCTGGCTCGGCAGATCGCGTGCGCGCTCGATGATCCGCAACTCACCGGTCATTCGACGCCGAAGCGGCGTCGAGAAATTCGAAGTGGATCTGCGCCGTGGGGGATTCAAGCTGGCGAAGGCACCCCTCAAGATCGTCGGAGTAGTATTTCTGTCACCGCAAGCGGCCGGCACCGGTCCTCTGCTACGACTCCTTCCGGCACGCGAGACACTGACCAGACTGAAGCGCGAGCAAGCGTACGGCGCCGGCCTGCCGCAATGGCGTACGTTCAGCCGCAACCTGTCGCATTTGGGAGGATTCGAGATCCTGCGTGGTGCACATCCTTCGGCTAGCGTTGCGATGCTGCGGTCCTTGCTTCAGCAGAACGGCAGTCATTCCCCTTGAGAAAATGCCGCTGAAATGGTGTGCATGGTCATCGGACGGATCTGGCGTGATGTCAGCCAGCGGAAGATGCGGCGTCCTTGGGACATGCTTGACCACTTATCGTCCCTTGCCCATGTTTGGGTGATTGCGACACGGTTGCGATGCGCCAGGTGCTCCGCGCTCGGACGCACGCGGCTGGCCGCAAAGGCCAGTAATTCGGGAATCGATTGCGACCACTCGATACCTGGGAACGCTTCGACCCACAGATGCGAGTAGGAAACTTCGACCAACGACTTGCGCATTGCCAGCGCGCGCAAGAAATAGGAACATTCATCGTGCACTACCTCAAGCACCCGCGCCGGTACTTTAGACTCGTAATATCGTGACAAGAGCTCAAGTGGCGGAAATGCCCACCACATCTGAGCACCTTCAGCATTCGACACGGCAATTTCATCCCAGTCCGACGCGCTCATGCGATCCGCAAGCAGTGCCATGTCATGCAACTGCAGGATCCGCAAGCCGCGAAATGCCATCGAGCCGGCTGCATGCAGCAGCAAGTGGTGCATCAGCGCACCATTCGATGGGTAGGCATTCAATCCCGGATGCGGTCGCGCGGGAAAGATGAAATCCGACGCGTCGGTAATGCGCCATGGCAATTTCTCGCAGATCCGCTCGTGGAGTTCGATTTTCACGCTGTTGTCCGAGTGCTCCCCGCACTCCGCGGGTGCGCTTTCGTCGACTGCGGCGAATACCCGCTCCTTCCAGGTCGCACCGGATTCGCAAAAGCCCAAGGACACCAGCAGTTCAGCCGTTCGCGCAGCGACAGCCGGCCGCACGAGTAGGTCGATATCGGCCATGGGCCTGTCGCCGGCTGCGTACAGGCCCAACTCATGAAGCGCGGAGCCCTTCAAGGGTGTTACGGCAATTCCCGCTCCCCTCGCCTTGTCGCCGATGGCCGCTAGTACGGCTTGTATTCGTAGGTGCCGCGCCGCGGTGTGTGTTCTTTGCTCCCGCAGAAAAGTTGTCCATGCGTCGGGCCCTTGCCATCGCAGACAGCCCGACAGCAACGGCGAAATCCCGTGCATCGCCGCAACCGCTCGCGCGACGGTCCACTCACAATTGGACCAATCAGGCGCGCGGTGGGTTGGATTCGCGAGTTCGCGCGCAAGCCTTTCGGTGACCTCGCACAAGGTCGGCTGTAGTGTCGCCGGCGGCGGAACTACAACTGCTTTGGAAACCGTGGCAGGCACAGTCGTCTACGCGGTGGCAGCCGAATATCTGGTGGACGAGCGGTATTTCAACTCGTCCGTCAGCAACTCCTGCCAGCGATAATCGATAGCATGCGCGGATCTGCCATGCTCCAGCGATCCCAACGGGGTGGCCGTCTGCAACGTCACCTGATCGTGTAATAGATTGCGCACCGTCCGATAGAAATCCGACGTGTAGGTACCCTGGAACATCATGTCCAGGTCATTGCTTTCCTGCCAATGCGTCTTGGCGCGCAGCTGCGCCTTCACCAGTTCGTAGAACTTGGTGCCCGGCAACGGATAGGAAACACTCACGCCGATATCGTCGGGCTGCGCGGTGGCCAGCAAGTCCCGCGTCGCCAAGATGTCTTCCAACTGCTCATCCAGATATCCCAGCTGAATGAAAAATCCGACGCGAATACCCGCCGCCTTGAACCGCTCTCGCGCAGTGATGATCTCCGACACCGTCGTGCCTTTGTTCATCGCATCCAAGACCTTTTGGCTGCCGCTTTCCGCGCCGATCCATGCCTCTTTGCAGCCGGCATCACGCAGCGCAAAGGCCATGCGCTCGCTGATGAGATCTGCCCGAGTTTGGATGGTGAAAGGGATTTGCGCACCGGCACCCTGTGTGGCGGCGGCGAACTCCGTGACCCAGTCGACCCGGAATCCGAAGATGTCGTCGGCAAACCAGATGTGATCCGGGTTGAACGCGCGCTTAAGGTGACTCATTTCGGCCGCCACTTCGAGCGGACTGCGTTGCAGGTACTGATTGCCCCAAATGGGCTTGGAGCACCAGGTGCAGCGAAAAGAGCAGCCTCTCGACGCGGCCATGTTCAGGCTGAAGTAGCCGTGCGCCTTCATCCAGACCGTGCGGTACCGGTCCATATCCACCAGGTCCCAGGCCGCGAGGCCGGCGTTTTGCGCCAGCGCCAGCCCCTTGGTGCCGCTGGCCGTCACAACCTTGCCGCCGGTAAGAGATGCGATGCCTGAAAGCCCACGGACCAGGTCTTCGTTCTTGATATCCAGCTGCGCATCGATCCGGGGAAGCAGGGTCAAGAGCGTCGAGATCCCCTCGCCCACCAGCGCCATATCCGCGCCCGCCCGAAGATAGGGTCCCGGAGCATCGCTCACGTCCGGGCCCGCCGCGACCACCCGGGCACCGGCACGCCGCGCTGACCCGATCATGTCGCAGGCCGCCCGGCGCATAGTCGCCAGGCACATTTTGCTCAAGAAATTGAAATTGTCCTCGTAAAACAGGACCAATTGAGGGGAATCCGCCTCCAGCAAGCGGTCGTACTCATCTATCCCTTCTGCCAGCATGGCGTCAAAGAACGACACGCGATGTCCGGCTTCCCGCAGCAGCGACACCACCTGCAGCGTGGCCAGTGGCGGATACGGTTTAGCACGTGCGATCTGTTTTTGGTCCAGCCGCAGGAAATAGGAGTGGCAAACCAAGATCGAAAGCATCGTTTCTCCGTAGCTGAAGCACGCTCATGCGGCAACGCCGTGTCCGGACAACGGCATCCGCCGTATGAGCACGGTTATATCGGGTAAGTACCCGTACGCGGAAGTAAGGTTTAACGAAACGAGATATCGGGCATTCTCTCAAGATTCTGGGCGTTCCTGGAAGTTCCGTGACGGGGTCCAGGGAGAGGCCGGTTAGCTACCCTTCGGTCAACTCGACCGTGCGCGCTCGAACCTGTTTGCCCTCCACCATGAGCTCCCCAACGGAAATTGGCAGCTTGAACCGACGGGGTCCGCAACTTCCTGGGTTAACATACAAAATGCCGCTGCGTTGTTCAATCAGCGGCTTGTGCGAGTGGCCGGAGACAACCACCTGCACGCCTGCGGCCTGTGGCTCGATGTCCAGCCGAGAAATGTCATGGACGACGTAGATGAACGCCCCGCCCACTCGAATCATCTCGGTCTGCGGTAAATGCGCGGCCCATGCCTGCCGGTCATTATTGCCTTTGACGGCGATCAGGGGCGCCATGGCCGCCAGCTCATCCAGAATTTCAGCCGACCCGATGTCACCGCCATGGATGATGTAATCGCAGCCCACTGCGAAAGCACGCGCTTGCGCTCTCATCAGGCCGTGAGTATCCGACAGCAGCACGACGCGCAACGCTTTTTCAGCGCTCATGGGCGTTTTAAAAAAAATTGCGGCGTGTCTTTTGGACCGCGCCGCAATACTTCAAGCCGGCCGCTTGGAACCCTAACGCTCCCAATGACCCGGTTCGTGGTGCCAATGCGGTCCGCGCTGCTCCCAACGGTCCCCAACCCAGTGATATCCCCTGCGCTCACCGATCCATCGCCCGCCCACCCATACATGTTCGTGGCCGCGCCATTCCCAATAGCCCGGTGCCCAAACGAAGCCCACACGGGGCGGCGGCACCACCTCGACGCGGACCGGGGGTGGAGCGATATCGATGTCAATGGCAACTCCAGCCGATGCAATCGTGGGCACGGTGACTGCGCTTGCAGCCATGCACAATCCTAACAATAACGCCTTACGAGAAGCTTTCATTTAAAGACACTCCTTATTGAAGTCGTTCGGCCGCCAAGCAACCAAACTTAGGGTCTAAACGGCACCGGCATAGTGTCCGTTGACCCGCCCGCCGGTATGTGAACCGCGGCGCATTATAGCAACCTGCGCGCCGGGCTTAAGTCATTGAGAATCGGAAGAATATGGTGTCACTGCCTCCGCCTTAAGAGTCGGTAATGTTCGCACGCTGCGAATCACCGGCAGCTGCCACGCGACGCAGGCTAACCCAACGGCCGTGACGCCGGAGAAGCCGAGCGCCACGCGCAGCCCGACGTGTTCGCCCAACCAACCGCCGAGCAGGGCGCCGGGCCCGGCGGGCAGCAAGATCAGCCACCGCATGGTGCTGGTCATTCGTCCCAGCATGGGCGCCGGCGTGACGGACTGGCGCAGGGAGAGGAAGTTGATGAAAATGAAGATCGCGCCGATACCGAACATCAGCAACATGCCGGCGTACGCCAGCACGCCCAAGCCGTTGGCCGGCGCTACCGCCAGGAGCAGCCATCCCGTCCCGGAAACCGCGAATCCCAAGACCAGCGTGGGTCCGGGCCCGAACCGCCGCACCACCCGATGCCCATTGATACTGGCAAACACGGTGCCGACACCGAGCGCCACGTAGCTGAACCCCACGCCGCGCTCCGACAGTCCGAGTTCGTGAATGGCGAACAGAATCTGTACCACCGTGGCCGCTTGGCTGCACATTTGCCAAGTGCCGACGCAGGAGGCCATGGTCACCAGCAGCTTGTGGCCCCTCACGAAATCCAAGCCCTCGCGCATCGCCGCCCAAAACGCAATGTGCACCCGGCCGGGCGTTTCCTTCACCGGCACACCGCGAAGAATCGATGCCGATATCAGCAGCAATCCGGCGTCCGCCAACAGGGCAATGGGCGCCCCCGTCAATTTGATCAATGCCCCCGCGGCCGCCGGCCCGGTCACTTCAGCCGTCGCCGAGGCGAGAGCGTTCTTGGCATGCGCCTCGACCAAACGGGCACGAGGGACAATCTGGGTCAATACGATTTGAGCGGCGCTGCCGGCGGTGGTATTCACCGCCCCGATCAGAAACGCGACGATATAGAGCCAGGACATCGACAGCCATCCCAGCCACCACGCGATCGGCACCGTCGCGACGCCGACGGCAATGGACAGTTCGCCGATGACATACACCGGCAATTTTCTGACTCGATCGAGCACCACGCCGGTGGGCAAGGAAAACAGCACGAAGGGCACGATTTCCATCGCGGTCAGCAGGCCCATCTGCGTCGGTGCCGCGTGCATCAGGACTGCCGCGGTGAGCGGCACGGCGAGCAAGGTGACTTGGCCGCCGAAGGAGGAGATCAGGATGGAGGTCCAAAGCCTGCGATAGGTCTTGTCGCGCAGAAGATCGGTCGGCGCGAGCGAGAAACGGTTGGCCCACCGATGCGGCAGCAATGCGCGAAGGGTTCCCCGGTTCACTTTTTCAAAAAAACGAAACATGGACCGTCCCGGCAGCCGGCGCTCGCCGTAAGCAAAAACCTACCCCAAGTCGCGGAGCTGCAGCCTACCCGACCAGCGCCAATTCCGTAGACTAACTGATGTTAGTACCCCCAATAACAGTAGGGAAGATCTATGAAATCTCGTAATTTATTCACGGCAGCGGGTTTTGCAGCCGTTGCCTTGCTCCTGAGTTCAGTGTCGTCGGCTGCAACCAAAGCTGAGATCGACGAGCGCGTACACCACAGCATGCAGCAATTTTATCAGCTCAATCCGGCGCATCGGGATTTGGTCGCAAGGGCCAAGGGCGTTCTGGTATTTCCGCACGTCACCAAAGGCGGAGTCGGAGTCGGCGGGGAATTTGGCGAAGGCGCATTGCGCATCGATGGCAAAGATGTTTCTTACTACAGTGTCTCGGGTGCCTCGGTCGGCTTGACGCTGGGCCTCGCAAAACACAAGGAAATCATTTTGTTCATGACGCAGGAAGTGCTGGACAAATTCATGAACAGCCACGGCTGGGCGATCGGCGCGGACACCGGCGTGGCCGTCCTGTCGAAGGGTGCCGGCGGGGAGTACGACACCCAGACCTTGCAGCGACCCATCCTGGCCTTCGTGTTTGGCGAGAAAGGCCTGATCGGCGACGTATCGCTCGAGGGCACCAAGGTCACCAAGCTCGACAAATAACGGCATGAGTGTGCGCGGGGCCCCGCCCGGGGCTCCAGCGCACATCTCGCCCCGGGCGGGCGGTCCCAGGTACACTGGAGCGCTCAGCCCCGATGGCGAAATTGGTAGACGCAACGGACTTAAAATCCGTTGGCCGCAAGGTCATGCCGGTTCGACCCCGGCTCGGGGCACCACCCAAGCCGAGCGCCAGGTGCCCTAGAGCGCCAGACGCTCGGGCGCCGGCACACACCAGATGTCGATAGGCCCGCGCCGGCCGCGCAACTCGAATTGCGGAAGCTGCAGGAACGAAGTTGATCCTGCGCACCCATTCGTATCCGCCGATATGCTCAACGCCGTGGCGATCGTGCAGGAGAACAAGACTTCACCGGCGCGCGCCCGGCTGCACAGTCTGGCGGCGACATTCACCGTATCACCGACCAGCGTGGTGGTCTTGCGTTTGGGGGGGCCCAAGAGCCCGAAGGCGACTTCACCCAAATGCAGCCCTATACCGATACCGGCATCGATCGACAGTTCCTCGCGCCAGCGCTTGGCCACCGGAGCGAATCCGCTGAGCATGGCGTGGCCTGCGGCCAGCGCCTCGGCCGCGCCGCCGCCGATCTCCCCATTCACGCCGAATCCGGCCATGATTCCATCGCCCGCCATGTGGTAAATCTTGCCGGCGTATTTGCCGGCGGCCGTGTCCAGCACTCGGAAGAATTCGTCCAACAGCGGCACCACGCGCGCCGCCGGCAGGCTCTCGACCATGCCGGTGTAGCCTCTCAAATCGGCAAACAGTACCGTGGCGTACGCCGTACGAATGACGGGCGGCTGCCGGACTCGGGAGACGAGAATCCCGGCAGGTCTCAAGCGCGTGCTTCCAGATTCGGACATGCGATTGATTATGCACTAATTTTGCGTGCCGCTTCACCTACACGGGGCGGCGGCAAACCCTGCCGCGACGGCTCAGGGTTGAGTGTGCTCGCCGCCAAGGGTCAGAAAGGATAATTGAGGCCGGTGAAAACCGCAGGGCCGTCTCTGCCGTAACCCACATCGACGTACCCCACCACGAAAGGTCTCGCGATGCCGCGAAACCCCACACCCCCCACCGGGTGCAGGTGATCCAGCGGATCGGTGCTGGTGCGCGAAAAGACGCGGCCGAGATCGACGAAGGGTGCGATCTCGACATCGAGCTTGGTCGTGACGGCATCGAAGGTAAACGCTTTGTGGCGCAGCTCGAACGTGGTCGAGAAGGAGTCCCGATCGTAGAACCGCCCGGCACCGAAGCCGCGAAGCGGCTGCTCACCGCCGAGCACACTCACGCCGCCGCCAATACTGCTCAACGCCCAGAACGGCACATCATGGCTCGTCGGCAGATAACGCAGCGACATGTGGGCGGCCAGCACCGAGTCGGCGGTGATCGGCCACACACCCCGCCCATCAATCCCAGCCTCACTGTACGATGAGTCGTTGATCAAGCCGTCCTTGGCGGCGGCGCCGACATAGACCACCCATTCCATGCCGCGGGTGGGCACCGTCAAGTCATCCCGGGTGTCATAGACCAAGGCCACGCGATTGAGGAGTTGTTGATTGGTGCCCAGCGTGCCGGGAAAGCGGGTCTGAATCGACGGAACTCCACTCAGCGTGCCGGGCAACACATCCACCACCTGGAAATGCGCGGTATATTGAATCTGCCAGGTGTGATTCAAGTTCAGGCCAATCTGTACCTGCCCCGCATCCTGTTGATCCGTGTAGTTGGTTTGCGCACGCGGGCGCGTCAGGTTGCCGATACCGAAAAATCTCGTGGTCCCGTCCCGGTCGTAGATCAGGCTGTAGTTGATGGACCACCGATCCTCGCGCGTGCGACCGATTTGATATTCGCCGTCAAATTCCCGTTCCACTCTTTCCTTGATTCCCGCAACCATCGACCACTGTTCATCGGCGGAAGCGAACGAAAAGATGCGCGCGTGCACGCCAAATCCGAAATCGGGGTTGTAGAGAACATCGGGCGCAACGATGCGGCTTACATCGCCCTTGTCGTCGGTGGTGACCCACGTGGGGATCAGGCCGAGCGTCAATCCGCTATTGGGATCTTGCGAGACCAACGGCACGGGAATGAACGGCGCCGTCGCCGGGTTGAACCACTTCGTCCATGCGGGAGTCTGTTCGGGCGGCGTTGGCGGCAGGGGTTCACCCAGGACCTGCGCACCGGCGTCCTTGGGCGGCGTATCGGGCCAACAGGGAACGGCGAGCGCCATGCAGCCGGCGGCCGTGAGCACGGTCCTCAGAGTGCTCACCGCAGCAGCCGCGCCACGCAATGCACGAGCCGGTCGATGTCGGCCGACGTCAGGCTACCCATGGTCGAGATTCGAAACAGCGTTTCGGATAAATTGCCCTGCCCCGCATAGATGAAGCCAGGCCCGCTCGTACGCGTTCGGCCAGCGCGGCGTAGTGTCGGTACCGCGCCTGGCGCCCACCCTCTTCATCATACTCGCGCAGCGCTTCGAGCAGGGCGTAGAACGCTGGTACGCCCGGGGTAAAGGGCGTGTTGCGACCATCCTGCAGGCGGGCGAGCCGGCGCCGTTCCTGCGGACCGGACCGAAGGGCGAATCGAGGCATTCATGTGCTGGCTCCCGATAGGGGTTGAAGCCGCGGCACCACTTCTTCGGCGGCGCGCACCACATCGTTGGGAAAATCGATTTCGATCCACGGCAGTCCGGTGACATCGGCCGCTTCAAACACCTCGCCCCTCTCTTTGAGCAGATCGCGCACGGCTTCTTCATGCGGCATGTGCGCCCTTCCGGAGTCGATGTAGCCGGCGACCAAGGCCGCCAGACGGCGCGCGCAAGCTTGGTCGAAGCGGAAAAATCCGACCGACTCGCCGATGGTGTCGAACTTCAGGTCCGCTGCCAATTGCTTGCGCAACTCGACCGGTACCTTGTCCCGCAAGCACAGTTTGACGGGTTCATCGCCGGCTTGAAAATCGCGATCGATCAGCAGCCTGTTCACCGGCCGGTCACCCGCCAGCAGCGCCTCGAGCATGCGCTCGTCGTACAGCACATCGGCATCCATCAACAAGACATCGCCGCCGCGGCACAGGGCATCGGCAGCGGTATGCACCGTCAATACACTGCCGAGTTCAAACTGCAGGTTGAACACGAATTCCGGAGCGGGTTCCCAACGCAGGCGCTCGAGCTCGGCCTCGATGAGCCCGTGGCGAAAGCCGACGGCCAGCAGCACGTCCTCGACGCCCGCGCTTTTCAACATCCGCAAATGCCGCTCGAGCAGCGTCATCCCGTCGAAGCGCAGCAGGCACTTCGGCAGCTGACTGTCCTCGGGCAATTGCAGGCGCACGCCCCGCCCCGCCGCCAGAATGATCGCGCGCATCAAACTCCTTCCACGGCGCCGATGCGAGTCGCAACGCGCAAGTACAGCAATCCGGGTAATCCTAACAACAATTCGCGCGCGCGCTTGGCCAACGACAGCGCCAGTGCCGCATCGGGCGGCAAACCGGCCAGCGGCGCGAGCAGAAAATACCCGCCCTCCTGGACTCCCAGCGCGCCGGGGATGGCGAAACCGGCGCCGCGAATGGCCTGGCCCAGACTCTCCAGCAGCAATGCGTCGCGCCAGCTCACCGGCACACCGAGAAACCAGGCAATGAGAAAGACTTCACCGGTACCGACAATCCAGCCGATCAGGCTGAGCAAAAAGCTCGCGGTGACCGCACCGTTGCGCCGGTGAGTCCGCTCCACCGCCAAATCGATGGCCTGCGCCTGAGCGACGCGCTGCGACCAGTCACGTTTGCCCGAAAAACGCCTCACCGCCCGCATGAGTCTACTAAAAAGGCCGCGCCGCTGAATGAGATAAAAGCCGCCTACCTGCACCGCCAGAAACGCGCTCGCGATCAACGCCGAGGCCCGCAGTGCCGGGTACGCGAAATGACCGGTCTGCGTGCCGAGCAGGATTACGCCTACGCAAGCGAATACGATTTGCGCAAAGGTCTGCAAGGTGGTGCTGACCGTGATCGCTGCGGCGGCCTCATCCATTCGCATGCCGCGCTGGGCCAAATGCCGCGCCATCAGCACCGGCCCCCCGATTTGGCCGGCCGGCATGAGGCTGTTGGCAGACTCTCCCACCCAACGTGCCAGCAATGAATCGCGGTACGCGCTGCGGCGGGACTCAGGCTCGAAGAGCACGCGAATGGCCCAGGCGTCGAGCAGCAGGGGCAGCAGATGAAACAGGGCGACCAGCAGCAATCCCCAGCCGGCATGGGCGAGCAGCGCCAAAATGGCGGGCAGGTCCTGCGAAACCAGCATGCCGACGAAAAGCAGCATCCCGGCGCTCAGCAGCCAGCCCGCCGCCTTCGTCATTCGCGCCCGCTCAGGAACCGATGGAATACCTGGCGAAACCCGAAATAACCAAAGGCGTCCTTCATGTTGGAGATCAGACGCCACCAAGGATGCATGCGCGGATCGGTCACATATTCAAAGGTCAACGATACCCGCGTCTCGCCCGGCAACGATGGGGTGATGCGATGCCGGAGAGCGTCGCCGTCGAATACCACCAGGCCGCCGGGTGCGATTTTGATCGAGCCCGACACCACCGAGGTCCCGGTCTCGCGCGTGTGCAGCTGATAGTCGAGTCGGCACGAGGAGTCATCGATCAGGCCCAACAGCAAGGTGTAGCGGCGGCCCGCATAGTACGACGTGTCGTAGTGCCATCCGATGTAATCGCCCGGGCGCGTGTAGAAGTACAGCGCGTACGCGTGCGGATCGTCGGGCGGCGATAATTGCAGGCGCTCCCCCGTCAATTGCTGCAGCCACTCGAGCAACGCCGAGGAGCGATAGAGTTCTGCGATGACCGGCGCCCGCGTGTCGATGGCATGGCGGCTGACGCTTCCGCCCTGCTTGTGTCCGGGCAAGTAGTTGCGATTGACCGATCCTGCCACGTCGCCGACGGCGGCAATCAGCTGCGCGGTGATCTCGGCCGGCAGAAAGTTCTCGACATACAGAAAGGCGCCTTGCCGGGCATACTCGCCGCGCAAACCGTCCAGGTTCAGGGAATTCAAGCACGAAAGTAAGGCCGGACCGTCCCGGACTGCCGATGCTGACACGCTTATCCGGCGATGCCGGCGGCCATGCGGCGATTTCGGCGCAGCGCCCGTTGATAGTCGATGACCACCCAAATGGCATACAAGGGCGTGCACACGGAGGCCACGAGCAGCATCGGGGCGAGCGCATTGCTCAAGGTCGCCAGGGGGAACAGATACAGCACATCCTCCGTTTCGAATCCGGCCAGGGACGCTTGGCGTGTGGCGCTCTTGCCGTGCAGTTCCTCGATACGCATGCGCAAAAAGAAAATCAATGCGATTGCGGTGCCGGCCGCCATCCCCAACAAGATCGGCGACAGCGCGGATTCGACGCCCGGTTTCCCGGCCATGCCGACACCGATCGCGATAAACAGCAGGATGGTCACGGCGGCATCACTGGCCAAGTCATACAAATGTCCCATCCGGCTGGTCTTGCCGCTCAGGCGCGCGAGTTCCCCGTCGGTATGATCCAGAAAATTCGACAGCACCAGCAACAACGCCGCCACATTCGACCAGCCATAGCGTCCCGGCACGAAAGCAGCCGCGGCGGCCAGTCCGACGGCCAGACGCAAGGTCGTCAAATGGTTGGGCGTTACCCAGCTATCGGCGAGCGGCGTCACCACGCGGCGTGCCAATCGCGCGTCCCAGGGACGGCGCGCCGCAGTGTAGGCGAATGGTCGTGGGGTTAGCATAAGTGCATCGCGTATGATCGTATATTACGCCCACATTATGCTTTGTCATCAATTTGAAATACAGATACCCGTGCCGCTACCTCATCGGCACGCCGCAGCGAGCCAGCACACCGCGCAAATCCTTGATCGGCGGAAACACCTCGTTGTTCCAGTCCGCGCCTTGCGCGTCGTAGGCGCGCTGCTCGTATTCCACGATGTCTTTGTCTTCGCGAAAAATATTTTCCGTAAACCAGGTCACGAACGGCCACACGGCGTGAATGATTCCCGGAAAGTTCGGCTTCTTCACCGATAGATAGCCATAGGTGCGATTCGTGCGTTGCTCGGCATCCAGCGGCGTGTAGCCCAGCCAGACATCGAGCACCGGATCGTCGCCCGTTTGGATGTTTCGCCCCACCCAGACCTTCAGACTTTGGGTCGGGTAATCGGTGCGAATGCGCATATGGTCGGAAAAATCTTGCTTGGCTTCACCGCGCTTGCGCATCAAATCGACGATGACATGCTCCCCGACCGAGGATTTTCCCTCGGTGCGGCTGAAGCTGTACTCCACTTCCGCCCAGTTGTCGCCGTGATTGCGGCCTAGGCAACGGGCCCTGATCGAGCCCATCTGCTTACGGTGCATGAATTGGTGGTTCATGTCGAAGAGGTTTTCGTGCATGAACGTATAGTGACATGCGACTTCACGATTCAGCCGGCGGGTCTTGTAATCCCTGCGCTGCGCGGAGCCCAAGCTCGCCGGGGCACGAGCGTCGGCCAGCGCCGCATCCCCCGGGAAGACAAAGATCAAACCATCGATTTCGCGCGCCGGATAGCTCTTGACGCCGGTGGGCAACCGCTCCGGACCCATGTAGGGCACGTTGATACATTTGCCGCTGCAGTGGTAAACCCAGCCGTGGTAGTGGCACTTCAAGTCATCGCCGCTGACCACCCCCAGGTGCAATGGAACCTGGCGATGCGCGCAGCGATCCTCCAGCGCGAATACCTTGCCGCTGTTGCCTCGGTACAGAACGATGGGCTCTCCGGCGAAGCGCCTGGCCAACGTCTTGCCGATTTTGAGCTCGTCGGACCACGCCAGCGGGTACCACTGGTCGGGGTGGGCCCCGATGCGGCGCAAATCCACCGGGTCAGGCGCAGGTGCCGCGCGTAACGTTGCCAAACTCGAACCTTCCTCGGACATGGGCGGATTCTACCTATCTTTTGCGCGGGGGGAGAGTCATGTGCAAGGTGCGCTGCCAGACAGACACCACCCCCGCGGGTCGGGCATTGTGCGCCTCATGCAGCCGCTCATGCACCTGGATCGGGACCTGGAGCTCGAATTCATCCGAGAGTTTTCCGTCCACGGCGAACTGCTCAAGGGCGCAAGCTCGGATGACCGTCGAGAGCGTATCCGTATCGCGATCTATGTGCACAATCTGTTACATCAGCCCTTCCGCGACAGCGGCATGGATTACGCCGCCGCCTATCAAAAGTGCTACCGAAGGCCGATCGAAATGCGCCGTACGGTGAGGCACGAACCGAAGCCGCAGGCGGACGCGTCTTTCGACGATGAGGAAGAGCGCCGTTAGGCAGCAAACGCCGGATTGCGTGGAGGCTAAGGTCGGAATCGAACCGGCGTACACGGCTTTGCAGGCCGCTGCATGACCACTCTGCCACTTAGCCCAACATCAAAAACAGCAAACCCCGGACGGGCCGGGGTTCCTAAGCTTTAGGTTTGGAGCGAGAAACGAAGCCTAGGTCCAGCGCCCGCACCTTTCGCCAAGTTTGCGGTCCGCAGCCATTAACTCATTGGTTTCCCAGCTAATTCAGCAGTTTAGCAGCTCGGCCCGGAGCACACAAGGCGAACGGGCCGGCCTGATCGGCCGGCCCATCCTTGGTGTCACGCCCTAGAACGGCATCGACGCCGTGACGAATACGCTGCGGCCGGGAATGGTCCAGTACAGCGGCGTACCCAGGTCAGCGGTGTAGCCGGCGAGCGCATAGATCTTGTGCGAGTCCGCAAGATTGTTGAGTGCCAGCTTGAGGTTGGCTTTGCGCGCCCACGCCGGTCCATTGTCTCCCACCGTATAGCCCAAGGCAGCGTCCACTGTGGTGTAGCCACCCAGCGGAATGGCCTGGCCAACGTCTCCAAAACGCGAACCGACGTATTTGCCGATCAACGATGCGTACCACTCGGATTTATTGAAAATAAGGCCCAGCGACCCGGTGGATTTAGGTGCATTCGCAACCCACTGACCCGGATTTTGGATGTCCACGCCCTTGTCCTTGGCGCTGTTGATCGATCCATTTGCGTAGACACTGAAACCCATGCCCAGGAAGGCCGTGGCTTCCGCTTCGACCCCTTTGTAGATCACGCCGCCCTGATTGAAGAACAGGACATTGCCGCCGTTGGTGGTCGAGCCGATCAAGTTGGCAAAATCGATGTAGTAGACATCCGCGGACAGCGACAGCGCCTGCGTCTGCCAGCTGGTACCAGCCTGATAGTTCCAGCTCTGCTGGGGACTCAGATTGGTCGAGGCCGGACTGATGGCGGTGGGGTTGTTCTTGCTGTAGTTGAAGAAATTCTCGTTCGGCGCCAGGAAGCCCTTGGCGGCCTGCGCGTAAGCCGCCCAATCCTTGGCGAGATCATAGTGCACCACCACCGAGGGCAAGGTGGCCGTGTACGTGTTGCTGTAGGACTCTGCGTAGGCTGATTTGACGTCCACCGTCGCATCGACCGCACGCTCGAAGTGATCGTAGCGCACGCCCGGCGATACGATGAGGCCCGGAAGCACCTTCCAATCGAATTGCACGAAGGGCTGCAGGGTGGTGAGCACCTGAGTGAGTTCACGGTCGATGCCGCCCGTCGCCGGATTGCCCGCCGGGTTGAGCGCGCCGCCGAGCGTGAAGTCAACCTCGGTGAGCTGACGCAGGTTGAGCTGCCGATCGAACCAGATGCCGGTGCTGAACGTTCCGAAACTCAAGGCATCCTTCAAGTTCAGCGTATCGCCCCATGAGCGGTAATCGTTGATCAGCAGCTGGCCGGGCACATCGTTCGGCCCATAGGTCGTGCCGTTGGGGGTTTCACCGTTGGGATCCAGGCCGTTTTCGCCGACGTGATAGTAGGCATACGTGTAAACCTTGTTGTCCAAGGTCCAGCTCTCCGCAAACTTCGACACCACACCGATGTACTCCCAATCGGTGTGAATGTGATCGTTGTTGTAGCCGAAATAATTCTGGTTGGTAGGATCGCGCGACAGCCCAAAGGTGGGCCCGAACTGCGCGATCTGGGCCGCGGTCGCGCCCAGCGAGATGTACTGAACCAGTTCGTTGTACATCCCGGCAAAGCTCACCACGGTGTTATCGCCCACCGGCACCGCAAACTTGGTGAACAAATTCTTGCGATTGATCCCCAAATTGTTGAGATAGCCGTCGCTGGACAGGCTCTCGCCGTCGATGAATCCCGCCGCCCCGTTGTATTTCTCCATCTGTCCGGTATCGAATTCCGCGCCGATGACCTGCGTATTGAAACTGCCGTAACTGGCATACGGCGTCACCGTCATGTCCGCCAAGGGGTTCTTGGAATTGATGCCGATGGTGCCGCCGAAGGTTGCATTGCCGATGGTCGCAGCGGTACCCGGTCCGCGGTCCACCGAGATATTGCCGAGATCATGACCCATGAAGTACGAGGTCGAATGGTGGGTGAAATCGTTCGAATCGCCCCAGGGAATACCGTCGAAAGTCACGTTGTAGAAGCCGTCGGAGAAACCCCGGATGCTCAGGATCTGATTTTCCGAAAGCCCGGGTCCGTTCGGCGACACCGAATACACGCTCGGCACGATTTTTACGATGTCATCGAAGTTGGCGGATGGGGCGATGTTGTTTTCGATGTAGTACTGGCTGAGCAAAGAGGTGGGCTGCGTGACATCGAGCGGCGCCATCGTCGGCGCCTGCGTAATGGCCGAGTCCTTGTCCACGGCTCCCGTGACCACCACCGTCGGCAGCGGGGATGAGTCCGTGCTCGCCTCCGGACCGCTCATCGCCGGACCACCGACCAAGAGACATGTCGCGGGCAAACTCAATGCAACCGCGTGGCGCGCGCCCGCCCATTTTGAATTCATCATCAATTCGGCTCCAGATTAAATTTAAAATCACCGACATCAATCGTCACGACAAATCCTGCAGCTTGCGCTGCCCACTGCACGCAAGCGTGTCGTGGAAGCTCAACCAGGGATTGCTTGGGAAGCGTCGGCCAGCGAGGCACACAACGTCCGCATTTCCGGCCGGTCATGCCGCTTTGCCAGGCAAAGTCGGGACGCCAATGATCCGTAACTCATATGACAATTTGATTGCATTTATGTTGCAGTGAAGCATGGAGACGGCCGCAGCAATGTCGCCGCAATTCCGTCATGTTCCGGTCACCCAAACGCCTTGATGCGCGGGCAAGCTCGGCTGTCGCTAATTAATTGACTGCAAGGGGAGCTTGAATCATGAAACCGCTATATTTTCCCGCGATGACCCTGGGGACATTCCTCGCCTTCGGCATGGCCGGTGTGCCCGCGATGGCGCAGACGGCAACGCCTCCCTACCAATTGTCGGTGTTTGCCTCGGCGCCCGACGGGCTGAGCGCTCCGGATTCGATCGCCGTGCTGCGCGATCACGTGTTCGTAGGCTACGGCGATGGAAATGCGCCTGACGGCTCCGACGGCAAGAGCACACAGATCGTCGAATATTCGATGCAGGGTGCGATCGAGCGTATCTACACCGTCAAGGGCCATAACGACGGCCTCAAGATCGATCCCTCGACTCATCTTCTCTGGGCGCTCCAGAACGAAGATGCCAATCCGAATCTGGTGATCATCGATCCGCGAACCCAGCAGCAACACCTCTACAACTTTGGCCCCACGCCGCATGGCGGCGGCTATGACGATCTGGTATTCCGCGACTGCAAGGTGTTCCTCAGCGCCTCGAATCCCGCGAACAATCCAAACAAAGGCCCGGCCATCGTGAGAGCCACGCTCGATGGCAGCTTCGTCGACGTCAAGCCCGTGCTCGCCGGCACCGCTCAGGCCATCGATGTTCCGACCGACTCGACCGTCAAACTGAATCTTCAGGACCCGGACTCCATGACGCTCGATCCGCAAGGCAATATCGTCCTCGACAGCCAGGCCGATCAGGAATTGATTTTTGTGAGCAATCCCAAGTCCTCGTTACAGCGCGTACTTCATTTGCCGTTGAGCTTTCAGAGCGCCTCCGGACCGATGCCGGTCGAGGTCGATGACACGGCCTTTGTGACGTCGACCGAAGGGTTCATTCTGTTCGCGGACAAGGGCTTGAATAAGGTATTCGCCTTGAAGAAAAATGCCTTCGTTCCGGGAACGGCTTACACCGCCGCCGACGGCGGCCCGTTCGTCGGCACGATCGACCTGACCACCGGGGTCATTACTCCGATCGTGAAGGGTTTGAACGGCCCGGGCGGACTGGTGTTCGTCGACACCACTCCGCGCGAGGACGACCGACGCGACGACCGCGGCGACGTCTGCAGGGATCACGACGAGAATTCGCGCTAGTGTAGGCTCAGTGCGGACTTGGTCGGCGTAAGGTCAGGTGCCGGGCCCGGAGTGGGCGCGACCTGAGCGGCCCCCATCGCGGTATGTAGATCCGAAACGCACTGCTCCAGGACCCCCAACACAAGGTGGGCTCCTGGACTCGAAAGATGGTTGCCATCGAGATACAGAGGTGTTCCGTCGCCAGCGCGCATTAAACATTGCGCACCGGCACATAAGGCATCCTTAGGATCCACCACTTGCAGCTGATTTTGACTTGCCAGCAGACGCAGTTCGCCCTCAACAGCCTGATATTCACTGAGTGCCTCCGAATGCGTCATCGACAGCGTGGCCGGATCGATGTGCCTGCGCTGCGCAATGGCAAGTGCGTAAGGAATCGGATACGAGTATCCAGGCACCGTCAGAACAGCACAAACCGATCGGTCAGGCGATCGGATTTCGCTGAGCGTCCGCTCGATACCATCGACCACCGCCAATTTGGATTCGCGTCCGCGCCGGAAAAACTCAGATTCGGCAGAACCCGCGGGGTCGCGCCAATAGGCATTTAGAATGACGCGGCGCGGGTTCAGACGGCGAACAGCTTCAATCATTGCACGATTGAATTTCTCGCAGCGCGTTCGCCAATATTCACCCGGCAGTCCCTTTTCGGCACCCAAAAGCGGCCAACAAGCGCCTAGCTCGCCAAAATAAATGCGAATGCCGTCAGCATTTGCCAGTGATTGATATGCCGGCAGCAGCGCATAAGCATGACTGTCACCCCACACCAGCACTTTATTTGCGTGCTCATCTTGGGGTCCGAAGCTACAGAGCTCCCCCGCGGAAACCCTGTCGAGGGGGAGGTTTAGGCAATGCGCATCGATCACGGGAAAAAGAGGGGCACCTGCGATTCCCGTTGTCCGTTCGGACTCCAATCTTTTCGGCAATCCATCGGTCTTCATCAGCCAGTAACCGACTGAACCCAGTGCGAGTCCGACAGCGATTGCAGACGGCACAAATAACAATCGCAACCGGGCCACCGCCTGGGAGCGGAATGGTTGTTCCACGGCAGCCCAGCTGAAAAATGCAACTAAATAAACAGCAGGCAGGATCAAACAGCGTTCAAGTTCGCTGGGTTCGCGGATATTGTAGTAGCCAAAAAACGCGAGCAGTGGCGCGTGCCACAAATACAGTGAATAAGAAATCAATCCCGTGAAGACCACGGGTCGCCAGCTGAGCGCGCGACCGATGAGGGTCATGCTCGACCCATTGCTCACAATCAACAACGCAGTACAGGCGGACGCACCAATAGTCGAGATTCCGGGAAAACGGATGACCTGCGCATACCAGACGACGGCCAGCAGGCCCACGACGCCAAGTGTTGCGAGCCCTAGATTCGTGCGCGTCGACCCCCGGCACAATTGCGGATTCATCGCGACATAAGCGCCAACGAGCAGTTCCCACGCGCGGGTTGGCAGCATGTAGTAAGCCTCATTGGGTCGGTGATCGTTGGCCCAGAACGACAGTATCAGTGAAATCAATGCAACCAAGATGATCAGCGTGCTACGTTGGCCTTTCAGATAGCGCGCAGTGATACCCAAGAACAGCGGATAGAACAAATAGAACTGCTCTTCAACGCCAATCGACCAGAGATGCCTGAGGGGTGTGAAGCGCTCGCCCGGATCAAAATAGCCGCCATCCAGCACTGCACCAAAATTTCCGAGGAAAGCAGTCGCAAGCGCCAGACTGCGCCCGAAGTTTTTCATGTGAGCGGGCAGAAACAGTGCGGTAGCAATCACGGTTGATGCAGCAAGCATCACAAATAATGCGGGCAATATGCGTCTGGCGCGTCGCAGGTAGAACTGCCCCAACATGCGCACGCTGTAGCCACCGGCGGATGTCTCGAGCAACCGGGTGATGAGGTACCCGGAGATCACAAAGAAAACGTCGATGCCGACGTAGCCGCCGCTGAATCCCGGCATTTTGAAGTGATACAAAATGACGGCGGCGACCGCAATCCCTCTCAATCCGTCTATATCAGCGCGATAACGCAATACTGTCATAGGGCTGCCTCGCGCGCGATACAAGGCGCATTAGTGTGGGTAAGTGCCTGGCCTGAACTATTTAGTTCAATGCCGCCGAAAATTCTATTTGAGGTCTTCGAGGTGGATGTTCGGCGAAACGATTCTGCATAGCGAAGCTCCGTTGCAGATCGTCGACTGTTGTCCATCCCTTTTTGCCTCGGTTCGTCCAAGCCTTTGATCAAGAAGAGAAATCATGCACCCTCAAGAATCGCTTTATAGCGCAGAAGACGTGCAATTATGAGCAAACGGGACCTTCTAGCACACACCCACCGGTTGATCACAGCCTGATCGAGGCGGAGGATTCGTGGCCCGGCGCGATCGCTCCCCTAACGGGGGCAAGCACTGCGAGTGAAGCCGGAAAAGAGTGTCGCAGAAAGCTACGACACGAGCGTCGTCTCAGCGCGCGCCTTACCACCGGGCTGAAAACGTCGGGAGTCGCCAACTAATCGGCGCTGAGCGGGAGACGGCGCATCGCATGCCCGCCTCCGCAGAAATGTCGCCGCGATGCGACAAAATTGAGGGTCTCCCCGGCTATTACTGGGATTAAACTCGCCTGCGGCTAGCCCTAAGATTGAACGCTGCAGGAGGAGTCATGAGACAGCACAATCCTTTCCGCCGCCTCGGCACCGCGCTCGGATTAATCCTGGCCGGCACGGTGGGCGGCTGCGGAGGCTCGTCGATGGATGGGAGCTCCATGTCTCCGAACCCGATGCCGACGAGCGCGCCCAGCGGCTCCAGCACGACGGCGCCGCCCGCGGTGATTCAGGCTCAGCAAGCCAGCACGCCGGTCGATCCGGCGATCGTCACGGCCGACAATGCCTTCGGGTTGAATCTGTTCCAGAATTTGAATTCCGGCGCCACCGGCAACGTGGCCATCGCCCCCATCAGCGTCGCCATGGCCCTGCAGATCGTCTACAACGCCGCCGGCGGCGCGACCCAACAAGGCATGGCGCAGACGCTTCAGCTCGGATCCTTGAGCACTCAGGATTTGAACAACGACAACGCCGCATTGCAGGGGTCGTTGCTGAATCCCGATCCTCAAGTGCAACTGACCATCGCGAATTCGCTGTGGGTCCATTTGGGAACGAATTCGGTGCCGGCTGCCTTTACGCAAATGGACCAAACATACTACGGTGCTACCGTGGGCGACCTGGCGGGTGCGCCGGCCAATGTCAATAACTGGGTCAGCACTGAGACCGACGGCCTGATCACGAGCATTCTTCCGAGCGCGAATTACGCGTCGGTGGTCGCGGTCATCGCGAATGTCATCTATTTCAAAGGCCAATGGACAACGACGTTTGATCCCAGCCAGACCGCGCCCGCCCCGTTCACCTTGATGGACGGCACTCAAGTCTCGGTGCCCATGATGCATCAATCGGCCACCTACGGTTATCTGCAGGGCGCCAACTTTCAGGCGGTGCGCATACCCTACGGTGAAGGCAGGTTGAGCATGCTCGTGGTGATGCCGGATGCAGGCACGAGCTTGGACAGCTTCATCGCCGGCTTGACGCCCGACATGGTGAACGGTTGGGTGGGACAGCTGCAGACGGGGTTCGGCAACCTCTCCTTGCCGAAATTCACGGCAACCTATGGCGCATCGCTGGTGCAGCCGTTGACCACGCTTGGCATGCAAGCGGCTTTTTGCACCGACCCCCAAGCAAGTTTCCCAGGGCTAGGATTGGTCTGCATTCAGGACGTCGAGCACAAAACCGTCGTTGAAGTGGACGAGAGCGGGACGGTCGCAGCAGGGGCCACGACGGTCACCATCACGACCACCGCGGTTCAGATGCCGCAGTTCACCGTGACGCTGGATCATCCCTTCCTCTATGCCATTCGAGATGATAAGACCGGCGAGCTGCTGTTTATCGGCGCCATGACGAATCCCAGCTGAATGACATCAGACCTACGCGCGATTTCCGCCTTTGGGCGGTTGGTACCTCGCGCTCGTAAAATCCGTCATCTCGAGTTTTCAGGGCCGTTGATGGTCTTTAGATATTCCGACAATTCATCATCTTGATCCTCAGGGATCGGCGCTCCGTACGCCGATCGCATTTTCACAATCTCCGCGCGCCATTGGTCTTTCGTAAGAGGAGGCTGCTGCAACACCATTCCAGCCGAGTGACAGATCAGGCATTGGCTGCCGGCAACGGCCGCGCCGTCCCCGGGCGGGAAAGTCTCATCGCCCGCGGGCAATTCAACTCTGACTATGGGCCATTGCAGCGAGGCCGCACCTTGCTTGCCGGGTGGAGAACCGGCATTCGCACGACTCCACCACGCGAGGCCGCTTGCCACGACAATCATCGCAACGGCGGATGTTACGACACCGAAACCGGATCGCGGTCTCTTGCGCATTGTCTTCCGGTCCGTCAAACCGACTGCACCGTAATGGACTCGACCACATTGCGCATGAAGCCCGACCCATTCCAGTTGGCTCGATCGGGCTGCGACGCGCCGGCTGCATTGAATGCCTTGACCATGAATGTTTGCGCACCCGCCGACGAAGGTCGGAAATCCACGTGCCATTGTCTGAAGCTATATTTGCCATGATCCGGCCCTAGTCGCGCGTCCTGCCAATGGCTTCCAGCATCGGCCGAAAACATGACTTTGGCGAGCCCCGAATCCCCGCCGAACGCGATGCCCCGCACCATCGCCGTCTCCCCAACCTTGAATCTCGCTTCGTCCCGAATGTTGGTGAAGAACGAGCGCGGCAGCATGCGATTGATCGGAATCAATTTTACACCCTGCCGGCCCGGTTCGACGTCTGCGAAAGGCGTGTCGGGAATCAGGTACGCACGCGACATCCAGAAGTTATCATCGGGTTTATCCAGCACCTCGATGTCATCGAGCATCTTGACCCAATAGGTCGCGTACCACCCAGGAACAACCAACCTCAATGGATAGCCATTCAAGAGCGGCAACGGCTTGCCATTCATCGCATACGCGATCATCACTTCTCCATCCCGCGAATGGTCGACGCCGAGCGACTTCATGAAATCGGGTGTTTGCGGAAGAATGCCGGTATCGAGCCCATTGAATCGAACTTGGAGCGCCCCTGTTTTGACGCCCGCGCGATCCAACAATGCCTTCAGGCTGACACCCCTCCACAAGGCATTCCCCATGGCGCCGTTGGCCCATTGCCCGCCGGCCACGCGCGGCGCGAAAAACCCACGCGAGTTGCCCGAACATTGGTTGACGGCAGCGATCTCGATTGGTTCGAATTTCCGAACCAGGTCATCCAGGGTGAAGCTCACAGGCTGCCGTACGTGACCGCGAATCTTGAGCCGAAACGTGGCCGGATCAACCACCGTAGGAATATTGGCAAGGTGCCAACGCACATAGAACCGATCGTTGGGCGTGAACACGCCTTGATCAAACACCTCAAACGGAGTTTCCAGCAACGGCGGCCGCGTGCGCTGCAGAACCATCGCGCCTTTCTGCGGAAAGGTCTCAACCAGATCGCGTCTTCCATTGACGAAGGGAAAGACGAGGGATTCTTCAGTCCCGCTCCACGCCGACGAACCCAGCAGTCCTGTCAAAGAAAGGCCGCCGACGCCTGAGAGGAACTGCCGCCGTGATTGCGACAATGGGACAAGACGGGATCGCTGCATAAGCTCGACTCCACACCTGCACGGCGAGGCTCTCCCCAATCATTATACTTGCGTCTGGAGCCGACGGTCTAATGGGTGGAATGGAATCTTCGGCTGGAAGGCTTCGACGCCGACGTGGTCCGCGGCCTGTCAATAGTTCAAGCTGAAACGAATCAGGCCACCGATGATTCCGATCCAGGCGACGCCGAGCAAGGAAACTGCCGTCACGAAGCCCCAGACTCGCAATCTACGCGGGATGTTCAGCCTGGACAGGCGCCAAGCGCTCCATATCCCGAGCACGGCCGCCGCAATGGCCAGCAGTCCCGCAACTTGAATGGCACCAACGATGGGGTCGAGACCGCTGCTGTAAAAGTCCAGCTCGAGGTTGAGGGTCGGCTTCAATATGATGAACCAACATACCAGGTACAGCGCGTCGAACGCCGCCGCCGCGCGCAACAACAGCCGCCATCGCCTGACCTGCGGAACAAGTTCATCAGGGATATTTTTGGGCGCCCGGAGCCAGGGAGAAAGCAGCCAGGCCAACAAGGTCCACACCAGAATCAAACAGGTGACGATCAGCACGGTCAGGTTCAGAGCCGACGATCGCCTGAGCGGCACGGCCTGCAGTACGGAAGTCGGGTCCCCGCTATCGACGACCGTCTTGACTCCGCTGATCGTCTGCAGCATCAGTTGCTGGCTACCGCCGGCCCGGCGCCAAAGCTGGGGGCCAATCTCACGATAAATCACCGGCTCGGGGGTCAGCGTACCGGGTACAGAGATCGTCCCATCCGGGTTTGCGGCAATCACGGATTGTTGCAGGACATAGAACAGGGTCAAGAATCCATGCTCGACCCGGCGCGAACTCTCGTAGCGCCCTGCAATCTTCTGCGCATCGGCGGGTGCCGTGGGCAACGCCGGCGGATCCACGGGCGCGGCCGCCTCCGGGAAGTATCGATCCATGAAGCCGTCGAACAGCGCTTCGCGGGCGAGATACACGGCACTTTCGCGGCCTCGGCTGTTGAAGTTGAATTCGATGCCGACCCCTTCTTTAGGCAACAACTCGAACTCGTTATGAAAATATATCGAGTCGCCGCCGTGACCGAGCACCGTGCGGCCATTTTTCACTTCCCGGAAGAAACCATGCGCCATGGCGGCAAATCCCGGCGGCGCACTCTCCGAGGGACTGTGCATGCGCTGCGCCGTTTCAACCTGCAAAATCTCTGCGTCGCCGAAATGACCGTCCTGCAGATGAGCAATCAGGAAGCGCGACATGTCCGCCGCCGTTGTCGTGCCGCTGCCTGCCGGCCGGGTCACAATCAGCTCATAGGGCCCTGGCGGCGCCGAAGCCGTTCGATAGCCCTTCGATACCGCGGCGGCGAATCGCCCGGGTAGCGGTTGATCGAAGCTGGTGTGCATCATGCCCAGCGGCACGAGAATGTGGCGTTCGATGTATCGCTCGTAAGGCTCCTTCGATATTCGTTCCACGATGTAACCGGCCAAGGCCGCGCCGTAGTTTGAATAGGCGGGAACCTCGCCCGGCGGAAATAGCATGGGTCGCTTGTGTTCCTTCAAGTACGCTTCGGTCGAGGGCACGCCTTGCGGATTCGTCCATAGGATATCCTTCAGCCCTTCTTCGAACCCGCCCCGGTGATTCATCAAGTCACGCAGGGTGACGGGCTTGCCGAAGTCCTTGGGAATCGTGAAGTCCAAATAGTCGTTGATATCGCGGTCGAGATCGAGCTGCCCTTTCTCGACCAGCTGCATGACCGCTGTCCAAGTGAACAGCTTTGAGGTGGACCCGATTCGAACCATGGTTTGCTCGGGATCCATTCGAAGTTTCTTGCTCACGTCTGCAAACCCAAAGCCCTTCTGCAGCAGCACGTTTCCGTCCTTGACCACAACGATGACTGCACCGGCCATATCGCCGGCCTTCAACGCATAGGGCACCATGCCATCGAGCCAGGCCTCGAGGTCGCCACGGTCGAGCAGATGACCGTTCGATCCGGACGCTGCGGGTGGGGCCGGGACCGCATCGGGAACGGCAGCGGCGGTTGCGGATCTGGCCGCTGATGGCTGAAAGAAAACTGCCGCGGCGCAGGCCGCCAGAGCCATGATGTTCCGGACGTTCATCTCGTTCACTCCCCCGATTTTCCGCGCTCATCGCCTCAGGCGTGTGCGCCGCCCCACACCTGCTCACCGCACCACGCGCTGCCATTGGTGTACGTCATGCTCGGTGTACGATCCTTGGCCAGAAAGATCGGACCATCCAGATCCACGACATCGCACAATTGTCCAAGCACGAACGCCGGTGCCATTGCGAGACTCGTGCCGACCATGTTGCCGACCATGACGCCCAACCTCAAGCGCCGCGCTTCGTGCGCCATCGCCAGCCCTTCCGTCAAACCACCGCACTTGTCCAGCTTGATGTTAACGACGTTGAATCGTCCGACCAGCCCGGCGATGTCGGCAAGCGTCAGCACGCTTTCGTCGGCGGCGATCGGGATCTTCGATTTGAATCCGGCGAGGTCGGCCTCGCGGCCGCGCTTCAAGGGCTGCTCGAGCAACGAGACGTTTGCCGATTCGAGCACCTCCATCAGCGGGCCGAGCGCGTCGATGCCGTAGCCTTGATTGGCATCGACGCCCATCCACACCTCGGGACGTGCTGCGCGTACCGCGCGGATCCGCTCGATGTCGTCCTTCAGATCGCCGGTCAACTTCAATTTCAGGGATCGAGCCTGGGCGAATCTGCACGCGCCGGCCGCCATCGTGGCGGGATCGTCGGCGCCCAACGTGAAGGTCGTCACCAGCGGCTTCGGCGCATCGATACCGGCCAGCTCCCAGACCGCGACGCCCAGGCGACGTGCGTCAAGCTCCCACAGGGCGCAATCGACCGCGTTGCGCGCGCCGCCCGGCGGCAGCAATTGTTGAAGCGCCGTCCGATCGATCCCCTGTTCGATGGGGCCGCGCGCCGCTTCGATCTCGGCGACCATGGTCTGCGCGGTGTCGCCCAGGTAGTACACACCGGAGGCTTCGCCGCGGCCGCGATGCCCGCCATCGTCGAGCGTCACGACCACGACCTGCTGCTCCTCGAATACAAATCCCGAGATGCGAAACGGCGCCGACAGCGGCAGTTTCTGCACCTCGACGTGCAGCTTCAACGCAGGCATCAGAAATACACTCCGAAAGTGAACAGGTTGAACACGATCGCGACCCACAGCACGATGAAGGCCGACAGCGCGAGCACGATGCTCCACGCCTTGGCGGGCCAGCGACGCGTTCCTTTCCATACCGTCCACAAATTCCAGGCAACAAAGGCGGATCCCGACAGGAACGCCAGAATGCCGAACAGCTCGGCGAAACGGATGTTGCCGTTGTACCTGTCGGTGAGGTTGTTGAAGTCATTGAACATGCGGATGACCGTGAATGCCCATAGCCCAAGCCCGGCAAGGAGCAGGATCGATCCGATCTTGCTCAGTCGATAGGCGCGCAGCGCATCGGGTCCGAGCGCCAGGCTCGCCCCGAAGCGGCGGCGCACGATGGCCGTGATCGGCCAAAACACGACGGTCAGGAGAAGCGCCGCCAAGGCGCAATAGATCGCCGGCACCAGCCACGCCGCATCCGCATACCATTGGACCCGGTCGAATACCATGAAGGGGGAAATGCCGTCGATGCTGAAGCGCACCGCCTTGCCATCGACCACCTTGGCCGCCAAGCGCTCGTGACCATTCTGGTCGCGCCACACGAAGGGCGCCGCCTCGACCCAGTGACGCGGCTTGCCGTTGAGTCCGTCGAACGGCACGGCCAGTTCGCCCTTGGCATTGAGGCCGGCCTTGGTTTGACCGAAAAGGCCGACCGCGGCCAAGAAACTCGATTGCGAGCCCCGCGAATTGACCCAGTGGCCCTTGAGCATGGCGGCATGGTCTGCCGATGTCTTCGCATCAACCGCCATGGAGGCGGTTTCCGCCGCAGGGAAATAACGATCCGCGAAGTCGTCGAACAGCGCGCCTCGCAACCCGCCGACGGCGCCGGCCTTGCCCGGCGTATTGAAGGAGACATAGAACCCGACGCCTTCCTTTAGAAACAAGTGCAACGAGGTGTGAAAACACTGCGTATCGCCCAAATGCGCGATCACTTCGCGTCCATTGACGTTGGTTTCGAAAAAGCCCAGCTCCATACGATTCAGCGGCGGCAGGATGGTGAGCGGGCTGTTGTGCATCATCTCCGCGGTTTCCGCTTTGAGAATGCGATTGCCGTGATACTCACCGTTTTGCAGGTGCGCAATCATAAAATGCGCCATGTCCTCACCGGGCGAAGAGAGCGCTCCGGCGGGCGCCGGCCCGATGATCTCAAAGGATTTTGACGGCTCGGATGCGAGCGTATAGCACTTCGACATCAGCGGCTCGAGGTTCGCCGGCAGGGGCTGACGGAAGGTCGAATTCTTCATGTCGAGCGGCGCAAAGATGTGCTTGTCCAGGTAATCGTCGAATGACTCGCCCGAGACCCGCTGCACGATGTAACCGGCCAGGGACGCGCCGTAGTTCGAATACGCGGGCGTACTGCCCGCTGCAAACACCCGCTCGGGCACCCATTGCTTGAGCAGCGCCTCGAAGCCGGGCGATTTCGGATCATCCGACAGGATGCCCTTGGCCTGCTCTTCGAAGCCCGCAACATGCTGCATCAGTTCACGCATCGTGACCGGCTTGCCGTCGCGCGCGGGAATCTTGAAATCCAGATACTGATTCACATCGGCATCCAGATCGATCTTGCCCTGCTCCACCTGCTGCATCACCGCGGTCCAGGTAAAGAGTTTCGAAACCGATCCCGGCCGAAACAAGGTGAGTTTCGGATCCACCGGCGCGTGTTTTTCGACATCCGAATATCCGAATCCCCGCTCCGTGACGATCTGCCCGTCCTTGACGACGGCGACAACGGCGCCCGCGATATCGCCGGTATGCAGTGCATACGGCATATATCCGTCCAGCCAGGCATTGACGTCGTCCGCGGTCAACGTCACCGCGGGCGCTGCGGCTGCAGGCACCGCGGCCGGCGGGACGGTTGATTGCGGTACGGCCGCGGGCGCAGCAGTTGCGGGCGCAGCAGTTGCGGGCGCAGCAGTTGCGGGCGCAGCAGTTACCGGCGCAGGGCTCGGAGCCGGTGCGGTCTTGGTTTTCTGCGCGGTGGCAGTCAACGTTCCCAAGGTGAGGAGCGCGGTGGCCAAAAACGTGAATATACGCATGGATCTTCTCTTGCGACGGGGTCGCTGTTATCTACGAATTTACGCGAGACACATCCGATCTATGAATTTACGCGAGACACTTATCGACGAGCTTTTCCAGCGCAGCGCCGGGTCGCATCGGATCCGCGACCGGCATGCCCAGTCGCGCGCTTTCCGCTTCCAGCAAGCGCGCGGCATCGCTCGAATCAAGCTTCGAGGTATTCAAGCTGACGCCTGCGCAGCGGATTGCCGCATTGGTCCTGCGGCCGAGCCGCAGATTCAAATCAATGGTGTCGAAGACGTCCGGCAGCAGGTAGCCGGGGTGACCCAGCATCTCCTTGCGATCGATGTCATGGCACACCACGATGACATCGGGCTGGCTGCCGTGCAGCAGGCCGAGCGACACCGCGGCGTAAGCCGGGTGGAACAAGGAACCCTGGCCTTCAATCACATCCCAATGTTGCGCCCGGGCAGCCGGAGTCAACATCTCGGCCGCCCCGGCCTCGAAATCCGCAACGACCGCGTCCATGGGCATGCCGCCGCCCGCGATCAAGATTCCCGTTTGTCCCGTGGCACGAAAATCCGTGTCGAGTCCGCGCTCAGCGAACGCACGCGCCAACGCGAGCGCGGTGTATTTCTTGCCGACGGCGCAATCCGTGCCGACGGTCAGCAGGCGCTTGCCGCTTCGCTTCGCACCGGTTGCGATCGGAATATTCTTCGGCGGCGTTCGTACGTCGATGAGCCGGCGGCCGAGGCGCTCCGCGGCGGCTTTCAATTGCGGAACGTTGCCGAGCTTGGCGTGCATGCCGCTGATCAGATCGAGTCCCGATTCAAGCGCTTCAACGAGCGAGGGGATCCAACTGTCGCCGATCACCCCGCCGGTATTGGCCACCCCGATGACGAGTGCACGGGCACCGCGCGCGCGCGCCTCCTTGGGCGTCAAGCGCGGAAGATCCGTGGTGACGGTCGCACCGGCGCTCGCCCATTCTCCGACGCAGCGATCACGCGCCCAGTCGCGCAGCCCGAACGCCGTCTTGGCGTAGCCCTTCTCCGTGGTGTCCCCCAGAAAAAGCAGATAAGGCTGAGGTAGATCCAGCACCTGCGACATTCGGGCCTCCGCCGCGTGCAATCCGCGTTTCGTATTCATTCCCCAACCTTTAGAATTTCAATGCGCCTGCCACCGCTTGCATGGCGCAACGCTGAGTGACGCCAAGGGGGCCGACATCGTTTGGTTATCCTGATAGGATGTCGCAAATGAGCCAGAATAATCCTGTATAGGCAATTGTCAATGAAATTCTCTATACAGGTCTGTTGCCGGAGCCGGCGCGCGCTCCGGTCAAGATGGTCAAAATCGCAAGGGCGTTAGCGCCCGAGCGTGCTGATGGCCATCAAGGGGGTAATTTCATGGTGAGCCCTGCCGCGGCTGCCCCAGCGGCACGTACAACGTGCTGGGATGAGTTTGGTCATGCACCAGCGTTACCGTCACCGGACGTGCATCGGCCATGCTCTCATCCGATACCGCTCGTCCCGAGTTGTAATTCTTTTGGGTATAGATCGAATTGATGGGGCCGACCACCAACCGGAGCCGGCTGCCCGCGGCCAATTGCCGCGAGACGAACGTGAAGCGCTTGAATTCGTATAGCAGCGGTTTGCGCGTCGTTACGAGAGTTGCAAGGCGAAGACTCTCGCGATAGCGGGCGCGAATGCGGTCGGTTGTCAGCAAAATGCTGCGTCCATTGCCGGTGATTTCATAGATTTGCGCCTGCAGATCCGTGTCCGGCTGATCCAGCGCGATCCAGGCCGACAAGCGAAAGAAACCCGAAACTTCAGTCTTCTTCTCGAACGGCTCTGAATGATAGACAAGCTCAGCCCCCTCCTGGGCAAAGAGCATGCGCTGATCGGTCAGATCGCCGGGATCGATGCGCGACTCGAGATCAGCCGTAGAGACATCGCGCGGATCGTAGATGAAGTGATCGGCCGATCCCAAGGCGCGCTTCGAATCTTGTATCTGCAGGATGCCCGAACTCAAAACCTGCGTTGGGTTGCTCGAAGAGTTGAGCAGCAGCGGCTTCATCTGGGCGGTGACTTTCTCGAGGCTGCCGGCGTAGCGCCATTCTTCCGCTCCCATGACGTAGTACGCGACCGCATCCTTGAGAAACTCAGGTTTCAAGCCGCCGGCCATGGTCCAGCGGTACCAATCAAGATGCAGCTTCGGCAGGTCGACGAGACTCGCCGGACCAAATTCAATGCCGCCGATCGGGGTGCGCGGCGTGCGCGTCGCGGGATGATCCCACGGGCCGATGATCAAAAAGTGCTTACCGCGTTGCGCGGCGGACGCCACGCGCATGAAATTCCGATAGTACTCGAGCGCACCGGGTTGATCGTCATCGTAGCTGCCGGTAATCGTCAATATGGGGATTTCCAAGGCTTTGAACTGTTCAGCCGTCGGCGTCATCTGATCCATATATTCATCGACGGCCGGATGGCGCAGCCATTCGCGCAGCGTGGTTTGGTCGCCGCCCAACGCGTGCTCGAGATTCGAAAAGGGCTGGCCCGTCGTGAAGCGCTCGCGCCAGAGGGAAGGCCAAAATTGATCGTCCTCGAACAGCTTCGACTGCAATGCGTGGCCCGCCGTGAAGGTCAGCCACTGCATCAGGTATTGGTACGAGATGTTGTTGCGCGCCGGAAAATCCACGCCGGGGAACGCCGCTGCCGCGGGGACGATGGTCGCCAAATGCGGTGGACGGTTCTTTGCCGTGGCCCACTGGTCGAATCCGGCATAGGATCCGCCCCACATCGACACCTTGCCGTTGCAATAGGGTTGCTTCGCCAACCACTCCACGACGTCGTAGCCGTCGTTGACCTCTTGGGCAAACGGCGTGAATGTACCCTCGGAGTTGCCGCGGCCCCGCACATCGACGAGCAGGAAAGGCAGGCCATGACCCGCAAAGTACATGGCGCGGTCGTGATAGCTATCGCCGATATAGGGCGTCAGCGTGAAAATGCAGGGCGCCGGTGCGCCCTGCTCCTTGGGCCGGTAGACCGTGGCGTTCAGCCCGATTCCATCCCGCAGCGGGATTCGAACCGACCATCGAATATCGACGGCGCTTGCCGCCACCGCATCCTCGGCGCGCGCAGCGTCGATGTCGAAGCAGCCGATACCCAAGAGCAGGAGGAGTGCCCATACCGGTGAACGCCGCAAGATCAATCGCAGAAACATGATCACTTCTCCCCGGGGTGCCGATCGACCCGTGCTGATGGTTCGCGGCTGAATGAACGGCGCCCGACCGGGCTGACCTTGCTGCGCGAAAACAATTGCCACAGGCCGAGAGTCATGACAGGCAGCACGAACACGGCCAGAAACATGTACGCGAGGCCCCGATAGCCGCGCGCAATCAAGGTCACCAGTCCGAATCGCGCCGCCAAGAATATCGAGCCCAGCAACAGTGCGCCGGTGATCCAAAGGCGCGCGGACTTCGACAGGCTGCCGCCTCTGCGGGCCGCGTAGGCTTCGGCGATGCGCTCGTTGAAGGCATGAACGCAGCCGGTGCCGCTTTCCAGCAGGGCCAGGAAAATCATCAGCTGGAACAGATAGTGAAACGCCGGAAAATTCAAGCGCTGCAACAGGAAATCCGACGGTAGCGCTTCGCTGCCGATCTGCGGATAGTAAGCAATCATGCAGATGAAAAAGAACAGTGCCGGAATCATGGCGAGGGGACCTGCCAGCGCACCGGCGATGAGCGCGTTTTTGCTGCTCTTCAAATGCCGTAGCACCGGCAGAATGATCACCGCGCCGACCACGTTGTAGCCGGCATACGTGAGTCCCCCCAATACCCATCCCTCGTGCGGCGCCGGGGCGGCCAAATTCACGAGTATTCGATCCCCGAAGGCGAAGAACGACAGCACCACGAACAGGGCGTACACGGCGTAAAGAAAAATCGAGACCCACTTGAACAGACGCTCCACGGAAGCGGTGCCGTAGGCGGTGACGAAGCTGATGCTGGCGATGAGGCTCAAGGTTCCGACGAGCGGCGGCCAGCCCAACAGTGCCGTGCCGATGGCGCCCGCGGCGGCGCCGAATACGGCCAGAATCAAGATGATGAAAAGCAGGTAGCAGATCTCAAAAATCACCCAGAAAGGCCCGAGGAGACTTTTAAAGAAGGCCCGATAGTTCCAGCTCTTGGTGGCGTATGCCAGGCTGAAGGTCACCGCGCACACCACGCTCCAGACAGCCAAGGCCAAGAGGATGGCCAGCAATCCGCCGCGCGGTCCGCTCGGAAGAAAAAACTCGGCCAGTTCACGCCCGGTTGCATAGCCGCCGCCGATCACCACCGCCTTGAAAGCGAAACCGGGCAGCAGGTAGCGCTGAAACCAGGACGACTCGCCCGAGTAGGCCGCGGGAATCGCGCTCACGGCGACTGGCGCGCCGCGGCCGGGTCGAAGCCGGCGCCCCGCAGTACCTTGCCGGGCTTCGCGCCGGTGTGGCGGCCCCGGTCAATCACCAGCTGCCCATTGACCAACACGTAATCGATGCCGGTGGGATAGGCCGTGGGATTTTCATAGCTCGCCACGTCGTCCAACCGGTCTTCATTGAAAATGGTCACATCCGCCTTCATGCCCTCGCGGATGACGCCGCGGTCATAAAGACGCATGCGCGTGGCGGGCCAGGAGGTCATTTTGCGAATCGCGTCCTCGAGGGTGAGCACGTGCCGCTTTTTCACGTACTCCGCAATGACGCGCGGAAAATTGGCGTAGGCGCGCGGATGCGGCAGACCGATGGCATCAATTTCGCCCGGCGCTTCGTTGGCGCCGGCATCGCTGCCGATGCTCATCCAAGGCCAGCGCAACGCCGTGGCAATGTCCGGCTCGCTCATCATGAAATACAGTCCCATGGCGCGGTTCGGCTGCGCGCCGAGCACGATATCCCACGAGACATCGGCGGGATCCTGACCCAGTTGCCTGGCGATGTATTCGATGCTCTTGAACCGATAGCGGTCGTACGTGGGATTGAAAGCATTGGCGAGCACAATGTGATCCCAGCCGCCGCTGGCCTCGACCAGGTTGGACCATCCTGGCAACGATCCGGCGGCGACCTCCTTCTTGAGGCGTGCACGTACCTGCGGATTCTTGAGTCGTTCCAGACCCGTCTTCGCGCCCTGCTCCCAAACCCAATTGGGCACCGTGATGTCGAGGCCCGTGCCGCCCGCGGTATAGACATACATGTCGGCCGCGATGTTCACGCCGCGCGCGCGCGCCGCTTCGATGAGCTTGCCCGCTTGCGGGACCAGTTTCCCCCAGCCCGGCGCGTAGGCGCCTTTGAAGTGGAAAATTTCGACCTGGATTCCGGTCTTTTCCCCGATTTCGATGGATTCGCCGATGGCCTGCAGCAGCTTGGCACTCTCATCGCGCATGTGGCTCGCATAGATGCCGCCGTGTTTCGCGGCGACGCGGGCTAATTCGATGAGATCCTCCGTACTCTGAAAACTGTCCGGCGGATAAATCAGTGCCGTGGCGATACCCATCGTGCCGGCGCGCATGGCCTCATCGACATGCACTTTCATGGCGTCCATCTGCTGGGCCGTGGGCCGACCCGCAACATCGCCCATCACTTCCACCCGCGCTTGGGCGCTGCTGTAGTAGGTGCCGAAATTCAGTGAAATCCCCTGGGCTTCGAGCTTGTTGAAGTAATCGGCGATTTGCGCCGAGGGCACCGGCGTGCCGCCTTCACCCGCGATGGCCGAGGTGACGCCCTCACGCAGTTTGTTCTCCGCCAGGCCGTTCTTGAGCAGCACCTGGCCCGACTGATCCATCATGTCGATCCAACCCGGGGAGACATAGTCTCCTCGCGCATCGATCTCGCGCACCCCCCGGCCTTCCACACGGCCGATCTTCACGAAGCGGCCGTCCTTGATCGCGACATCGGCATTGACCCAGGGATTGCCGTCCCCGTCCAAGAGACGCCCATTTCGAATCACCATGTCGTACGTCGGCGCCGACTGCGCGAGCGCGCTCGTGCAGATGGTTGATAAAAGCAGCCCCAGTGTTGCGGCGGCAATTCGCAATTTCATCTCTCAACCCCCGGCGATACTGATGTGGGCACGGCGCGGCCTATTGCAGATGCCGCATCAGGTACGCATCAGCCGCTTTGAACAGCGTAATCCAAGACGAGTACCGAGTCAGGTCATGAATTTCGTTCGGCAGTATGATTTCATCATGATCAATGTGATGCAGACGCAGGTCCTCGATCAACTCCAAGGACTGCTGTAGCGGCACATTTCTATCATCATCAGCCTGGACCACCAGCACCGGGGAATGCCATTGATCGATGGTGGCGACCGGCGAGGAATCAAAACCGCGGCGCGTTGCTTCACCCGGCTCGACCGGGACGCCGATCGATGCAAGAAAGCTGTCCCAATTGTAGAGGCCCGCATAGTCCACGCCCACGGCGATATCCTTCGATGCCCGCGCGAGCCCCAGCGCGGTCATGAGGCCTCCATAACTGCCACCCCAGATGCCGACTTTGCGGGCATCGACATCTTTTCTTCCCTGCAGATAGGTCACCGTGCCAAGCAGATCGTTCAACTCGCTGCCGCCGTCCGGACCGAAGCTACGTGCCTCGCGATAGTCCAGACCATAACCTATTCCACCGCGGTAGTTGACCGAGATGACGATGTACCCTTCCGCGACGAAGTACTGATTGAGCGCGTACATCCAGCTGTAGGCACTCATGGGATTGAAACCGAGCAGCATTTGGCGCCGCGGGCCGCCATGGAAGAACATGATCGCAGGATGCGGTTTCGCGGCTCCCGTGTCTTTGGGCAGAAACAGCTGAGCATGCGTGAGCTGTCCGTCTTTTGCCGCAAACGTCACAGCTTCGGGGGTCACCAGTTTCGATGAGGGAAACGATGCCGAGCCTTCGGCCGCAAGCGGCTGCCACCGCGCGCCGGCACTCAACACCACCGGTTGCAGCTGTTTGGTTGCATCGCTTTGCAGCGCAAAAATCGTCCCGTCGCCGCTGATCTGCGGGTAGTCCTCGATCGCGCGATCCTTGGCAGCCGGGGTGGGTTGGCCGCCCTTGAAATCGACGGTCCACACATGTAGCCGATCGATATCCTCGTTCGAGGAATAGACCAATCGGCGCCGGTCGGCGCTTAGCTCCATGTGCACGACTTCAAACTGACCGGCGGTGATCGAACGTGGCGCGCTGCCGCGGACAGAGATGGCATAGAGCTGCAGCCACCCGGTCTTTTCCCAAGGAAACACCAGCTCATCGTTCGAGTTCCAGAGCAGGTTTTTGGGCGACAGCGTGGGTTGAAAGGCGCTGCCCACGCCGCCATCGGCGGTCCAGATGCGCCTACCCTCGCCGCTCGCCACATCGGCAATCCAAATGGACCAAGGCTGACCGGCACGATGCGATACGAATTCCGCGTTTTTCTCGGAAGCGATCCGAATGAAGGCGATTTCGGTTCCGGCGGACGAGAAAGTCGGAGAAGTATCGTGATCGAGACTAGGACTCATCCACGCGATGGTTTTCGTGGCGAACTCATAGATACCGACCAGCGAATGCTCTTTTCGCGCACTGACAAAGGCCAGCCTCCTGCCATCCGGTGAAAAGGTCATGGATGCAATACGGCCCTGATCGACGATCAATGGCGTCGCAGCGGCCGCATCGGGTGCGATCGACCAGACTTTCCCCTTATCGGCAAACACCATCCGGGTGCCGTCGGGCGAGAAACTCGGAGAATGGCCCGTCCCCACCTTGCGCGGCGTTCCGTTTGCGGTGGCGATCACCCACACCTCTCGCGGCGCCGGGCCATCCGCCGAATTCGTGACGTTGGCAGGACCATCGTCCTCGATCGAGCCGCCGCGCACGTAAGCCACCTGACCGGCATCCGGCGACAAGGCCAGATCGCCGATATCAAAACCGTCGTCGAGCGTATAGGCGGTAATCTGCCGTGCATGGGATCCTTGGGCCAGCCAGATATTGCGGCAACCCTTGGTATCGAAAACCCACGCGGCGGAATTTCCCTTGGTGGACGCGACCAAGCTCGACGGATAGGGAGCTTGCATGACCTCCTCGATCGTGAACGGCGCGGGATGCAGGGCCGCAAGCGCCGGCTGAACCAGCGGTGCCGAGATGAAAAGCGCGGCGCTCATAAATCGCATGGATGTGAACATTGCAGTTTCCTTAACCTGGGGCGTGGGTTTTCCGGCGGTCGGGACGTCAACGAGGATGGCTGACGGAGATTTTCGGCTGTGATAAGTGCTCTGACTCTTCGATGCGGGTCATTTTGATGCTCAACTCCACGGCGGCATGTGCCCAATAGGAGAAAGTCGAGCCATAGTTAGCCTGATTAGAGAATTCATGTCAACCAAGGACAATTGCGGGCAGCATCCACCCTACTCGCGACGGTCCATGTCAGCGGCCATTTTTTGCATATCATTTTTTGCATATATGGAATTGCTTCCCGCTTACGGAATATCCTCAAAGGTGCGATATTGGGCGCGCACGGAGGTTTTTCATCGCAAGGGGAAACACATCAATAACTCAATCATGAGCAGTCTTATCGCCGCTGCCGTCGTTTCGGGATTCCTGGCGTCGGCGGCACAAGCGCAAACGCCCGACGACAAGAATCTTGCCGCATCCATCGATCGAGCGGCGGCGGCTGCGGTCGCCGGGGGCGAGAGCCCGGGCCTCGAGGTCGCTGTGGTCAAGGATGGCAGGGCGGTATTGGTGAAGAGCTACGGCTCCGCCAATCTGGAGCAACACGTTCCGGTCTCAAACGACAGTGTTTTCCGCATCGGTTCCGTCACGAAGCAATTTACCGCCGTGGCGCTGCTGCTGCTGGCCGAAGAGGGAAAGGTATCTCTGCAGGACAAACTGTCGAAGTACTACCCGAATTTTCCGCGCGCCAATGACATTACCCTGGATGAAATGCTCCATCACACCAGCGGCATCTACAACTACACCTCAGAACCCAACTTCGCGGTCGACGGCATGATCCGCCGGAGCACCGACGAAATGGTTGAGTTCATCGGGAAACTCCCCAAACTTCAGGATTTCGAGCCGGGAACCAATTGGTCCTATAGCAATTCGGCCTATTTCATCTTGGGCGGCGTCGTGGAGAAGGCGTCCGGCGAGCCCCTGGCAACCGTATTCAAAACCCGATTTTTCACGCCTCTCGGCATGACCCATAGCGCACTCGATGACGAGACTGAAATCGTCTCCGGTCGAGCCAGCGGTTATTCGGGCGCCGCTCCCGGAAAGTTCACCAATGCCGCCTTCATATCCATGTCGATTCCGGGCGGTGCAGGCTCGGTTCGTTCCACCGCCAGCGACCTCGCCACCTGGAATGCGGCGCTCTTTGGCGGCAAGATTCTGAAGGCCGCTTCGCTCACGGCGATGCTGACGCCCGGCAAGCTCAACAGCGGCGAGAACTCCAGCGCGGCCATGGCGAGAATGATGGCGGCGGCAGGAGCGCCGGCCGCTGCGGTGTCTGCCAAAAAAGAATACGGATACGCGCTGTTTTTGTCGCAAGATGAAGGCCATAGAAAAATCGATCATGGCGGCGGAATCTATGGCTTCAGCGCTTCCCTGTCCGAATTCCCGGATGACAAAACCACCGTCGTGGTGTTGTCCAACGCAATCGGCAAGGATGTGGGTGCTTCCAAGATTGCGGATCGCATCGAGCGCCTGGCGATCGGCCTGCCTGCGAAGAAGTAGCCGCGCATGTCGAATCGATTCCCGGATGGCTTTTCAGCGGTGCGCTCGCCGCCGGAGATGTGCCTTGCCCAGAGCATCTGCCGCTAAACCTGGCGCCGCGCTGCGGGCTTTTCGCCGCAAACAGGGCTGGACATTGGCTGCGGTAAGCCAAAACACGGGCTTGCCGGTCTCGACATTGTCGCGCATCGAGACCGATCAAATCTCTCCGACTTATGATCAACTGAGCAAACTCAGCGTCGGTCTCAATATCGATATGGCGCAGCTGCTGTCCGGCGGCATGGAAGATACCAAGCCGGTGCAGACCGCGCGCCGCAGCGTCAACCGCGCGGGTGACGGGCAGCTTCTGGATACTCCAATGCAATCGCTACGCTATCTCAGCGCAGACCTGACGAATAAACAATTTGCACCGATCATCGGCGAGATCAAAGCCCATTCCCTCGAGGAGGCCGGCGAATTTCATCGGCATGACGGCGAAGAATTTATCTTTGTGGTGAGCGGAGAACTGGAACTTCACAGCGAAAGCTACACGCCCCTGCATTTGCATCCGGGAGACTCCGTCTATTTTGATAGCGGTATGGCTCACGCCTACGTGGCCGTGGGTAAGGAGCGCTGCAAAATTTTGTCGATTTGCACCGCACCTTTTGCCGGTGTTCCAGCAGCCGAACGGCGCTGACACGCTGCTGCCCTTCAGGCCGCCACATGGCTTTTGCGAAGTCCTCTTTGAAATCTGTGCACTTAGAACAAGATTAGAACAAGACCTGTGGGAGAAAATGCCACATGCGGTATCTGAAGATCAGCGCGGCTGCGCTGGCGGCATTGGTGTTAGTCGGCCTGACGGCGGTGATCATTCAGGATTGGCGGAGCCAGCCGCCGGCGCCGGCCCGGGCGAGCCTGGTCGCCCAGGCGGCGCGCTATCATGCCCGCATCCAGCGCGACCATTACGGCGTGCCGCACATCAGCGGCCCCACCGATCCGGACGTGGCCTTCGGGTTGGGGTTCGCCCATTCGGAGGACGATTTCGCCACCATCCAGGACGCGGCGCTGATTTCGCGTGGCCAGCTGGCGAGCGTCGATGGCGCCAAGGCGGCTGTGACGGACTATCTGGTGCGGTTGCTCAAAGTGCGGGAAACCGTGGCCGCGCAATACGACACAGCTCTTCCGACCGATGCTCGCGCCGTGCTCGAGGCCTATGCCGATGGGGTGAATTATTACGCCGCCCTGCACCCGGAGAAGGTTGAGCGTGGCCTGTTGCCGATGACGGGCCAGGACGTGGCCGCCGGGTTCGTGTTTCGCACGCCCTTCTTCTATGGCCTGGATCATGTGATCGGGAAAATCATGGCGCCCGTGCCCAAGACCACTCAGGTCGCCATGACCATGACCGGATCCCTACCGATTGGCTCCAACGGCATCGCCGTGGCGCCCTCGAAGTCAGCGGACGGCGCCACACGTCTACTGGTCAATTCGCACCAGCCCTATACGGGGTTCGTGGCATGGTACGAGGCGGTGCTCGATTCCGGCGAGGGCTGGCATGTGGCCGGCGGCTTCTTCCCCGGCTCGCCTTTCATGCTGCACGGTCACAACGCCCACTTGGGCTGGGCCAACACCGTCAACGCGCCCAATGTCTCAACCGTCTACCGGCTGGACTTGAACCCCGCCAATCCGGACCAGTATCGGTTGGATGGGCAATGGAAGAACTTCGAGAAGGCCGATGCGGCGATTCGCGTGAAGATCTTTGGACCGCTGATCTGGACGGTGCACCGCCCGCTTTTGTGGTCGGCGCAGGGTCCGGTGTTCAAAACCGATCACGGGACGTTCGCGGTCCGCTACGCCGGCATGGGCGAGGCACGCCAGTCGCTGCAGTACTTTCGCCTCAACAAGGCGGCCAATCGCGAGCAATGGTTGGCGGCCATGCGCCTGCAGGCGCTGCCCAGCATCAACTACGTCTATGCCGACGAGAAGGGGAACATCGGCTACGTCTACAATGGCCAGTTCCCGGTCCGCGCCGAGGGGCGGGACTGGACGCAGGTGCAGCCCGGCGATCGATCCGACTTGATCTGGCAAGGCTATCTGCCCTTCGACCGCGTGCCGCAGATCTGGAATCCCAAGTCTGGCTATGTGTTCAACTCCAACAACACGCCTTTCCAAGGCACGGGAGTTGAGGACGCGCTCAAGCCGGCCGACTTCAGCCCCACCATGGGCATCCAGACCGACATGACCAACAGGGCCTATCGCGCCGAGGAGACTTTCGGCGCCGACGCGGCCATCACGGCCGAGTCGTTCCGCGCCTACAAGTTCGACCTCGCCTACAGCGAACTCTCCGACTTCGCGCGAGAGATCGCCGAGGTGGTCAAGGTTGATCCAAAATCTGATAATGACTTGAGTGCCGCCCAGGCGCTGCTCAAGGGCTGGGACCGGCGCACCAATGTCGGCAGCCGGGCGGCGGCGCTGGCGGTGCTGATGCACACCGAAGCCGCTCATTCGGACAGCCACCCTGACGTGCCGCCCATCGACGCCCTGCGCCACGCGATCAACGCCCTGAAAACCCATTTCGGCCGCATCGATCCGGAGTGGGGCCAGGTCAACCGCATCCGTCGCGGCGCGCTCGATCTCCCCATCGATGGCGGACCGGACATTTATCGCGCCGTCTATGGCGTTGCGCAGAAGGACGGCACCCTGACCGCCTCAGCGGGCGACACTTTCATCATGTTCGTCGCCTGGGACAAAGCGGGAGTTCTAACCTCGGAGAGCATCAACCAGTTCGGCTCGGCCACGATGGATTCGCATTCGCCCCACTATGCCGACCAAACGCCGCTGTTCGTGGCCATGCGCACCAAGCCCGTGCTGTTTACTCAAAGCCAGCTCGCCGGAAACGTCGAGGCGGACTACCGTCCAGGCGACCGGGAAACGTCGGCGCATTGACCAGGCCGCCGACTGGTGCTTTCTTGAGCAACGCGACGCAGCGCGGCAGATTACCGAGCTGCGATCCACCACGCTCTCAGGAAGCTGCTAATCCATATCGTCGTCGACCCCTTTGTCCGGACTCCCGGGTAGATCCTTAGGTCCTGCATCTTGAGCCCTGTCAGCAGAGCGTTGCTGTTTTCAGCGTCCGAGCCGATCAATATATCCAGATCTTTGGTCGCACGAGGTTGCGCATGAAAGGAAACCGCGTACCCGCCGACGATCAAGTACCTAACTTGTTCGGCGTTGAAGGCGGATAACAGTTCTTTGAAGTCCTGGTGCATCCGCGGTTTGTCCCTTCATCGCGTAGAGCTCAAGGTTGAGATCCATGACTGCGCGAATTCGTTCGCTCCCCGGCAGGCGTTGCCAGGAACGATATTCGTCCGACTTCATCGCCTTCAGGCTGTTGTACCGAGTAATCCTTTTGTCCATCCGGCAAAAGTAGCACAAACTGCCATGGGGCACACTTCCGCCGCGTTGCACGTCATGCGCTCGCGGCATCCGTTTCAGTGCTGCGCCGCAGTTTTACCCGCATTGTCCGGTGCGCTCGCCGACCAGTCCCCGCCAAGATCCCCGATCAGCGACACCGTATCGAGCAAGCGCTGCTGCTTCACATTGAGCGCGCTCTGCTCCGTGCTCAACTGCGTGGCTTGAGCGGCGGCAACCGTCGTGTAATCCACCGTGCCCGCTTGGTATTCGTTCAACGCGATCTCGGATCCGCGGGTGGCGTCTTTCACGGCTGAGTCCAGCACCTCGCCTTCCTGGGCGAGAACGCGCAGGCCGGACAGATCATCCTCGACGTTCTGAAATGCCTTCAGTACGGTGCCGCGATAATTGGCGACGGTCGCCTCATAGGCTGCCCTGGCGGCGGCGACTTGGCCGTGTCGCTCGCCGGCATCGAACACCGTTTCGCTGGCAGCGGCGCCGAGCGACCAGACATGGTTGGCGGCGTGCAGCAATCCTGCGAGCGGCGACTGCGAAAATCCGCCCGTGGCCGACAATGAAAGATTCGGGTAATACGCGGCCACGGCCACGCCGATCGCGGCGTTCTGCGCGGCCATCTGGCGTTCGGCGATGGCGACATCCGGCCTTCGTTGCAACAACGCCGAGGGCACACCCGCCGGCACCGAGGGTAGATTGGGCATCGCCGTGCTATGGGGAATGTCCAGATCCTCGGGATTCTTGCCGACCAGGACGGCGATGGCGTGGGCGTTCTGTGCGCGCGCGACACCGAGGGCGATCAGGCTGGCCTGAGTGTTTTCCAATTGGGTGCGCGCGGTAATGACGTCCGAGGGGGGCGTGGTGCCCGCCGTGCCTTGGTTCGACACCACGCGCAGAGATTCGGTGAACGCCTCGACCGTCCTCTGCAGCAGATCGATGTTGGCATCGGTTATCCGCAAATCGATGACCGCGGTCGCGAGCGCGGTCTGTTCCGACAAAGTGGCATTGGCGAGCGTTGCCGCGCTCGCCTGCGCGCTGGCTTTGCTCTGTTCAATGGCGCGCCGTACTGCGCCCCACAGATCCGGCGCCCAGCTCACGTTGCCCTCGAGGGAACCTGCCGTAACGCTCGATGGGGCGCTGCCGAAATTGGTGCTTGCCGTGTGCCCCTTGGTTGCCGAACCCGTCACCGCGGCTGTCGGGAACAAGGCACTGCGCGCCACCTGCACTTCGGCCAGCGCCTCCTGGTAGTTGGCGTAGTCCTGCCGCACGGTCTGGTTGGACACCGACACCATCGGTTCCAAGGTGTCCAGCAATGGATCGTTGAACGCGGTCCACCAGTCGCCCTTGGGCGCTTCGGCCGAAGGCGCCGCGACGGTCCAACCCGCGAGTTCCTTGTACTCGGTGGGTACCGGGACCTGCGGGCGATGATAGTCAGGCCCGACCAGGCAACCATTGAGCAGCAGCGCGAGCGGGGGGAGCAGTGCTTTGCGGTCGATATTCATGGCGATGCGCTCGCGTCGATTTGTCGGTTCCACGGCAATGTCGCTGACCACTGCGCAAGCCTCGCACGCAGCCGGTCCAGGTATAAATAGATCACCGGTGTCGTGTAAAGCGTGAAGACCTGACTCAAGATCAAGCCGCCCATGACCGTGATGCCGAGCGGCTGGCGCAGCGATGCGCCCTGGCCGATGCCGATGGCCAATGGCACGGCACCCAACACGGCCGCGGCGGTGGTCATCATGATCGGTCGCAGGCGCACCACGGCGGCATCGTGAATGGCTTTCTTCGGCTCCATTCCGTCATCGCGCTGAAGGTGTATGGCGACATCGATCATGATGATGGCGTTCTTCTTGACGATACCGATCAGCAGGATGATGCCGATCATCGCGATCACAGAGAATGGTATGCCGAAAATGAGCAGCGCCAGGATGGCACCGATGCCCGCGGACGGCAGCGTCGAGAGAATGGTGATGGGATGGACGGTATTCTCGTAAAGGATGCCGAGCACGATATAGACGGCGGTGAGTGCGGCGAGAATCAGCAGCGGCATGGTCGACATCGACTGGGCATAGACCTGCGCGGCGCCCGCAAAGCTGCCGTGGATGGAGGCCGGCAGGCCCATTTCCTGCGACGCACGGTTGATTTCCTCCGTCGCCTTGCTCAATGAACCGCCGGTGGGCAGGTTGAACGAAATGGTGGCGGCGACCAGTCCGCCCTGGTGACTCACCTGGGTGGCCGTGTGGTTGCTGATGGATGAGGCCAAAGCCGGGAACGGCACCAGAGTTTCGGCCGCCGTACTGTCCGCACTACCGCTCGAGCTGCCGCCTCTGGAGTTGGCGATGGCGTTGGTGAGCACATTGGCCTCCGCATTGGCGTTCAGCGCGTTGGTACCGGACGCCGGTGTCGCAGCCGCCACTGGCGTCTGGACCGGTGTAACGGTGTTGCCCGGCATCTGGGTCTGCTGGGTACCGCTCGCGTTGCCGGCCGCAGTGCTGAAACGGATGCGGTCGAGCATCTGCGGATACTGCCAATACTTGGGCGCCACCTCCATCACCACGAAGTATTGGTTGATCTGGTTGAAGATGGTGGAGACGGTGCGTTGGCCGAAAGCATCGTAGAGCACGTTGTCGATCTGGTTCGGTGCGAAGCTATAGCGCGCAGCGGTGGCCCTATTCATGTTGACGTAGATCTGCAAGCCATTCTGCTGCAAATCCGAGTTGACGTCGGCAACGTCGGCGCGATCCTTGCTGAGCGCGGTGACGAGCTTCGGAACCCACTTGAACAGCGCGTTGGGATCATCGCTGGTCAGCGTGTACTGATATTCAGCCGCCGACTGCCGGCCGCCGATACGCAGATCCTGCGCCGCCTGCAAAAACAGCCTGGCGCCCGAAACGGCGTTGAGCTTCGGACGCAAGCGAGCGACGACCTGGGACGCGGATAACTTGCGCTGCGACAACGGCTTCAGCTCGATGAACACATTGGCTTGGTTGAGTGCGCGGCCGCCGGCGAATCCGGCCACCGAAGCAACCGCCGGATCCTGCTCCACGATGGCCTGCAATTGCGCCAGCTTCTGTTCCATAGCCTGAAAGGAGATGCTCTGATCCGCGATGATCTGGCCCTGCAAAATGCCGTTGTCCTGCTCCGGGAAGAAGGTTGATGGCACCAGACGCAGCAAGAACACATTGAGTGCGATCAAGCCCAGGAGCGTCAAGCCGACCAACAACGCATGGTCCAATACGATCGTGAGCGAGCGCGCATACGCGTTCTTGAACCGTTCGAACTGCCGCTCCCACCAGAGGGCCCAGCGCGCCCTGGAGTGCAGGTCGGCGCCGCGCCTCAGCAGATAGGCCGCCATGGTCGGCGTGACGGTGAGCGAAATGACCAGCGAGAGGAGTATCGCGATGGACAGCGTCACGGCGAATTCGTGGAACAGCAAGCCGATGATGCCGGGCATCAACAGAATGGGCAAAAACACCGCGATCAACGACAGGCTCATCGAAATCACCGTGAAACTGACTTCGGCGCTCCCGCGCATCGCGGCCTCGTGTGGATCCATGCCCGATTCGACATGGCGAACGATGTTCTCCAGCACCACCACCGCATCGTCCACCACGAAGCCGGTGCCGATGGTCAGCGCCATCAGCGATAGATTGTCGATGCTGTAGCCGAGCAGATACATCGGACCGAAGGTGCCGACGATGGACAGCGGCAGCGCCACCGCCGGTATCAGAATGGCGCGCGGAGATTGCAGAAACACGAACACCACGCCGATGACGAGCAGCACGGCGATGAACAACGTGCGCTCGGTATCGCCTACCGCGGAGCGCACCGACTGCGAGCGGTCGACTGCGATGCCCACGTGCACATCGTGCGGCAGCGTTGCCTCCACGGACGGCAACACTTTGCGGATCTGCGCCACGGTCTTCACGATGTTGCCGCCCGGCAGCGGATAAACGACCACCAGCACCGCATCTTTGCCGTTGTAGAGACCGGCGTTACGGATGTTTTCCGCCGAGTCCTCGACATCCGCGACGTCACGCAGCAGCACCGGTGCATCATTGCGGTACGCGATGACCAAGTCGCGGTACGGCGCGGCTTTGCTGATCTGGTCGTTCGACAAAATCTCGAAGCGCTGGCCGGCCTGATCGATATGGCCCTTGGCACTGTCCGCGTTGGCGGCGCTGATGGCGGCGCGTACATCCTCCAAGCCGATGCCGTAGCTGTTGAGCTGGTCGGGCTCCAGTTCAACACGCACCGACGGCAAGGCGCTGCCGCCCAGTGTGATCTGGCCCACGCCGGCGACCTGCGACAGCTGCTGCTGTATCACCGAGTCGGCCGAATCGTAGAGTTGCGCGCGGGTCAGAGTCTCGGACGTCAGCGCCAGCACCATGATGGGCGCATCGGCCGGGTTGTACTCGCGATAGGTCGGATTGGCGCGCAGGGTGGTCGGCAGATCTGCGCGCGCCGCTTGAATCGCGGCCTGCACATCACGGGCGGCGCCGTTGATGTCGCGGCTCAAACCGAATTGAATCACGATATTGGCCGCGCCTACCGTACTGGTCGAGGTCAGTTCATTGACGTCGGAGATGGATCGCAAACGCCTCTCCAGCGGCTCGGCCACGGTGGAGGCCATGATGTCGGGACTGGCGCCGGCCATGGAGGCCTGAACCACGATGACCGGATAGGTGACGTTGGGCAACGGCGCCACCGGCAATCGGGAATACGCCAGCGCGCCGGACAACAGGATCGCGACCGCCAAGAGCGTGGTCGCCACCGGTCGATTGATGAACAGCCCCGGAATGTTCACGGTGCAGGCTCCGGCGCGGAATCAGGCTGCTTGCGCTTGAAGCGCAGCGCCAGGCGGTCGAAGAACAGATAAATCACCGGCGTGGTGAACAACGTCAGCAGCTGGCTCAAGGCCAAACCCCCGATGATGGCGAGCCCCAGCGGCCTCCTCAGCTCCGAGCCGGTGCCGCTGCCGAGCAGCATGGGCAACGCACCGAGCATCGCCGCCAGCGTCGTCATCAGGATGGGCCGGAAGCGCAGCAGCGACGCCTGGAAAATCGCCTCCTCCGGCGGTTTGCCGTGGTTGCGTTCCGCCTCGAGCGCGAAATCCACGATCATGATCGCGTTTTTCTTGACGATGCCGATCAGCAGCACGATGCCGATGATGCCGATCACATCCAAATCGCTGCCCGCGATCATCAGCGCGAGCAGCGCGCCGATGCCGGCCGACGGCAGCGTCGAGAGAATGGTGACCGGATGGATGAAGCTTTCATAGAGCACGCCGAGGACGATGTAGACGGCGACCAACGCCGCGATCAGCAGGTACACCTCGCTCGACAACGAATCCTTGAACGCCTGCGCGGCACCCTGAAACGAGGAAGTGATCGACGGCGGCAGATGCACCGCCTGCTCGGCCTGATTGACTTCATCCACGGCCTTGCTGAGCGAGGCACCCTTCGCCAGATTGAACGAGATGGTGACGGCGGGAAACTGCGCCAGATGGCTGATGACCAACGGTGACTTGGTGATCTGGATGTTGGCGATGGCCTTCAACGGCACCTGGCCGCTGCTGCTGGTTTGGCTCGGCAGATATAAATCGCCCAGCGACTCGACCGTCGGCAGACTCTCGGGCTTCGCCACCAGGATCACGCGGTATTGACTCGACTGATTGAAGATCGTCGAGACGATGCGCTGGCCGAGCGCGTCATAGAGCGCATTGTCGATGGTCGCCGCGGTGATGCCGTAACGCGCCGCCAGCTGCCGATTCACCTCGACATTGACGCCCAGGCCGTCATTGTTGAGATCGCTGGTGACATCCGTGATCGAGGAGATGCTCTGCATGCGCGCGATCAGCGCGGGCACATACTGCATGAACGCCTGCTGATTCGGTCCGCGCAGCACGAACTGGTACTGGTTCGGCGACACGGTGGTGTCGAGGGTCAGATCCTGTTCGGGCTGCAGGAACAGCTTGATGCCCGATACGTTTGCCACCTCACCCTGCAAGCGCCTCGCAATTTCCGCCGCGGTCGAAGAACGATCGTCGCGCGCTTTCAAGTTGATCAGGAACCGGCCGTTGTTGAGCGTGGTGTTGGTGCCGTCAATGCCCACGTAGGAGGTGAGGCCCACCACGTCCTGATCCTTCAGTATCGCGTCCGCGAGTTCGGTCTGCCGATCCACCATCGTGGTGTAAGAGACCGAGTTGTCGGCGATGCTGATGGCCTGAATCACGCCGACGTCCTGCACCGGGAACAGGCCCTTCGGGATGATGACGTACAGGATCACGGTCAGGACCAAGGTGCCCAGGAACACGATGAGCGTCAGCGTCTGGCGCGCCATGACGAAACGCAAGCCGCGCTCATAGGCCGCCAGAGTCTTGTCGAAAAGGCTTTCACTGATCCGTTCGAAGCGGCTCGGGTGCCGATCGCCCTTCGCGCGCAGCAGCCGTGCGCAAAGCATCGGCACCAGGGTGAGCGAGACCACGCCGGAGATCACGATGGTCACGGCGAGAGTGACGGCAAATTCGCTGAACAATCGCCCGATCACACCGCCCATGAACAACAGCGGGATCAACACCGCGATCAGCGAGACGGTGAGCGAGACGATGGTGAAGCCGATCTGTCCGGCGCCCTCGAGCGCTGCTTGGAGCGGCGTCTTGCCCTCCTCCAGATAGCGCACGATGTTCTCGATCATCACGATCGAGTCGTCGACGACGAAGCCGGTGGCGATGATGAGCGCCATGAGCGAAAGATTGTCGATCGAGTAACCCAATTGGTACATCAGCGCGAGCGTGCCGATGAGCGAGACCGGCACGGAAATGCTCGGAATGATGGTGGCCGGCACATTGCGCAGGAACACGAAAATCACCAGCACGACGAGCACGATCGCCAGGCCGAGTTCGAACGCGGCGTCATATACCGACGAGCGGATCACTCCGGTGCTGTCGGCAACGATCTCGACCTTCATTCCCGCCGGCAGCGTGGCCTCCAGCTGGGGCAGCTCTTTCTTGATCTGATCGACCGTGGCGATCACATTCGCACCGGGCTGGCGCTGCACGTTGAGCACGATGGCCTGCGTGCTGTTGTACCAGGCGCCTTGCTCCGTGTTCTGCGCCGCCTGAGTGACGCGGGCGACATCGCGCAACAGCACGGGTGCGCCGTTCTGGTAGGAAATCACCGTGTTGAGGTAGTCCTCGGGATCTTGGATCTGGTCGTTGCCGTTGATCGTGTAGTCGAGCTTGGGTCCGTCGATGTTGCCCTTCGGCTGGCTGACGTTCACGTTTGCAATCAACGAACGCAGATCATCGATGTTGAGACCGTAGCCCGCGAGCTTCTGTGGGTCCGCCTCGACCCTCACCGCCGGCACGTTGCCGCCGGCGGGGGTGACCAAACCCACGCCCCTGACTTCGGAAATCTTTGCGCCCAGCCGATTGTTGGCTGCGTCCTGCAATTGCGTCAGCGACATCGAGTTGGAAGTGACCGCCAGGGTGAGGATGGGCTGGTCGGCGGGATTGACCTTTGCATAGGTGGGCGGTGCCGGCAGACCGGCCGGCAAAAAGCTGTTGGCCGCATTGATGGCTTCCTGGACATTCTGCTCAGCGATGTCCAGGTTCAGCGCAAGATCGAATTGCATGGTGATGATCGATGCACCGGCGGAGCTGCTCGAGGTCATCTGCTGCACGCCGGGGATCTCTCCCAACTGCACCTCGAGCGGTGCCGTGACGGTGGTCGCCATCACCGTGGGGCTGGCACCAGGGTAGAAGGTCTGCACCTGAATGGTCGGATAGTCGACGCTCGGCAGCGATGAAATCGGCAGGAACCGCACGGCAACCAGCCCCACCAACACCAAGGCGATCATCAGCAGCGAGGTCGCCACCGGCCTGAGCACGAACAGGCGGGAGATGTTCATCCTGCGGGCCGCCCGGCGCCTACGACGCCGGTGAAGCGGAAGTACCGGCGCGCGATCCTTTCGTGCCCCGCTGTTTCGTGCCCGGCGCCGGAGCGACGGGCGCGACCGCGCCGGCGGCCGGCTTCGGCGCCGCGATCTTGATCTTGGCGCCGTCGCTCAATCGGTCCATGCCGTCCGTGACCACCGTTTGACCGGCTGCGAGGCCGGACAAGATGACGGTATTCTTCCCGTCGCTCGGACCCGGCGTTACCTTGTGCACGGAGACGCTTTCGTCCGCATTCACGAGATACACATAATCCCCCGGCGCACCGCTCTGCACCGCCGGCGTCGGCACCAGCACCACATTTTGCAGTGTATCGACCAGCAACCTCACATTGACGAACTCGCTCGGGAACAACCGTTCGTCGTCGTTGGGAAACGTCGCGCGCAGCATGACGGTACCGGTGCTGGTGGCCATCTGATTGCTGAGCGCGTAGAGCGTGCCGGTGGCAAGCTCCGCCGTATTGTCGCTGTCGTAAACCGTAACCGCGAGCTTGCCGCCCGCGTTGAAGCGCTCCAGCACTTTGCTGAGCGAGTTCTGCGGCACCGTGAACTCCACCGTGGTCGGTTTCATGGTGGTTATGGTCACGATGGGCGAGGTCGACTGTGTTACGAAGTTGCCGGGATCGACCAGGCGCAGGCCCACGCGCCCGGCGACCGGCGCGGTGATGCGGCAATAAATCAGATCCAGCTCGAATTGCGCGATGCTTGCCCGGTCCACCTCGACCGCGGCCTCGTCTTGCTGGACCAAAAACTTCTGATCGACGAAGGTTTGCTCGGCAATCGACTTTTGCTGATTCAACTGTGTGAAACGGACAAGATCGGAGCGGGCTTGAGCCAGGCTCGCCTGGTCCTTGGCCAGCTGCGCTTCGGCCTGCTGCTTGCTGATCTCGAACTGCCGCGGATCAATCTGCGCCAGGAACTGGCCCTTTGCCACGTCCTCGCCTTCTTGATAGCCCACCGCCATCAGGTAACCGCTCAACTGAGTCAGGACATTGACCGTGGCGATCGGCGTCACCGTGCCGAGCTCGTTCAAGGTTTCCGGCATCTCGCCCAGGATCGCGGGGGCGACGCTCACCACCTGCGCCGCCGGTGCAGGCTTCGTCTTCTTGCCGCTGACCAGATGAACGACGACGAGGATGATCAAGGCGATGCCGATGATCCCCGCGATGAACCAGCCGCGCCTTTTACGTGGGTGCGGGGCTGAGTCCGCAGTTTCGGCAATCATAGTTCCTGCGAAAGTGATTATTGATGATACGAGCGTGGGCGAAGTTCACTGACCAAAGCTCACCTGCAAGCTTGTGACATTGTCACGCAAAAAGAGTTCACGCGCCGCCGTCGAACAGCGCATCACCATCGTAGGGCAATGAGCGTGGGGCAACGAGAAAAAATTCTTAATCATTCGCCCATCTCGGGGTGATGCGGCATCTTATTCAAAAAAGGAATCACCCGCATCAAACGCGAATCTCCGACGTGGGACGAGACTCGGACCCGCGACTCAAACCTTGACAAGACTGCAATCCGGGAGGCCTATCTCTTTGGTTTATAAGTGCTTTTTCTCCCGGTCTGCGCTGGTGGACGCCGATGCGCTGATTGCATCTTGGCCGCACCAGCCGCACCACGACAAAGCGCACGAATGGTTCCAGGCAAACCCGCAATCTTCGGAAACGATATTGCCGAACCGATTCAGCCGAAGAAAGATCGCCACCAAGTACATCACGGCGATGGAGGCTCAAGCTGAGCCTGCGATGCCATCGCCAAGCTGTGACCGAGATCCCATGCGACCGCCATGCAGGCTAATGTAAGATGTACCTTTCAAGCGGTTTCAGGCAAAGAATATGAAGACGACTTGGATCGCCGCGACGGCTCTGCTTGCCAACATCACCGTTGCCCAAACTGTCGGACAACCCGCGCTTCAGCCGCAGGACACCTGGAGGTATCTGCGAACGACAGAGACCCGGCCGGAAATCTGGCGCCAGGTCCACTTCGAGGGCACGGTGCTGCGCAGCTCCGCAAGTACCATGCTCATCCAGAACAGGGAAGTGGATTCGCCGAATCCGCCGCGGGAAATTCTCATTGGTCAGGACTGGAGCAACTTCCGCAGCCTGGGCGGCAAAGAAACGGTCGTGCACCGCCCATTCACGTTTCCGCTGAGTGTCGGCAAGAGCTGGGACCTGGAGTTCACCGACGATCACCCGAACAACAAGAGTCACAGCTCCGAGACGCGGCGGCTCAAGTATCGCGTCGTCGGCTGGGAAGATGTGGAAGTACCTGCCGGAAAGTTCAAAGCACTCAAGATCGAAGCGGACGGTTCATGGTCCGGTGAGATCGCTCCCAAGACGACGGCAATCGCTGCGACTCAAGCCGCTGCACAGGGCACCACGGCGGTGGCGCAGACCGTCAAAGTCAGGGCGGAAACGGTTACCGGACGCCTCTATCAGGCGTATTGGTATGCGCCCGAAGTGAAGCGCGAGGTAAAGAGTGTCGAGGAAAACTACGACACCAGCGGCGTCCGCAGCGCGCGTTTTACCAACGAGTTGGAATCCTACAAGGTCGCCAATTGACACGCTGGCTAGCACTTCTCGCTCTTACCACCGGCTTGGGTGTGCTGGTGGTGACCGTCATTTTCGGCTCTCTCAAACTCCAATCCGTTGGAGCCTTGAATGGCGCTTATGGCGGCCAACCCATGATTGCGTTCGAACTGGCGCAATCCCCCGCTGACCTGGCCCGCGTCATCGGCCCCAATCCGCCAAGCGCAAAAGCCATCGCGGTTCGAGAGGCGATGGATCACGCCAACTACATCGATTTCATTTACATGGCACTTTACGCCGCGTTCATCGCCTTCTCTTGCGCGCATCTTGGCCTCGCTCAGAAGCGCCCCTGGCTGTTGGTTGCAGCCGTGCTCGGACCCATCGCCGCGTGCTTCGATGTCGCGGAGAATCTTTCCTTGTTGTCCCTGACCCGCTCCGATGCCGACGTGTCGCCCTTGCTTGCAACCTTACATGTCCGCACCTATGGGAAATGGGAGCTGCTTGCACTGACGAGCGCCATGTTTGCCGCAGGCTTTATTGGAAATCGACGGCGCTGGATTACCGTTGTCGCATTCTTGGTAAGCCTCACCGCAGTTGCCTCGGGCATCCTCGCGTACGTAAATGCACCCAAGTACATCGCCCTACTATCCAATACGATCGGTGCAGTTTGGCTATGGCAGCTGGGCTATTCAGCGGTCGCCGTGGTGAGGTCCCGCGCGTGGTTGACCGAAACTGCGCGAGTGCAGTGATCTGAAGGGCAATGCCGCAGGGTCGGCTACGCTGTGACCACCCGATTGCGGCCTTGGTGTTTTGCGCTGTACAGGCGTTCATCGGCTACTCGCAAAATGTCGTCGATAGTGTCGCCGTCGCTGCCGGACTGCGCTATACCGATGCTCACCGTGACCCCGGTCAGCTGCTGCGCGCCGCTTAGAAATGAAGCGCTTGCCATTGCGGTCCGCAGACGCTCTGCAACGACAAGTCCGGCTTCGACTAAGGCCCCGGGGAGCAGTATCATGAACTCTTCTCCGCCCACACGGGCGACTCCGTCATACGGCCGGATCGCAGCGACGCATGTCCGCACAAACCCCTTTAGGACATCATCACCTACCTGGTGTCCGTAGCGGTCGTTGATGGATTTGAAATTGTCCAGATCGAGTGCCAGCAGGCAGAACGGTGCCCCGCCGCGCCTGACACGTTGAATCTCAGCTTCGACGTGCTCGATGAATCGCCGTCGATTGTCCGCACCCGTCAGCGGATCGGTCGCAGCCAGGCGCTCGAGCGCTTCATTGGTGAGCCGGAGTTCCCGCAGTACGCTCTCGGTACGGGCGCTCGCCTCGGCCAGTCGCACCATCATCTCCTCTTGGCTATAGATCGTCGAGAACGAGCGCGTGGTGAGGAACGCCCGCACCACGCCGTAGCTCAATAGGAAGAATCCGGCGGCGAAGATCGCATGAGCGAGCCACCACATGTGATTCCACGGACGCGCGAGGAGGAACGCGAGAGACGACAACCCGAACGCCGTGATCGAGATGGTGAAAATCACCATCAGCGGCGAGCGGATACGACGCAGCAGAATCGTCGCTACGTTGACCGAAGAAAGTACGAGGGCCCCGCCCTCCATCGAGAGACGCACCGCAGAGTTGCCGCCGACGGGCGAATTCGCGAGGTACGCCACTGCCAGATCCACCAGCAGGAACAGGCCTATCCACGCCAACCACGGGCGGAGCTCCGCGCGCCGGACCTCGGCGTCGGGCGGGTGGTAATGCGAAAGCAGTGCGATGAACAGCAGGATCGCCATCACCAGCCGGGAGGCCGGTCCATACAACAAGAAGAGCCAGATGTTCCGGTGTGCCAGCCCGGTGAATGCGCCGTGCAGCATATAGGTCAGCGTAAAGCCGAGAAAGCCGAGCGTCATCCAGCGCAGCAGCGGCTCCCCGGAGGACCTGTAGCAACGCCAGCTCACGTAGCACACAAAAAGGCCTTCCAGGGTGGCGACCGCGATCGCAAAGATGTGGATCGCATGGTCCTCGAATTTGAGGGTGGGATCCTGGAAGACGAACAGGTAGCCGATCAGAACGGCCGGAATGAGTGCAAAGCCTGCGAGCAGCAATCGTGCATAAGTCTCGATCACGCGACTGATTGTCGAGGGTGGCCCCTCGGGCTCGACCACGAGACGGACGGGCTGCAGCGGGATGTCTGCCAGGACAGCACTCATTGCGCGAGCCTAACTGCATGGGAAGCCCACGTCGGTGCGTCGGCGAACACAGGGGCAACACCTCGTGCTTTCGAGGCGGCGCAAGGCGCGGTAGCGGTGATGCAGCCCTTCGACTACCCGGATCCTAACCAGATCGGCAAGTCGATTTCCGGCTACATCTGCATTGACATTACAACGGCGTTGCCATGACGACTGAGAGAAGTCATGGAGCGGGAAACGAGACTCGAACTCGCGACCTCAACCTTGGCAAGGTTGCGCTCTACCAACTGAGCTATTCCCGCCCTAAACAGACGCGCAATTGTAGGGCCGTACCGCCGAGAGTCAAGAAGCAGACCGATAAAAGTGCGGCTAAAGCCTTGAACTGCCCGACAATTTCAGCGGCGGCGGGCTCGGCATGCCCTCCAAAGGCCCGCCGGGCAGCTTGGCCGCCGATTTCGAGCACAGTTTCCGGCGCGGCCTATAGCCGCGAGCTGTCGCGCAATTCGGGCCATGCCAATCGCAGGTATAAAATCATGGACCACAGGGTCAATACCGCCGCGATGGCCGTGAGCACCAGTCCGAGCTTGTAGATGGGAATCCCGAGCAGCGCGTGACGAAACAGCATCATGGACAGCCCGGTGATTTGCATGATGGTCTTGAACTTGGCCAGCATCGACACTTTGATGCGGCCGCGCGCGCCGATTTCCGCCATCCATTCGCGCAAGGCCGATACCGCGATTTCACGGCCGATGATCACCGTCGCCATGATCGTGATGAACCAGCGCGGATCCGCGCTGACGATCAGCACCAGCGCCGCGGCGACGATCAGTTTGTCGGCGACGGGATCCAGGAACGCGCCGAGCCGTGAGGTCAAGCCCAGCTTGCGCGCGAAATAGCCATCCAGGGTATCGGTGATGCCCGCCAGGGCGAAGCCCACGCCCGCGGCGGGATGCGCCCACCAAAAAGGCAAATAAAACAGTATCACCACGCCCGGAATCATCAGAATACGCAGCCACGTCAGCGTATTTGGCAAATTCCAATGAGACTTGGGATCAACGGCCGGGGTGGAGGTGCTCATAGATTACCTGCGCCAGTTCCCGGCCAAGGCCCCGAACCTGTATGAAGTCATCGATGCCTGCACGGAGTATTCCTTGTAGGCCGCCGAACTGTTTCAGCAGTTCGCGCCGTTTCACCGGCCCCAAACCGGGGATGGTTTCGAGTATCGACTGGCTATGACGTTTGGCTCGCTTTCGGCGGTGACCCGCGATCGCGAAACGATGCGCTTCGTCGCGCACGCGTTGAATCAAATGCAAGGCGCGTGAATCAGGAGGCAGTATAGTGGGCGTACTCTCGCCCAACAAGAACAGTTGTTCCTGGCCCGCGCGCCGATCGACGCCCTTGGCGACGCCGATCAAGGTGATTCCCCCCACACCCAGCTCATCGAGCACCTTGGCCGCTTCCGCCAATTGTCCCTTGCCGCCATCGATCAAGAGCACATCCGGCTTGACGATTTCACCCTCCCGGACCCGCTTGTAGCGCCGCGTCAACGCCTGGTACATCGCCGCATAGTCATCGCCCGGCTGAATCCCGCTGATGTTGAAGCGCCGATAGTCGCTCTTCAACGGCCCTTCGACGCCGAACACCACGCAGGACGCAACTGTGTCGGTGCCCCCGGTGTGGCTGATGTCGAAACATTCCAGCCGATTCGGTGTTTCCTCCAGATCGAACGCCTCGCGCAAGTCCTCGAGGCTCGACTCGATGCCGGCGCGCGCCAGCCGCCGCATGGTGAGGGCCTGTTCGGCGTTGTTGTGCATCATCTCCAGCCAGCGCGCTCGAATACCGCGAACCGAAGAACAGATACGCACTTTGTGCGACAAACGCTCCGCCAGAGTGGATTCCAGGAGCCGCATCTCATCGAAGTCCTGCTCGACGATGATCTCCGCGGGCGCGTCGCGTTCCAAATAATATTGCATGACGAAGGCGGAAAGCACTTCGGGCGGTTCGGCAAACAGCGCCTTCGGGAAAAACGTCGTACTGCCCAAGCTGCGGCCGGCCCGCACGAACATCAGTGCCACGCAATACTCACCGTTGGCGGCGGCGATTGCGATCACGTCCGCATCATGATCGGCGCCGGCGGTGACGATTTGTTGCGCCTGAATGACCTTGAGCTTCGCCAATTGGTCGCGCAGCTGGGCGGCTTCTTCGAAGTCCAGCCGTTCCGCGGCTGCTTCCATCCGGCGTCCGAGATCTTCGCTGACCTCGTCATTGCGCCCTTCCAGCACCTTGACGGCCGCGCCCACATCGCGCGCATAGTGCTCCTGGGACACCAGACCCACGCAGGGCGCCGTGCAGCGCTGGATCTGGTACTGCAGGCAGGGTCTGGAGCGATTGGCAAAATACGCATCGTCGCAATTGCGAATGCGAAACAGCTTCTGCAGCTGCTGCAGCGTATCCCGGACCGCACCGGCTGACGGGTACGGCCCGAAGTATTTACCCGGCTCCTTGCGCGAGCCGCGGTAGAAATTCAATCGCGGAAACTCGTGTTTGGTCTCCAAATGCAGGTAGGGGAAGCTCTTGTCGTCGCGCAACACCACGTTGAATCGCGGCCGGTGCTTCTTGATGAGATTGTATTCGAGCAACAGCGCTTCGGTATCGGAATTGGTGATCGTGACTTCCATGTTGGCCGTCTTCGCGATCAGCGCCTGGACCTTGGGCTGCACGTTGCTCGGTTGGAAATACGACGCCACCCGGCTCTTGAGATTGCGCGCCTTGCCGACGTAGAGAATCTGCCCTCCAGAGTCCAGCATCCGGTAAACCCCGGGGCGGCCCGGCAGGCTGTCGACGAATACCTTGGCGTCGAAGCCCAGCTGCGGTGTCGACAGCTCGGTGTTCATGGAGCGGCAGGAGCGCGCTGGGCGAGATCCCGCGCCCTGCCGATGACGGCCTCGAACATTTCCGTGGTGAGCCGCCGCGTCTGGGTGTTGTAGCGGCTGCAATGATACGAGTCGAGCAACACCCGGCCCGCACCCAGGGCATGCTCTGCCGCATGGGCGAAGCGAAATGCGGCCACCGGTAAAGCGTATGCGCGCAGCACCGCGACGTGCGCGATTGCGCCCAGCGCCAGAATCACACGCGCGCTGCGGCTCTGCTCGAGTTCCGCGCGCAGGTACGCGTTGCATTCCTTGACCTCCGCGGGCAGAGGCTTGTTGGCCGGCGGCAGGCACTTCACGGAGTTGGTGATCCGCGCATCCTTGAGCGTCAGCCCGTCGTCCGCGGCCAGCGATTCGGGACCCGACGCGAGCCCGAACTTGTGCAGGGTGCGGTATAGCAATATGCCGGCATGATCCCCGGTGAAAGGCCGGCCGGTACGATTGGCGCCGTGCATACCGGGCGCGAGGCCCACCAGAACGATGCGCGCACGCGGATCGCCGAAGGGCGGCACCGGCCGGCAGTAGTACTCGGGTTCTTCGACGTGAACGGCATCCAGAAATGCGGCGAGACGCGGACAGCGCCGGCAGTCGGCATCGAAAATAGGATTCATACGGGAAGGTGTATCACAAGGCTGGGCGCATTGAAAAAACGGGCTACGCGGATCACCGCGTAGCCCGCCATCGATCGCGCTTGGACTTTGGACTAACCCGAGCGCAACTGAACCTTGCCCAGTAGGCTAAGAACCTGTCAGACCCCCACGTCAGGGAAAAAATTCCACGCAGTTAGCCAATTATTTTTGTTGGCTGTCCCTAGCCTCGAGCGGCCATTTGGCGCTCAAGTGTCGGGCTGCGGGAAGGTTCGGGATCAGAATAGCATCTGCTGCCACCGGGGCAAGCCGGGTTTTCAAAAACTGCCGACCATGGGTGACGTGAAATCTATATAAGTTTACTAACCTATTGATTTATATATGAAGAGCGCGAGAATGACGTTCTTCGCCCGGCGGGACGCGAGGCTCACGCCGGGGCAGGCGGGCCGCTCCTCGGGGTCAGGAGCATTTTCATGCCGTGACGGGCACGTAAGGTGATCAGGCCTTGCGGTTCGACCGGGTGCCCCGCCACCACCCTCAAGGTATAACGCTGCGCCAAGGTCGCGAGCAGAATCGTGGCCTCGGCCAGGGCAAATGCAGCCCCGATGCAGATTCGCTTGCCGCCGCCGAAGGGCAGGTAAGAGAATCGCGCCCGCGCGGATGAGCGCTCCGCCGAGAAGCGTTCCGGATCGAAGCGTCCGGGATTCTCCCACAGCTTTACGTGGCGATGGAGCAGCCACGGGACGATCATCACGGTCGAGCCCTTCGGTATGCGCCGGCCGACGAGCGCGTCTTCGGCAATCGCCTGGCGCGCGATGGTGTGTACCGGCGGATAGATGCGCATGGATTCCTCCACCACCATCCGCGTATAGGTCAGCTTGTTCAGGTCCTCGTGCCCCGGCGCGCGTCCACCGAGGACCGCATCGAGTTCGGCGTGCAGCTTCGCCTCCTCGACCGGATGCTGCGACAGAAGAAACCAAGTCCAGGTCATCGCCATGGCCGTGGTCTCGTGGCCGGCGAGAAAAATCGTGATCACTTGGTCGCGCACTTCTTGCGCCGTCATGCCCGCGCCGCCCTGCTCATCGCGTGCCGCGATCAACCTGGCCAGCAGGTCTTTCGGATGGCTTCCGGGATTGCGCGCACGTTCCTCGATCAGCCGGTCGATGACCTTGTCGAACTCGCCCAGCGTGCGCTGCGCAACTCCGGAACGCGACAATCCGGCCAGCCACTGAGGCCACCCCATCATGTCGAAGATGTTCGGGCGCATTTCCAACTGGTAACGCCCGGCGCTGCGGGCCATGATCTCGACGATGTCGTCGGAGTCGTTCGAAAACATGGTGCGCGAAATGATATTGAGCGTCACCTCCATCATCGCCGTCGAAACATCGATGCCGGTGTCGGCCGGAACCTTGCTCCATTCGGCCATGAGCTCTTCCGCAGCGCCGGTCATGATGGGCGTATACGCTGCAATGCTTCGATGATCGAAGGCAGGCGACATGGTTCGCCGATGCTGCCGCCATACCTCGCCCTCCGAGGTGATCAGCCCTTTTCCCAGGCCCGGCTCGAGTATCCGCCGTGTGATTTCAGTCTTGCGATAGTTTGCCGCGTTGTCGATCAGAACATGCTTGATGGCTGCCGGATCGTTCACCACGAAAAGACGGCGCCCAAATATCCTTCGCTCGACGATGTCCAGTTCGTAGGCCTCTTGCGCAAAGGAAGTGATCGCGCTGTCGCGCAGCGCGCGCACGAACTCGAAAAACGACAGGCGACGCTGGCGTGGGACGGGAGCCGGCAGCACCGGCGCGGCCACGGGATTGTCGAGGGTGGTCATGGCCGCAATTTAACACGAGATGTCAGGAACGCTGCGCCAGGCCCTCAATCTGTCAAATATCCGCCTCACGGTTAACGTCGGGTTAATTCTTGTAGAAGTTCGCCTGGCTTCTTCGGCAAGGGAGGATAATCGGCCCATGAAGAAGGAACGCGGTCTGCTCCCCTGGATCTTGGGCGGTCTGTCCCTGGCGACGGTTGCGGCAGCCATGACGGTGGTCGTAGTCCGCAACCCTCTGACGCCGAGAGCGACTCCTCCGATCGCAGATACGGCACGGGTCACGGCAGAGCCGGCTTCGCTGCCTTCGAGCCCAGCCTCGGCGGCGCTCCCCGTGACTGCGCCTCCCCCGCAGACCGTAGCCCCTGTTGCGGAGTCGGCGTCCCTGGCGGGCATTCCTGCCTCCCTGCCGGCGGACCAAACCCAGGTCGCCACCGAACCGCCGGTTGAAAGCGGGCAGATTTGGGAATGTACGACGAACGGCGTCAAAACCTTCTCCAACAATCCCTGCGGCGAGAACTCGACGCTGCTCCAAGTGCGCGCCATCAACACCATGAATCCTGCGCCCGAAGCCCGCTACGCACGGACCCAACCGCGTTATGCGCCGCAATACGCCGACCCCAATGCCTATGGCGACCCGAACGCCTACGGCCAAGACGACTCCGACCAAGGCAACGGGGACTATGCCGGCAATTCCTATGCCGTCGTGCCGGGGCTTGCATTCCTGCCGCGCAGAAGGTCTGAACATCCACGTCGGCTGGAGTCGCACCACAATTCTGGACCGGTGCGTAGAAACTAGGGTTTTACGATCTGCGATGAGGCGGCGCGCGAGATGCTCGCGAGCCGCCTGGGCGGCCATTTGCGCCGTCATGACGCTGCAAACCATGGCGGCCGACGAGCCTGCGCCTAAAGCGTCCCTGGATACCATAACCGTCGAATCTGCCAAGGACCGCAAGGCCCTTCAGCGCCAGGTCGACGCATTTGTGACGGGTATCGCCGTGGCGCCTCGGGAACAGTCGCTGGCCAATTGGCAAACTCAAATACCGATTTGCTTTCTCGTGGCGGGCCTGCCCCGCGAAGACGCTGAATACATGCTCGCGCGTTTGTCGAAGATCGCCGCATCCGCCGGCGCGCCGTTAGGCCAAGAGCATTGCAAGCCGAACTTCTATGTCGTCGTGACGTCTCAGGCCGACGCGCTGCTCAAGGCATGGAGTAAGCGCGACACGAGAATGTTCGGGGGTGCGGATGGAACATCGATCCACAAATTCCTCAATGCCACCGCACCGGTGCGTGCGTGGTACAACGCGGAACTCTACAATTCCGACGGAACGCCGCTTGGCAACGGGGAAGGTCAGTCCGACTTCGACATCTCGCAAGTTCGCACCCAACTCATGGCCAACGCAACGCGGATCCGCTTCAACGATGTCCGCGATCTCTCCTCCGTGATGGTGATCATCGATGCGCCGCACGCGAGAGGTATCACCTTCGGGCAATTGGCGGCCTATGTCGCGATGGTCGGACTCGCCGAAATTCGCGTGGACGCGCGCACGTCCGCTGCGCCCTCCAGCATCCTGCAGCTGTTTTCCGGATCGGCAACGCCGCCCCCGGGGTTGAGCGCATGGGACGAGGCGTTTCTCAAGGCGCTCTACCACACCGACCATCTCGATCAGCACCAGATTTCCGAGATCAAGACCTCGATGATGCAGGACATCGCGCCCAAACGTTGACCTCCTCGTCAAATGTTGGGAACCTAGCCCGCGGAGGAACCATGGGCAAAAAAACAATTTCAGCACTCGTGACCGGCGCCTCGCGTGGCATCGGCCGGGTCATTGCCATGCAGCTCGCGCAGCGTGGCGTGCGCGTGGCGATTCACTATCGCGGCAACCAGCCTGCAGCCGAGGAGTGCCTCGCTGGGCTTGCGGGCAGCGGCCATGCGCTCTTTGCGGCCGATCTGTCGGAGCCGGCGGCCGCGCTCGTTCTCTGGCAGCAGATTGCAGAACGGTTCGGCGCGGTCGACGTCCTGGTCAACAACGCCGGTCTGTATCTGGATCATTCGCCGTTGAGAACGGGCTTCGACCATTGGACAGCGGCCTGGCAGCAGACGTTGTCGACGAATCTGGTCGCGCCCGCCAATCTTTCACTGCTCGCTGCACAAAGCATGGCGTCTCGAACGAGTGTGCGAGACGAGTCGTTCGGCCGCGGCCGCATCGTCAACATTTCTTCGCGCGGGGCGTTTCGCGGCGAACCCGACGCGCCCGCCTATGGAGCCAGCAAAGCCGGGCTCAATGCCCTCTCGCAATCCTTGGCCAAAGCGCTGGCCCCGCGCGCGATCTACGTCTATTGCGTCGCCCCCGGTTGGGTCGAGACTGAAATGGCCACGAGCCATCTTGCAGGTCCGGACGGCGCGGCGATCCTGGCCCAGCACCCGCTCGGGCGCGTCAACCGCATCGACGAAGTGGCGCATACGGCTGTTTACTGTGCTCTGGACGCCCCGGCCGCGATGACCGGATGCGTGATCGACGTCAACGGTGCCAGTTACCTGCGGACCTGAACCGCCGTGAGCCGAAACGGTCGGCGCGCTACTCGGGCAACTGCCCCTGCATCAGATCGGTGAGTACCAGAGCCCCGGTCAGGTCGAGGTAGGTGAGCACCGGCAGGAGCAGCAGCGTCAGCACCGCTGAGACTCGTACCACCCGCGCCAAGAGCAGTGATTTACAATTCTTCGCGCACTGATACGTGGCGAGGGTCACGTAGACGCCGAAGAAGAAGCCAAGAATGGTGTAGACGCGCATGACGAATTGGTTCTCCGGATCGAGAAACAATTCGACGGCGCCGACGAGCAGTGAGCCCACGACGCCATATAGCCAGACAACCCTGGACAGGGAGGTTTTCCCTTGCAACGGCTCCTTCAGAAAATCGCTGATCGTCATACGGGGTCTTTGGGATCTGACCGCGGACCGCGGATCAACGCCCCAATCGCGGCGACTTGCCCGGTCGGTAGCCAGCCCCGGCACGCCGTGCAATCAGCATCGCCAGCTCGAGCGCTTGTTCGGCATTCAAGCGCGGATCCACCTGGGATCGGTAAGCTCGAACCAGGTCGTTTTCGGCCAATCCGCGCGCTCCTCCGATGCATTCGGTCACATCCTCGCCCGTAAGCTCGATGTGGACTCCGCCGAGCATCGAGCCCTCCTCCCGGTGAATGCGAAAGGCAGCCTCCACTTCGCCCAAGATATTGTCGAAACGCCGCGTCTTCACGCCGCCTGCCGTGGTTTCGGTGTTGCCATGCATAGGATCGCAAACCCAGAGCACCGGCGAGCCGGTCACCCGGACCGCGCGGATCATATCGGGGAGTCTTTGTTCGATATCCTTGATGCCAAATCGATGAATGAAGGTCAGGCGGCCCGGCTGATTTTGCGGATTGAGCACTTCGATCAGTCCCTGCAGCCACTCCGCGCTCATCGAGGCGCCCACTTTGACGCCGATCGGATTTGAAATCCCTCGAAAATATTCCACATGTGCACCATCGATATTGGCGGTGCGCATGCCGATCCATGGCATGTGCGTCGAGAGGTTGTACCAGCGCTTCTGGCGCTCGATGTAGCGCGTCTGAGCCTGCTCCGAGAGCAGATGCAACCCCTCGTGACTGGTATAAAAATCGACGCGCGTGGCCGCGTGCACCCGCTGTCCGCTCATGGATTCGAAGAAATCCATCGACTCGGCAATTGAATCGACGATCTGTTGATAGGCATCGCGCAGCGGCGCGTGATGCAAAAATCCCAAGTCCCAGTATTCAGGGTGGTGCAGATCCGCAAATCCGCCGTCAATCAGGGCACGCACGAAATTCAAGGTCAGCGAGGCTCGCTCGTAACCGCGAAGCAGCAGCTGCGGATCCGGTTCTCGATCCGCCGGCGTGAATCCGGGGCGGTTGACATTATCGCCGCGATAGGAGGGCAGCGTGATCCCATCACGCGTTTCGGTATCCGCGGAACGCGGCTTCGCGTACTGCCCGGCGAAACGCCCGACCCGCACGATGGGCTTTTTCAGTCCCTGCAGCAGGACCAAGCTCATTTGCAGGAGAATCTTCAGCCGCCGCGCGATATTGTCCGATTCGCAATCCTCGAAGCTTTCGGCGCAATCCCCACCCTGCAGCAGGAATTGCTCGCCGCGCTGCGCCTGGGCCAGCTTCGCCGTCAGTGCCTCGACTTCCCAGGACACCACCAGGGGCGGCAGACGGCTCAAAGAAGCCACCGCGCGCTCCAGCGCCAGCCCATCGGCGTACTTGGGCTGTTGTGCGGCCGGGCGGCCGGCCCAAGTCGCGGGATGCCAATTCGTCAAGGCGGGGGTGTTCGACATCGCAGGATGCTAGCGTTGTAGCCTGGCCCAAGTCAAAATGCGCCCCCTTCACCATCGACCGCGGCCCACTTATGAAGCACAGCAACAATCCGCTCCAGTCCCTGGGACTCAAGGACATCAACGCCGGCACCTGGTCGGGAAGCCACGGCTGGAGCACCGGAGGCAATGGCCCCCTCATTGATTCGATCAATCCCTCCACCGGCGAACGCCTCGCGCAAGTCCGCGGCGCCACACCGGCTGATTACGAACATGTCATGGCCGCGGCCGTGGCGGCGGCCGCTGCCTGGCGCGCCGTGCCCGCGCCGAAACGCGGCGAGGCGGTGCGGCTCGTCGGTGAAGAACTTCGCGCGCACAAGGATGCCCTGGGCAGCCTGGTGTCCCTGGAAAATGGCAAGATCAAAGCCGAGGGTGACGGCGAAGTCCAGGAGATGATCGACATCGCCGATTTCGCGGTCGGGCAGTCGCGCATGCTGTATGGCAATACGATGCACTCCGAGCGTGCGCAGCACCGCATGTACGAACAATGGCATCCCCTCGGCGTGGTCGGCGTCATCTCGGCATTTAATTTTCCCGTGGCTGTGTGGGCCTGGAACGCCTTCCTGGCGGCCATCGCCGGCAATGCCACCGTGTGGAAACCTTCTCCCAAGACCTCGTTGTGTGCATTGGCCGTGCAGCATGTTTGCAACCGCGTGATGGAGCGTCACGGACTGCCTGCCGTGTTTCAGATCTTCATCGACGCGGGCACCGAGCTCGCCGGCCGATTTGTCGACGACCGGCGCGTGGCGCTGGTTTCATTTACCGGCTCAACGCACGTCGGCAGACAGATCGGGGTACGCGTCGCCCAGCGCTTGGGCAAGAGCCTGCTCGAACTCGGCGGCAACAACGCCCTCATCGTCGATGAAAACGCCAAGCTGGATCTTGCGGTGCCGGCGATCGTCTTCGGCGCCGTGGGCACCGCCGGTCAGCGCTGCACCACCACGCGGCGCGTCTTGGTTCATCGCTCCCGTGCCGCCGAACTGGAACGGCGTCTGGTGGCGGCCTATGCTCAAGTGCGCATCGGCGATCCGCTCGACGGCGACACCCTCATGGGCCCTCTGATCGATGCCGGCGCCGTCGCGCGCTATGGCGCGGCCATCGCGGCGGCGCGGGCCGAGGGCGGAGAGCTGTTGTGCGGCGGCAATGTACTCGAGCGCCCCGGACATTTTGTAGAGCCCACCATCATCCGCGCCACGCCGAACATGGCCGTGGTGCGCACCGAAACCTTCGCCCCCATTTTATACCTGATGAGCTTCGACACGCTCGACGAGGCGCTGGCATTGCAGAACTCGGTCCCCTATGGACTCTCCTCGGCGATATTCTCGGACAGCTTGCAGTCGGCCGAACGTTTCTTGTCCGCCGACGGCAGCGACTGCGGCATCGCCAACGTCAACTTGGGCACCTCAGGAGCCGAAATCGGCGGTGCGTTCGGCGGCGAAAAGGATACCGGCGGCGGCCGCGAAGCGGGATCTGATTCTTGGAAGGCGTATATGCGGCGCCAGACGAACACCATCAACTGGAGCGGAAAGATGGCGCTCGCCCAGGGCATTCGCTTCGACGTGTAGGAGCCTCTTGAGTACTCCGCGTGAGCCCGGCCCGGCACCTATCGGCGTGGCTCCTATCGGCGTAGCTCCTATCGGCGTAGCCAGGCTTCGATATCGGCGGCCCGCTCGCTCAAGCGCGCCGCCGATATGGGCGCCAGGGTTTTCAGCTCCTGGGCGTACAGGGACACCCGGTACTCTTCGATCCAACACTTGAGCTCATCGAGCTTGGGCGTCCAGCGTGTCTCCACGGCAAGCTGTCTCTCCAACTCCTGGCAGCGCGACGACCACTGCTGAAGTTCGCGAGCCACCGTCGGCGGCTCGCCGCCGCGCACCGCATTGCGCTGCCAGCGGCGCTGCTCGGCTTTTAGATAGCGCGGCCATTGGCGCAGCCAATCCGGCGACATGGTTTGCATCACTCGATGGTCCAAGAGCCGGCGCAGATGTTGACGCGTTTCCTCCGCCGCATCGGATAAAACCCGGATGCGAGGGTCATCCAGCGCCTGGCGCACCGCGCCGGCCTCCTTCAGCCACCCCGACACCATGGCGATTGCGGCATCGAGACTGGGGTATAGGCGCTCGCGCCCGGCATCGACGGCGGCATCAAAGGCGGCACGCGTGCGCGGCGCGTCGTCTTCGCCGAAACATGCGCTGCGAAAGGTCAGCTGCAGCAGTGTGTCGGTGATCTCGTCGCTGTTGATATAGGGACTCGCACTCAGCAGCAATTGAATCGCGCCTGCCACGCGCTTGGTGAGGTCGCGCGCCTGGCGCTCGAGCATCGACCTTGCCAGGCGTGCCGCGCCCTCGCGCCAGGTACGCCGCGCCTCCTCGGCGGACCATTCGTATTGAACCTGCAGCGCGGCCCCGTGGCGCATGAGCGTGGGGTACACCGCCACCGTCCCCTCCTCCACCGACAGCACCGCGCTCTCGGGCAATTCCTCGGCTTCGAAGCGGCGCCATGATCCCAGCACCGCGTAGGCCGCGCGTGCGCGATGCTCGAGTTCTGCGCGTGCCGCGGCCGCACAGCGGCGCCGCAATTCCGCAAGATCGCTGCCGCGTGCGACTTCCAGGGCCCCCTGCATCACGCGCAGGCGCACGGTCAAATACCCCGGTACCGCCGCAGGATCAAACCGGATCAACGTCTCGGCGAGACCGCGCCGTTCCTTGAGCCAAGCTTTCAGATGCGACGCGTCAGCGCCGCCCACGCCGGCGTCCGCCAGGAAGGCCGCGGTCGTTTCCGCAATCGGGATCAAATTGCGGCGCGCTTCCTTGGGCAGTGAGCGCAGCAGGGCCTCCACGCGCGGCGCGGCCAGGCCGGGGATCGCGGCATCGACCATGGCGCGGGTCAGCCCGGGCAGGGCCAGCAGCGGCACATTGAGATTGGCGCCATCCTGCGTCTCGCCGGGGGCGAATCGATATTCGACGGCCATGCTCAACGCGTCCACCCGGGTGTTCTCAGGAAACTGCGCCAAGGCATTGGCGTCGGGCAGGCGCGCGAAGATCACATCGGCCGTCAGGGTCAGCGCGCCGCGCTGCTCTGGAGACAGGTGTCTCGAGAAGAATTCCAGCGTCGCGGCGCTCGACACCTGGCGCGGCAAACGTTGGTCATAAAATTCCACGAAGGATTCGGCGCTTTGCAGCAGATCGCGGGTACGCAGGCGCTCCTCGATTTGCTGCGCCTCGCGTATGGCGGCATCGTTGGCCAACAACCAATCCGGCCGCCGGCGCAGCCGCTGATACACGATCGCCTCGCGTGCGAAGATGAGGCGCGACTCCTCCGGCGCAATGGGTCCATAGTTCACCAGCCGTCCGGCGCTCAGGATGAGACCGAGAAAACCCACGCGTTCGCGCGCGACGACTTCCTCGCGCGCCTCATCCCAATCAGGTTCGAGATATTCCCGTTTCACGAGGTGCGAGGCCGCGGACTCGATCCACGTCGGCTCGACTTCCGCGACGCGCCGCGCAAATACCCGCGAGGTCTCGATGATGCTGGCCGCCATGACCCAGCGAGGCCGCCGCCGCGCCAGCTGCGATCCGGGAAAGATGTGAAAATGTACGCCGCGCGTGCCGGTATAACTCCCGTCCTCGCCGCGGGTGCCCACCATGGTGCAGAAACCCGCCAGCAAGGAGCGGTGCACGCCGGTGTAACTGGCGGCCTGGCGCTGTGCCACGATGCCGATCTCGCGCGCGCGATCAATCACCTGGGTATACACGTCGTCCCACTCGGACAGGCGCAGCACGGACAAATGGCGTTCCTTGCACCAGCGGCGAAGTTCACGCCGGCTGCCCGCCTCGCGTGCGGTCCGGTACGCGCGCCACAGTTTCAGCAGCGCGGAAAACTCCGATTTGCCGTCCTCGAATACCGCGCCCGTCGGGGGATCCTCCCCCACGCGAACATCCGGCACGCTCAATCCCGCCACGATCGCGAGCAGCTCGCTCTCCGCGTGGAAGCGTTTGCTTTCCAGCAGCGCCCGGCCGAGTCTCGGATCGAGCGGCAGCCGCGCCATCGCACGGCCGCGCCGCGTGATGCGGCGCTCCTCGTCCAGCGCCTGCAACTCTTGCAGCAGGCGATAGCCATCATTGAGCGCGCGCGAATCGGGCGGGTCGATGAAGGGAAAGTCCTCCGCCGCCCCCAGGCCGTCGGCAGCCAGCCGCAGCAACAGGGCGGCCAGATTCGTGCGCAGGACCTCCGGTTCGGTAAACGGCGCCCGCCCGTCGAAATCCTCCTGGCTGTAGAGCCGCATGCACAGACCGGGTGCGAGCCGGCCGCAGCGGCCCTTGCGCTGATCGGCGCTGGCCCGGGAAACCGGCTCGATGGGAAGACGCTGCAGACGATTGCGCACGCTGTAGCGGCTGATGCGCGCCAGACCCGAATCGATGACGGCGCGGATGCCCGGCACGGTGATCGAGGTCTCGGCCAGATTCGTCGACAGCACGATCCGCCGGCGGTCGCCGCGTTGAAATATTTTGCTCTGCTGATCCCAAGACAGGCGCGAGTACAAGCTCAAGATCTCAACACTGGATTGCAATTCGCGCTCCAGCAATTCACCCACATCGCGGATCTCGCGCTCCCCCGGAAGAAAGACCAGGACATCGCCGTTGCCGATGTCTCCGGGCTCGGTCGCGATCTCCTGGTAAGCCTCGAGGACCGCCATGGGCAGATCGGGATCTTCCTGGTCCTCGTCCGCCGGGGCGTAACGGACTTCGATGGGGTAACTGCGTCCGCTCACCGTGATGATGGGCGCGCCGCCGAAGAATTCCGATACCCGCTCCACATCCAGTGTTGCGGACGTCACGATGAGCTTCAAGTCCGGGCGGCGCGGCAGCAAGCGCTTGAGCACACCCAGCAGCAGGTCGATGTTCAGCGTGCGTTCGTGCGCCTCGTCCACGATGACGGTGTCATAGCGGCGCAACAAGGGATCGGAGGCCAGCTCCGCCAGCAGCAGGCCGTCGGTCAGCAGCACCAGGCGCGTCGCCGCGGATACCTGATCGGCAAAGCGGACGCGAAATCCCACGGTGCGGCCGACGGGTTGGCCCAACTCCTCGGCGATGCGGGCGGCCAGGGCGCGCGCGGCCAGCCTTCGCGGCTGCGTGTGCGCGATCCGCGCCTCGATGCCCCGCCCGAGCTCGAGGCAGTACTGCGGCAGTTGCGTGCTCTTGCCCGAACCGGTATCGCCCGCCACGATGAGCACCTGCTCGGCTTGCAGCGCCTCCAAGATCGCCTCGCGCCGCGCAGTGATCGGCAATTCCGGATCGCGCTTGAACTCAAGCTGCGGCGCTGCGCGGGCGGCTACGCCCCGATCATCACTGTCCCGATCAGCGCTCACTCGCCACGCTTGACGGCTTGCCAGAGACTTTCCTGCGCGGCCAGGTCCAGCTCCGCAAATACCGAACCACGCTGGGCGGCGAGCGACTCCATGGCGCGAAAACGGCGTTCGAATTTTGCGTTGGCGGCCCGCAGTGCCGCCTCCGCATCGACATCGAGCTTGCGCGCCAGGTTCGCGGCCGCGAACAGCAGATCGCCGATCTCCTCGAAAATCTGCGCGGACTCGCCTGATGGGGCGGACGCGTCCGTCGAGTCACGCCACGCGGCGCGCACCTCGGCCAGCTCTTCCTCGACCTTTTCCGCGCATTGGCCGGCGTGCTCGAAATCAAACCCGACGCGTGCCGCCCGCTTGCTCAGCTTGTAGGCGCGCACCAACGCCGGAAGCGCCGTCGGCACGTTCTGCATCGCCGATGGATCCGTTGCCGCACGCTCAGCGGCTTTGATGTCTTCCCAGGCCGCGCCTTGCTCGGCGATGCTCAACGGCCCCTGATCGCCGAAGACGTGCGGATGGCGCCGGGTGAGCTTGCCGCAGATGGCGGCGGCAACGTCCTCGAAATCGAATTCGCCCGTCTCGCGCGCGATCTGCGAGTGGAACACCACTTGGAACAACAGATCGCCGAGTTCGTCCTTCAGGTCGCCCATATCGCCGCGCTCGATGGCATCGGCGACCTCGTACGCTTCTTCGATCGTATAGGGCGCGATGCTGGCAAAGGATTGCCGGCGATCCCACGGGCAGCCATCCGCGGCGCGCAGGCGCGCCATGATGGCCAGCAATTCGGAGACCTTGGAACTCACTGCGCAGGAGCCGTGCGCATTTGCAGCCGCCGCCGCAGCGTCATCAACATGCCCGCCGTTGCGCCCCAGATATTGCGCTCCCCATAGGGAATGTCGTGGATGTCGACGGTCAACTCGCCGATTTTTCGCTTCCGGGATTTATGATTGCCCGCATCCAGAATGAAATCCAGCGGCACTTCGAAGACATCGTGCACTTCGGCAGCGGCGATCTGCAGCTGATACTCCGGCTTGACGAAGCCCACCACGGGGGTCACCAGAAAACCCGATATCACGATGTGGTCCGGCAGATAACCGGCGAATTCAACCAGCTCCGGCCGCAGGCCGATTTCCTCGTACGCTTCGCGCAACGCCGCGTGCCATGCGTCGGCATCCTCGGGTTCGATGCGGCCGCCGGGGAAGCTGATCTGGCCGGCATGATCTTTGAGCGTTGTCGCGCGCTGGGTCAGCAGCACCGTCATCCCGTCCGCACGCTCGATGAGCGGCACCAGCACCGCGGCCGGCGTGCGGCGCGTCGTGAGCGTTGCGCGCACCCTGGCCACCACGTCAGGCGGGGCGCCGGCAAGCCAATGGAAGTCTTCCGTGGGCGTCGAGGGCGCAGGGTCCAGCGCTTCGCGAATGTGCGATTTCGTATACAGCGGATCCATCGTCGATCAGGTGCCTGCGCCCTTGATGCCCCCTTCGGTCAGGGATTTCGGATCCAGCAGCCGGCGCAGTTCATCGATGTTCAAATCCGTCATCTCCGCCGCCACATCGAGAATGGGCCGGCCTTCTCGATAGGCTTTCTTGGCAATCGCCGCGCCTTTTTCATAGCCGATCAGCGGATTGAGCGCGGTCACCAGGATGGGATTGCGCGCCAGTGCATCATTCATGCGATCTCGATTGACCGTAAAGCCCTTCAGCGCATGATCCGCCAAATTGCGGCAGGCGATGCCCAGCAATTCCATGCTCTGCAGCAAATTATAGGCAATCACCGGAAGCATCACGTTGAGCTGGAAGTTTCCCGATTGACCGGCCAGCGTAATGGTCGCATCGTTGCCGATCACCTGCGCGGCGATCATGGTCACGGACTCGGGAACGACCGGATTGACTTTGCCGGGCATGATGCTGCTGCCCGGCTGCAGTGCCGGCAGCGCGATCTCGGCCAATCCGGCCAGCGGCCCGCTGTTCATCCAGCGCAAATCGTTCGAGATTTTCATCAGGCTGACGCTCAGGACCTTGAGCTGGCCCGACAGTTCAACGGCGGTATCCTGGCTCGACAGCGCCTCGAAGTAATTGTCGCTGGGGCGAAACGCGATCGTCGTGCGCTCGGCCAGATGGCGCGCGAACACCGCGCCGAATGGCGGGCGCGCATTGATGCCGGTGCCGACGGCGGTACCGCCTTGCGCCAGGGCGTACAGTCGCGGTGTTACCGACGACAAGCGCGCCTCCGCGGCTGCAATCTGCGACATCCAAGCGCTCAGCTCCTGAGCCAGCGTGATCGGCATGGCATCCATCAAATGGGTGCGCCCGGTCTTGACCACGTCGGCAAACTCCGCGCACCGCACCGCCAGCATCTTCCGCAATCGGCGCAGAGCCGGCAGCAGTTGTTCATCCAGCATCAAGGCGGCCGCGACGTGGATCGCGGTGGGCACGACATCGTTGCTGCTCTGGCTCATGTTGACTTGATCGTTCGGGTGCACGGCGGCACCCAGTGAACGTGCCGCGAGCGCCGCAATGACCTCGTTGGCGTTCATGTTGCTGCTGGTGCCGGAGCCGGTCTGGAATACGTCCACCGGAAACTGATCGTCGTAGGCTCCCGCTGCCACCTCGAGCGCGGCCTCCTGAATGGCCTTGGCCACGGGTGCAGGCAGATCGCCCAGCTCCGCGTTTGCGCCGGCAGCGGCGTGCTTGATGAGGGCGAGCGCGCGAATGAACGCGCGCGGCATGCGCAATCCGCTGGGCGGAAAATTCTGTATCGCGCGCTGCGTCTGGGCGCCCCACAGCGCATGGGCAGGCACATCGAGAGGGCCCATGCTGTCGTGTTCGACGCGGGTGGTAGCTGTCATCGCGCCTTACTCCGCTGGTTCGTGGCGTTTACGGTAGAATCCATGCATTCTACCACCCCAGCCGCCGGCGCCTTCAGATGCACACCTCCTTCACCGATGCCCTGTCGCCCCTCGATGGCCGCTATGCGGGCAAGCTCACCGAGGTGCGGCACATATTCAGCGAAGCAGGCCTGATGCGAGAGCGCGTGCGTGTCGAATGCGCCTGGTTCCTCGCCCTTGCGGCCGGACCCGCCGAAAAGATGCTCACTGATCTGCCGGAAGCGGCCAGGCAGCTGCTGGCGGCGCTCGCGGGCGATCCCCAGCGAACCGACATCGCGGCCATCAAGCAGATCGAGGCGCGCACCAACCACGATGTCAAGGCAGTGGAATATTGGCTGCGCGGCGAACTGAAATCGCGCGGCGCGAGTGCCGCCGACCTTGAATGGATGCACTTCGCGTGCACCTCGGAAGACATCAACAACCTGGCCTATGCGCTGATGCTGAAAAACGCCCGCACGACGCTGCTCGAGCCGGTGCTGGCGGACCTGGGCGCGAGGATAGATGCGCTGGCGGCCCGGCACGCCGCCGTCGGCATGCTGGCCCGCACCCATGGCCAGACTGCCTCACCCACCACGGTGGGAAAAGAACTTGCCAACGTCGCGGCGAGGCTCGAAGCACAGCGCGCGAGCCTCGGCCGTGTTGCGATTTTGGGGAAGATGAACGGGGCGGTCGGCAATTTCAATGCGCATGTGGCCGCGTTGCCGCACGTCGATTGGCCGGCATTCAGTGCGGCCTTCATCGAATCGCTGGGGCTTCAGTCCAATGCCTACACGACGCAGATCGAGCCTCACGATTGGATTGCCGAATACTGTCATGCGCTGATGCGCGCGAACACGGTACTGCTGGATTTTTCGCGCGACATGTGGAGTTATATTTCGCTGGGGTATTTCAAACAGCGCCCCGTTGCCGGCGAAGTCGGTTCATCGACCATGCCGCACAAGGTCAATCCGATCGATTTCGAAAACGCGGAGGGCAATCTCGGATTGGCGAATGCGTTGTTGGGGCACTTCGCCGACAAGCTGCCGGTTTCCCGCTTGCAGCGCGATCTGACCGATTCCACCGTCATGCGCAACCTCGGCGTGGCGGTCGGACACGCCGTGCTGAGCTTCAAGTCGCTGATCGCGGGGCTTTCAAAAATCGAACTCGACGGTAAGCGCGTGGCTGAGGATTTGGACCGCGCCTGGGAGGTGTTGGGCGAAGCGGTGCAAACCGTGATGCGCGCCCACGGCATCCCCGATGCCTACGATAAACTGAAGTCGTTCTCCAGGGGTCGTCCCGTGGACGAATCCGCCATGCGCGAGTTCATCGCCTCCCTCTCCCTGCCGCCGGCGGACAAGGCGCGTCTGATGGAGCTGACCCCCGGGGCCTACGTCGGCCTGGCGCCCTGGCTGGCGCGGCGTGGGCGCCTTCCTTGAGAGCCTGCCTGAGGTGAGGTGCGCGGGTCTTCAGGGTTGTTCGAAACGTGACGCAGTTAGCACGGCATCCCTCCGGCCAGACGGTACTATCGAACTCAAACTACGCGGGGTCGGGGTCAAAGCATATGGCGGGTAATACGGAAGAACGCTCGAAGCCGGGGGCGGACAAGGTGCTTGCGCCCGGCGGCGATACTTCTATGGGATCGGGCACGCGCACGATCTTGAGCACGATGCCCGAAGTGCGCGATGCCAGCCTCAAAGTGGCCAAGTCCGCGCAGCGTCTGCTGTCGATCTTTACCCAGGATTTGGAACCCTTGGTATACGGCGAGGAGCCCTTCCTCGAGGCCATCAAGCGGCTGGTGCTGGCGCGCTCCTACGCCAAAGTCAGGGTGCTGCTCGCCGACCCATCGCGCGCCATGGTCGATAACAATCGATTTCTCGCACTGGCGCGCCGGCTTACCAGCTGCATCGACCTTCGCGCGATGAGCCCGGAATATCCGGCCAGCGCGGGGGCTTTCATCATCGCCGACGACAAGGCGCTGGTGTACCGATTGCAGGCGGATCGTTGGGATGGGATCTCGGATATGAATGATCCGGCCGTGGTGCGCCGTTACCTGAACTTCTTCGATGAAGTGTGGCAGACGAGCATGCAAGAATCGCAAATGCGGCAAATGCTCATGTAAGTCTTCGTCTTCCGGCATTGCCCGTATAATGGGCGGATGCGGAAGAGCCCCCCCGATTCCTCCACAGACGGCACCGTGATCGTCGGCATGTCCGGCGGCGTGGACTCGGCCGTCGCGGCCCTGTTGCTGCGCGATGCCGGCTATTCGGTGCAAGGCCTGTTCATGTCCAACTGGGAGGACGAAGACGGCTACTGCACCACCGCGGCCGACTTCCAAGACGCGCGGCGGGTTTGCGAGACTTTGGGCATTGCACTGCATCGGGTCAGTTTTGCCGCCCAATATCGCGAGAGGGTCTTCAGTCACTTCCTGCGGGAATATGAGGCGGGCCGCACACCGAATCCCGATGTCCTTTGCAATCGCGAGATCAAATTCGGCGTCTGCATGGATTACATGCAGCGTTTGGGCGCCGCATGGATCGCCACGGGCCACTACGCGCAGATTCGGCGCACCGCCGGCCATCCTGAATTGCTGAAGGCCGTGGATGTCGCCAAGGATCAGAGCTATTTTCTGCACAGCGTCGCGGTTCCGGCGCTGTCGAAAACCCTGTTTCCCATCGGCGGACTGCAGAAGGCGCAGGTACGACAGATGGCGCACGCGGCCGGCTTGCCGGTATTCGACAAACCCGACAGCACCGGCATCTGCTTCATCGGCGAGCGGCCGTTCCAGGAGTTCCTGAGCCGCTATCTGCGCACCGAACCCGGGCCGATCGAGACCCCCGAGGGCATCGTCGTCGGCGAACATCGCGGACTGGCGCTGTACACGCTGGGGCAGCGCTCGGGACTGCGGGTCGGCGGCCGCGCCGGCGCCGCAGCCGCACCGTGGTACGTGGCCGACAAGATTCCGGCGCGCAACGCGCTCATCGTCGTCCAGAACCAGAACCATCCCCTGCTGTTGTCGGACGCTTTCGATGTCGAGCAGATGCATTGGATCAATCCGGCCGACGCGGATGACCGCCCGGCCGAGTGCATGGTGAAGACGCGCTATCGTCAGGGCGATTTGCCGTGTTCGATCCGGCCAGGCGGTAACGGGCGCCGGCACGTGACGTTGAAGCGTCCCGCGCGCGCCGTCACGCCCGGCCAGTACGCCGTGTTCTATCGCGGCGAGCGCTGTTTGGGCGGCGGCATCATTGCGCAACGATTCAATGCCGGGCTCGCGCCCGGCACGCACGGAATCACTTATAATTCTCCTATTTTCGCGGAGGGGTCATGACGGACAGCTTCAAGGCAAGAACCACGCTCAAGGTGGGCGCACAGCAATACGAAATCTCGAGTCTCGCGGCGCTGAAGTCGCTCAATGTAGACCGCCTGCCCTTCTCCTTGAAAGTGCTCCTGGAAAACCTGCTGCGATTCGAAGACGGCGTGAATGTCACCAAGGACGACATCGAGGCGCTGTTAAAATGGGATCCGAAGGCGCTGCCCAGTCATGAGATTGCCTTCACGCCCGCGCGCGTCATCATGCAGGATTTCACGGGAGTCCCCTGCATCGTGGATCTGGCCGCGATGCGCGAGGCCATCGTCAAGCTGGGCGGCGATCCGCAAAAGGTCAACCCGCTGGCGCCGGCGGAACTGGTCATCGACCACTCGGTTCAAGTCGACGAATATGGCGCCGCCAATTCGTTGCAGCACAACAACGAGATCGAGTTCCAGCGCAACGGCGAACGCTACATGTTCCTGCGGTGGGGACAAACGGCGTTCAGCAACTTCAAAGTCGTCCCGCCGAACACCGGCATCGTGCATCAGGTCAATATCGAGCGCCTGGCCCGGGTCATCTTCGCCGACGACGCGGGCGGCAAAAAGACCGCCTATCCGGACACGCTGGTGGGTACGGACTCGCATACCACCATGGTGAACGGCCTGGGCGTCCTGGGCTGGGGCGTCGGCGGGATCGAGGCGGAAGCGGCCATGCTGGGTCAGCCGGTGACGATGCTGATTCCGCAGGTGATCGGCTTCAAGCTCTCAGGGAAGCTGCCGCCGGGAACGACCGCGACGGATCTGGTGCTCACCGTCACCGAGATCCTGCGCAAGAAAGGCGTGGTCGACAAATTCGTCGAATTCTTCGGAGACGGCCTCGAGGGACTGCCGCTCGCCGATCGCGCCACCATCGCGAACATGTCGCCGGAGTTCGGGTCGACCTGCGCGATTTTTCCGATCGATGAGGAAACCATTCGATACCTCGAGCTGACCGGCCGGCCGGCCGAACAGATCGCCTTGGTGCAGGCCTATGCCAAAGCGCAAGGACTGTGGCGCATCAACGGCGCGCCGGCGGCCGACTACACCGATGTGGTGGAGCTGGATCTGTCCACGGTGGAGCCTTCGCTCGCCGGACCGAAGCGCCCGCAAGACCGGGTCCCGCTGCGCAGCGCCAAGACCGTGTATCAGAGCAGCGTCAAAAAGATGGCCGAGGAACGCAAGCAGAAAAACCCGACGGCTACCGGCAGCGCGGCGATCAAAGTCGGCCAGGACAACTTCGAGGTGAAGGACGGCGCGGTGCTGATCGCGGCCATTACCAGCTGCACCAACACCTCGAATCCCGCGGTGCTGGTGGCCGCCGGACTGCTGGCCCGCAACGCACTCAAGAAGGGCCTCTCCTCGAAACCCTGGGTGAAGACTTCGCTCGCGCCGGGCTCGCGCGTGGTCACGGATTACCTGACCAAGGCGGGCCTGCTGCACGACTTGGAGCAGCTCGGGTTCTACACGGTCGGATACGGTTGCACGACTTGCATCGGAAACTCTGGGCCGTTGAAACCGGAGATTTCCGAAGCGGTGCGAAGCGCCGATGTGGTCGCCTGCTCCGTGTTGTCCGGCAATCGCAATTTCGAGGGACGGGTGCATCCGGAAATCAAGATGAATTTTTTGGCCTCCCCACCGCTCGTGGTGGCCTATGCCCTGGCGGGCAGTTTAGGAATAGACATCACGACCGAACCGTTAGGTGTGGGCAAGGACGGCAAGCCCGTCTACCTCAAGGACATCTGGCCTAGCGCTCAGGACGTCGCGGCCGCCGTCGGTTCGTCGGTGGATTCGGCGATGTTCAAGAAAGGCTATGCCAATGTATTCGCGGGCGATGCCAACTGGGCAGCGATCAAAACGCCGGCAGGCAAGATCTACGCCTGGGACGGAAAATCCACGTACGTGAAAAACCCGCCCTATTTCGACGGCATGACCATGACGCCGGCACCCTTGGGCGACATCAAGGGCGCGCGCGCGCTGGCCGTGCTCGGCGATTCAGTCACCACCGATCACATATCGCCGGCGGGCAACATTTCAAAATCCAGTTCCGCGGCCAAGTACCTCATGGCACAAGGCGTACAAGCGGCGGATTTCAATTCCTACGGGGCGCGCCGCGGCAATCATGAAGTCATGATGCGCGGCACCTTCGCCAACATCCGGCTGCGCAATTTGCTGCTGCCCGGCACCGAAGGCGGCGTGACGCTGCATATTCCCAGCGGCGAGCAAATGACCATTTTTGACGCCTCGGTCAAATACAAGGCGGCCAACACCCCGCTGGTGATTCTCGCGGGCAAGGAATACGGCACCGGCAGCTCGCGCGATTGGGCGGCCAAAGGCACGATGCTGCTCGGCGTCAAGGCCGTGATTGCAGAAAGCTTCGAGCGCATTCACCGCTCGAATCTGATCGGCATGGGCGTGCTGCCGCTGCAATACCAGGACGGACAGAGCACGCAAAGTCTCAAGCTCACCGGCAGGGAAACTTTTGAAATCGTCGGCCTAAACGCCGGCGCGGCGAAATTCGTAACCGTCATCGCCAAATCCGATGATGGTAAAACGACGGAATTCGAGGCGCGCTTGCGCATCGATACCCCGAAAGAACTCGACTACTACCAACACGGCGGCATTCTGCAATACGTATTGCGGCAACTTGCGGCGACAACCAAGGCGGCATGACATGACTTTGACGATGCATCAGGCAACCGTACTACCCTGCAGCCGGGCATTGAACAGCCTTGCCGCCATTCTCGACAAGGCGGCCGCCTACGCGCAAGCGCGCAAGATCGATCCTGCGGTATTGCTGCAAACCCGGCTCGTTCCCGACATGCTGCCCCTGAGCAGTCAAATATTCATCGCGAACGATATTGCCGGCGGCGGCGCGGCGCGCCTCGCCGGGGCGGAGGTTCCGGCCTTCGACGGCAAGGACAAGAGCTTGGCGGAATTGATCACCAATACGCGCCGCACGGTGGCCTATTTGGGATCATTGAAACCGCAGCAGTTCGAAGGCGCCGAGGAACGAACGATCAACTGGCAGACCCGCACCGCCAGCAAGAGCATGCAAGGCATGCCCTACCTGCTCACCCATGTGCTGCCCAACGTTTATTTCCACGTCACCACCGCCTACGACATTCTCAGGCAGGCGGGCCTGGAAATCGGCAAACAGGACTACCTGGGCACAGCGAATCCGAGCGGTTAGTTAGCTCGTCGCGAAAGGTAAGAAGCTCAGGGCAACTTTATTTTCTTAGTTGCCCCGGGTCATCTTACCCTCCCCGAGCGGCCGTTACTCGAACCGCTCAGATTCACGGTGCTTTGGGAGCGCTCGCCGCGACGCTGCCCGCCTCCACCAACACCATGGTGCTGGGATTCAGATGCGCTTTGATGGCGGCATTGACTTGCTCGCGGGTGAGCGCTTTCGCGGCCTTGGGAAAGCCGTCGAGCCAAGCCGGGTCGAAGCCCCGTTGCGTGTTGACCAGAATGGTCTCGGCCAGCCCCAAGGTGGTCGACATACCGACGAAGTAGCTGCCGATGGCGCCCTGCTTGCGCGCCGCCAATTCCTGATCGGTGACGCCGTCGTTCCACCATTTGGCGATTTCGCGGCGCGTCGATTCGACGCCTTTTGACAGCAGTGCCGGGGCAAACGAGGCGGAGGTCTCCCAAACGCCATCGACGATGCTGTCATCGGCCACCGTGGCGCCAATGTTGTAGGTGAGCCCCTCCTTGTCACGTACCGTGCTCATCAGCCGTCCGGTGAAGCCACGGCCGAGAATCGCCGTGCCGACCCGCAGCGCGAGCGAATCAGGGTCGCTGTAGCGAAGTCCCGTCGCCTGGCCGAGCAGCATCGAGACGCTGGGCTTATCCGCCAGCGGCACGGTCACTTCGCTCGCTGCCGTGGTCGAGGCGGGCTTGGCGGCCCGCACATAGTCCTGGCCGCCGCTCCATCCGGCAAACGCCTTGGTCATTTCGGATTGCGTATCGGCATCGGAGAGATCGCCGACCACGACCAGCGTCATATGCGCCGGACCGTAGTACTTCGCCTGGAAATTGCGGATCTCCTCGATATTGGCGGAGCGTGCCGCGGCGATGTATTCATTCAGCGTATGGGGATGATTGGGGTGACCCGGCGGGAATACCGCACGATTGAAAGCCTCGCCCCCCCGGGCGCCGGTGTCCTGCGCGGAGGCCTCGAGCTCTCCGATGAATTGCTGTTTCGCCTTGTTGAACTCCGTAACCTGCAGCGCGGGCGTGCGCAGTTCCGCCGCGATCGTTTCTATGATCAGCGGCAGGTCCTTGCGCAGACATTTCGCCCGGATCTCCAGGGACTGCACGCCGACGGTGAAGCTGATTTCCGCGCCGACGTTGTCCAGTTTGTCGGTGATGGCAAACTTGTCGAGCGCCTTGGTGCCGCGATCGAGCATCATGCCGGACAGCGTGGGGATGGCGATGTTGCCGGGATCGGCCATGGCATCGCCCGCGGGCAGAACACCGAGGATGATGACCACGTCCTTCACGTTGGTGCGGTACGTGATCAGATCGATTCCATTGATTTTCGAGCGGTGCGCCTGATCTGCCATGTTCGCCGTCGCGGCGCTGCCCAACAGCAGCAACACCATCATCGTGGAAAGTCGAATCACGAGCCCTTCTCCGTTTTAGGCGCCACGGGGACGAACCAGCCGGTCGTACTTTGATCCGCGGCGAAATATTGCTTAGCTACGCGCTGCACGTCCGCGGGGGTGACTTGCTGCACCTTCTGCGGAAAGGTCACATACAGCGTCCAATCGCCGACACCGATCCATTCGCTGATTTCGCTTGCGATCGCCGCCGTCCCGTCACGCTTGTAGGCATCTTCAGCGATGTATTGCTGCTTCACGCTGGCCACCTCAGCCGGCGTCACGCCGCTGGTCTTGATCTTGTTGATTTCCGCCAACAGCGCCTTTTCAACCTCGTCGTGGGTCGTTCCCGGCGTCAAGGCGGCGAACAAGGTGTGCAGCGACAGGTCGTGATGCAGATCCGTACCGGCTCCGGCGCTCAATGCCAACCCTTGATCGACCAGGGCCCGGTACAGACGCGCGTTCTTGCCCGAGCTCAAGATGGCATCGAGCATCTCCAGGGGCGCCTGATCGGCATCTCTGCCGTTCGGCACCTTGTGCGCGACGATGATGGTGCCGAGTTCACCGGGACGCTTGACCACGACGCGCCGCTCGCCGGTCTGCGCCGGCTCCTCCGTGTACACGGTCGGAATGGGCGCGGGCGAATGGGGATACACGCCGTAGTATTTCTTGATCAGCGCCAGGACCGGCTCGGTTTCTATGTCGCCCACGACGGTGACCGTCGCATTGTTCGGCCAATAGAAGGTGTCGTAGAACTCGCGCAGTTTGCCGATGGGCACATGCTCGATGTCGCTCTTCCACCCGATCGTCGGATGGTGATAAGGCAATGCTACATAGGCTGCCGCGCTCACCTCTTCCAACAGGACATTTTCCGGATCGTTCTTGCCGCGTTCGTACTCGTTGCGCACGACGGTCATTTCGGCCTGTCGATCCGACTCACGCAGCCAGAGGTGGCGCATGCGGTCCGCTTCGATGGCGATGTAGCTCTCGAGGCTCTCGCGGCCGATGGTGGCAAAGTAGTTGGTCCGGTCGAAAGACGTACTGGCGTTGAACTGACCGCCCACACGTTCGAGCATCTGCTTGATGCTGTTGCCCTTCGGATCATTGAAAGCCTCGCTGCCCTTGAACATCATGTGCTCGAGAATATGCGTGGCGCCGGTGGTGCCGGTGACTTCATTGCGCGATCCGACCTGGTAGGTGACTTCGAAGGTGACCACGGGCGCGGAATGGTCCGGCACCAGCAGCACGGTCAATCCGTTGCTGTCGAGCCGGTATTCGTCGATACCGCCCAAGGATTTGATGTGCGAGAAACCGGCGCCGGGCGTGCTCTGAACGGAAGCGGGAGTCGCAGATGGCGCCGTCTGCTGGGCCACGGCCCCCTTGAGGGGGGCGGCTTGAATGGCGGCGGCCAACAGGCCGGCCACGCCCGCCCAAACCAGGCACGATTTATTAATGCCGATCTCGCACATGCTCTCTCCAACGTTCACGGGGTAATCGGTAATTCTAGTTCTTTCTGGCAGGCGAGTGGCTACATTCGCGCCGCCAGCGCGGTCAACCCCAGCACGGAGCGCAGATGAGGCGCGGGAATATTCAAGCCGCGCGCGATCTCGACCACCGCCCCGAGTTGGGGCTGAAGTTCCAAGGTACGGCCGGCCTCCATATCCGCGAGCATCGAGGTCTTGAAGTCGCCCAGCCGCTGCGTGACCGCGATGCGCTCCTCCGCCGACATGGTGATCGTAAGATGCAGTGGTTCGGCGCAGCGCTGCATTTCCTCCATCATGCGGATGCACAGCTCGCGCACCTCGGCGTTGGCCAGCATCTTTCCGGTACCGCAGCGCGTCAGGGCACTGAGCGGATTCATGGTCATGTTGCCCCAGAGCTTGGTCCACACGTCGCGTCGAATACCATCCGACGCTTGGGCGTTGATGCCGCCCGCCCGCAGGGCCTTCACGACGGATTCAACGCGCGCCGAGAGCACCCCGTCCGGTTCTCCCAGGATGAATCGATCGGCGGCCACGACTTGGACATTCGCAGGTGAAGCGACGCGCACCGAGGCGTGGACCACGGATCCGAGAATGCGTCCGCGCGGAAAAGTCCGTTCCTGAGAACCATTTGGATCCACCGACTGAAGGCATCGGTTGGACAGCGGGCCGCCGAAATCGTGAAAGAACCACCAGGGGATGCCGTTGGTGCCGCTGATCACGACCGTCGAGGGGCCGATCAACGGTCTCAAGTCCGGTGCGAGTTGCGGCAGCAGGTGCGCCTTGACGGCGAGAAACACATAATCGTGCACGCCGAGTTCGACGGCAGATCCTGCCCGCGGATGGCTGGTGCGGCTCGCCGTTTCTTGAGCCACGCGCATTCCCGAGGTGCGCAAGATATCGAGCGTGGCGCCTCTCGCGAGCATGGACACAGGCCACCCTGCCCGGTCGAAGGCGTCGCCTATCCACGCTCCGATTGCGCCCGCCCCCACGATGGCTACTGAGGAACTCATCGCGGCGACAATACCAGCAGTTTGCTGAATGAGCCTGTCTTTGGCGGCGGCCGATATAGACTGGGCGCTACGGAACTCGGGAGATTTATACTGTCATCCTCAATCGAGTTAGTATCTACATATTATTGTTTATCCAGGTATTTAATTGAAAAAAAAGAAATCATCCGGTGCCGTGGCAACCCCTTGGGTGGCGCTGTTCGATCTGGACGGCACGCTCACTTGGCGCGATACCCTGCTGCCGTTTCTGTTGGGATTCTTGAGAACGCGTCCGCATCGGGCGTTGGGTTTGTGGCGGCTGCCCTTCGCGCTCGGACGCTACTGGCAAGATCGCGATCGCGGCGTGCTCAAGGCACGCGTCATCCGCATGATCATGGGCGGCGAACGACGTTCCGTCATCGATGCCTGGGCCGAATCCTTCGTTGGCGGACTCAAGCCCAAGCAGAGCTTTCGCCCGGTTGCTCTGGCCGTCGTGGAGACACACCGCGCGGCCGGCGATCACCTGGTGCTCATGTCCGCCAGTCCGGATTTGTACGTCCCGCTCATCGGCAGGCTTCTCGGCTTCGAGCGCACCGTGTGCACCGAGGTGGCGTGGCAAGGCGAGCGCCTTGACGGACACCTCAAAACCCCCAATCGCCGCGGCGAGGAGAAGCTGCACTGCATGACCCGGCTGCGCGAGCAATACCGGGGTCTGCCCATCATCGCCTACGGAAATTCGGCTTCTGATTTGGATCACATGCGCGCCGCGGAGCGCGCGCTTCTGGTCAACGGCAATGATGCCGCGCGCCGCCTGGCGGCAAAATGGAATATCGCCGTGTCCTACTGGAACTAGGCCGCTTCTGGGCGGCTTCTAGGCCGGCCGGGTCTGCAGCGAGCGGTGCAGCTTGAGCAGCAAGCTCTCGGTGGTGGGCCAGTCGATGCAAGGATCGGTGATGGACATCCCGTACTCAAGCTTGCTCAAATCCTTCGGAATGGATTGGCTGCCGGCCTTCAAATGGCTTTCGAGCATGAGGCCGACGATGGAGCGGTTGCCCTCGGCGATTTGGGCAACGCAATTTTCAGCGACCAGGGGCTGCAGGTCCGCATCCTTGTTCGAATTGCCGTGGCTGCAGTCGACCACGATGGTGGCCGGCAGTCCGGCGGCCGTCAATTCGCGCTCCGCCAGGGCAATGCTGACGGCGTCGTAGTTGACCCGCCCACCGCCGCCGCGCAATACGATGTGTGCGTGCGGGTTGCCTCGCGTGCGAAACACGGCCGATTGGCCCTGTTGCGTGATCCCGAGGAAATGGTGCGGATGCCGTACCGAGTGCAGTGCATTGATCGAGGTCGCCAGCGACCCATCCGTGCCGTTCTTGAATCCCACCGGGGTCGACAAGCCGCTGGCCATTTCCCGGTGCGTCTGCGATTCGGTGGTGCGCGCACCGATGGCGGTCCAGGTAATCAATTCCGACAGGTACTGCGGCATGATCGGATCCAGCGCTTCGGTACCCGCGGGCAGCCCGAGTTCGGCCACGTGCAGCAGCAGTTCCCGCGCCAGCAGAATGCCCTTTTCGATATGGAAGGAATCGTCGAGGTCGGGATCATTGATCAAGCCCTTCCACCCCACGGTGGTGCGCGGCTTTTCGAAGTACACACGCATGATCAGCAGCAGCGTGGAGTCGACCTGAGCGGACAGCTCCTTGAGACGCCCCGCGTATTCGCGCGCCGCCGCCACATCATGAATCGAACAGGGGCCCACGACCACGAACAGGCGCCGATCGCGCCGCTCCAGAATGGCGCGCACGGCTTCGCGGGATTTCATCACCGTCTGCGCCGCCTGGGTGGTCAAAGGCAAACGCCGCTTGACCTCCTCCGGGGTCGCCAATAGATCGCTGGATGCGACGTTGACGTTCTGTAACTGTTCTTGAATGTTCGCCACGTTCTGCCTACATCGATGTGCGAATGGTCCAAAGCTCGGGAAAGAACTTCAGCTCCAGCGCCTTGGTCAGGTACGACACACCGCCCGTACCGCCGGTGCCGCGCTTGTCGCCGATGATCCGCTCGACGGTCTTCACATGCGCAAACCGCCACAATTGGAACTTGTAATCCAGGTCGACCAAGCGCTCGGCCAACTCGTACAAGTCCCACTCCTTGACGGAATTGTGATACACGCTGAGCCAGGCCGCAGCCACCTGCTTGCTGGCCTGATACGGCTGGGTGAAGTCCCGATCGATGGCCTCGGGGGGTACATCCAGCCCGCGCCGGCTCAAGAGGCGCAAGACCTCATCGTACAGGCTGGGTGCGCGCAGCGCGCGGTCGAGGGTCTCATAGACCTGCGGATCGTTGCGGAACACCTTGATGGTGTCGGCATTCTTGTTGCCGATCAGAAATTCCAGCATCCGATACTGAGGCGACTGGAATCCGGAGGATTTTCCCAAGGTATTGCGAAACGCCGAATAATCGTAGGGCGTGAGGGTCGCCAGCACATCCCAGGATTGCAGCAGCTGCTGCTGGATGGTGGAAACGCGCGCCAGCATTTTGAAGGTCGGACCGAGATCGTCGCGCCGCACACACGCGACCGTGGCGTTCAGTTCGTGCAGACACAGTTTCATCCACAGCTCGGACACCTGGTGGATGATGATGAACAGTGTTTCATCGCGCTGATAGGACAATGGGCGCTGCGCGCCGAGCAATTTATCGAGCTGCAGGTACTGCGAATAGCTCAAGGCCTCGCTCAAGTCCCAGTGGACCTGCTCGTCGCTCAAGTCCACGAAGGGTTTGACCCGCGGCGGCGTTTCGTTCATGGGCTTGCTGTCGTTCGTAGGCTAATTCCTGAATACCCAGGCCGGAACCGTGCGCCAGCCGGCCAACAATTCGCGGTCGAGCCGCCGATAATCCGGCTCGAGCTTTTCAACCAGACGCCAGAAGCTCGGGGAGTGATTCATGTGCTTGGTATGCGCCAGTTCGTGGATGAACAAATAGCGCACCACATCCGGACGCAGAAACACCAGGGAACAGTTCAAGCTGACGGTGCCGCGCGTCGAACAGCTGCCCCATCGCGTGCGCTGGCAGCGAATGCTCACCCGCGCGACGGAATACTTGAGCTCGCCGGCCAGTTGCAGGAGCCGAGGGGCGAGGCGCTCCTCGGCCGCGCCTTTCAGCCACCTTTGCAGCAACACCCGCGCCGCTGAATCGTCCGGCGCCTGCACCACCAGACGGCTGGCCTGCGGCTCGAGCCGGCGGATCGGCCCGCAACGCCACTCCACCGCCAGCTGCTCGCCGGTGAAGGCGAACTCGATCGACGGCGGCACGGGTTCGGCGGGTGCGACGAAGCAGCGCATCGCCGCCACCTTGCGATTGATCCACGGCGTGAAGCGCTGGACGAAGTCGCGCACCGCATGTGCATTGACGCCCACCGGCACGACGATCTCGACGCGGCCGCCGACATGCACCCGCGCCGTGAGGCGCCGCGCGCGGGGACTTACCCGAACCGCGAACGGGTCGCTCGAGCTGCGCGTCTCGAACAAGGATAGCTGCGTGCCGTGAGGCTTCATCGCGCCGAATGATACCAGGTTAGGCGTGTCGCTGACCGCCGCGCAGAGCCGTTATGGCTTCGCCGTTATGGCTTCGTCAATGACGCCAGCTGGCGCTGCGCCAGTTTGTAATCCGGCGCCGCGATGAGGGCCTTTTCAATCCAGTTGCGCGCGCCCAAATGGTCGCCGCGGGTCTTGAGCTCGCGGCCGAGCGCCAGGTATGCCTCGGCGTGCCCCCAACCCGGCGCATCGAGCCGGGTGCCGGAGGATTGTTCGAACAATTGCGCCGCCGCCAGCAGCTGCGCGAAGCCTTTCTGGCTTTCGGCGGATCCGGGTCTTGCGCCGCGCATCTCCTGCATGGCCAGCAACAGCACCGCACGCGGATTGCGAGGCTCCAATTTGAGCGCGGCCTTCAGGCGATCGGCTGCGCGCGACCGGAGCAGCACGGCCTCCAGCGACTTGAGGTCGGCAAGAGCGGCATAGCAGGCCGACTGCAGCACCATGGCTTCGACCGAGCCGGCATTTTTGTCGAGCACGGGCTTCAGTTCATCGATGCAATCCGAGAATGCCGCCTCCGCGCCGCGGGCACGACGCTCATTCGACAGCTGTCCGGCACGGTATTGCGCATGGGCCAGGTGATAGCGGGCGTTGATGTCCTGAGGATCGCTCTTGACTTGCGCCGTCAAGTTTTGGACGAGATCCGCGAGGCTGTTCCCATCTTCGGTCTGATAGGCGTAGTCGATCCGTGCCTGAGTATCACCGCCCTCTTGCGCCTGGGCCGCACAGGCGCCGCCGAGCATGAGGGCCAACAAAAAGTGTCTGGCAATGCGCATACTATCGAAGATAGCACAATGAGGATTGCAAGCTTGAGCCTGGATCTGATCGATATCGGGGCGAATCTGACCCACGAGAGTTTTGCCGAGGACCGTGAAGCCGTCATGACGCGCGCGCTACGAGCCGGCGTGCGCCGGCAGATCGTCACTGGCGCCGATCTGCCGAGCTCCCGGCAAGCCGCGGCGCTGGCGGCCTCCCATCCGTTGCGCCTTTGGAGCACGGCCGGCGTTCATCCGCATCATGCGCGCTCCTTCGCCGCTGCCGATCGCAGTGAGCTGATGGATTTGTTGAACGCCGATGGCGTGGTGGCCGTCGGTGAGTGCGGCCTGGACTACTTCCGCAACCTCTCCCCACCGCCTGCGCAGCGCGCGGCTTTTGTTGCGCAGTTGGAAATCGCCGTGCAGTCGCGTAAACCGGTGTTCCTGCATCAACGGGATGCGCACGGCGATTTTGCCGCGATCCTGCGCGAGTTCGACGGCAGGCTGCACGGCGGCGTCGCGCATTGTTTTACGGGAGGCAGGCTCGAGCTGGAAACGTACCTGGCGCTCGGCCTGTACATCGGCATCACCGGCTGGGCGTGCGATGAGCGGCGCGGTGTCGAGCTGCGCAATGTGGTGCCGCTCATTCCCGCCGACCGGCTGCTGATCGAGACCGATGCGCCGTATCTGTTGCCGCGGGATATGACCCCGCTGCCGAAGTCGCGGCGTAACGAACCGGCCTATCTGCCGCACATCGCGGCGACGGTCGCGCACCTGCGCGGCGAACCCTTGAGTACGATCGCCGCACTCACCACGCGCAATGCCGTCGCGCTGTTCGGCCTCAGAGATTCGTGAACAGGTGCGGGCTCGGCCGCAGCTGCGCGAGCAGCCGGCCCCAGGTATCGGTGTGCTGTTCGGAATCCGGATGGACGCCGCGATCGACCACGGGAAACTCCATTTCGATGCCATCCAGCATCACCACCCACTTCGGAATACCCTTGGTGAATTTCCCGACGTTCGAGAACAGCAGGCGCCCCTCGACCGGCACATCGCCGACCAGGGCCTTGACCGCCGCGATTCGGTCGTACAGCGCGGGCTGTGGATTATCGAATGTGTAGCGATGTCCGCGGCCCATGACGGTCCAATCGCTCATCTGGTCGCCGCCGAAGATCAGGCCTGTCACCCGGCGCGTATCGAGGACCAGGATTCCGCGCGGGGTGAGCAGAATATGGTCGATGTGGATGAAGCCGCCCATCCCATCCGGAACGAGAACCTGATGCGTGGCGGCCAGGGCGACGCGCTCCAAACGCGCCAGCAAGGACTTACGGCGCGCCCGGCGCTGATACGCGCGCAGCCCCCAAAAACCGAACGCCGCCACCAGCAGCAGCGCTGCGCCGAGGCCTATCCACTGCGGTTCGATGCGCAGGTCGGTCATTCGAGCGCCGCGGCCAGTGCCTCGAGCGTGGGCGGCAGGTCCACGCAGCGCTGAGGCAGGCGAAGCAATTGCCCGAGACTCTCCGGCACCGCCAGGGTTGCGCCGATGATGGGCTCGACGATTTCATTGAACTTTGCGGGGTGCGCCGTTGCGACCAGGATCCACGGCGACGCACGCCGTTCCGCCGCGCTCAGGCGGCTGTAGACTTCCGCCGCGGTCGCGGTGTGCGGGCACCATTCGCGTCCGTACTGCATGAAGTCCCCTCTGATACGAGCGCGAATTGTAGCGTCATCGACGCTATCCGCGCTCAAGTGTTCGCGCATTGTCTCCCATGTCGGATAGAGCGCGCGAATGCGCTCCATATTGCTCGGGTTTCCTACATCCATGGCCGACGCCAAGGTCGCGACGCTTGGGCGGGGCTGCCAGCGGCCGGTGCTCAGATAATCAGGAACGGTGCGATTGAGGTTATGCGCCAGGACGATGCGCCCCACGGGAAAACCCATGGCGCGGGCCCACAACGCCGCGCAGGCATTGCCGAGGTTGCCCGCCGGAATGATGTAGGACGGCTTGGTTCCGGTGCGCCCGGCAATTTCGAGACTGGAGGCGATGTAGTAGACCATCTGCGGCAGCAGCCGCCCGACGTTGATGCTGTTGGCGGAGCTGAAGCGAAATTGCCGGCTCAAGGCCGGATCGCCGAATGCTTCCTTGACCAATCCTTGACAATCATCGAACGTGCCATCGACACGCAGCGACAATACATTTCCTCCCCAGCAGGTCAATTGTTGCTCCTGGCGCGGACTCACCAGTCCCTTGGGGTAAAGGATGACCACCCTGACCCAGGGGCGGCCGCTGAAGGCGGCGGCGACGGCGCCCCCGGTATCGCCCGACGTCGCCACCAACAGGGTCAGCGGTCGCGCCGGCGTACCGGCCTGCAGGCGCTGCTGGCTCTCGGCGAGAAACCGCGCGCCGAAATCCTTGAACGCGGCAGTGGGCCCGTGATAAAGCTCGAGCACAAACAGGGGGTCGGGGCAGGCCGCGACGGCGGTTGTCGGGGCGGGTAAACTCAAGGCGGCATCGGCGATTTCCGCGAGCGCGTCCTGCAAGCCATCGCCCGCGAAGAATTCGGCCAGCGCCGCGCGCGCGATTTGCGGCAGGCCCGAAACGGAAGCGAAAGCCTTCGCATCGAGAATCGGGATCCGGGTCGGAATGTACAGCCCGCCGTCCGGCGCGAGGCCTTGCGCGATGGCATCGGTCAAACTCACCGGCGCAGCGCCGCCTCGGGAGCTTGCAAACTTCAGTCCCGCCATCAGGCCTTTACCACCCGGGCGCCGTAGTTCTGCATGAGGGACACCCACGAGTCCGACTGCAAGTCGTGCGTGGCAAAAGCGGCCACCATGGCGCCGCGCACTGCCTCCGCATGTTGAATCGCCGACCACGCAAAGATCGCGGGACCCGCCCCGGATATCGAGCAGCCCAGTGCACCCGCGGACATGGCGGCGCGCTGCACATCCTTGAATCCGGGAATCAAAGAATGCCGCTGCGGCTCGATGATCACGTCGTTGAACGAATCGCGGATCATTTCCAAGTCGTTGGAATAGCAGCCGCTGATGAAGCCGGCGAGATTCGCGCTCTGCCAGACGTAATCCGACCGGCTGACATTGATGTTGAGAATGGCGCGCGCCTCGCGGGTTCCCAGATACATGTGAGGATGCACCAAGACGCAGCGCAGTCCGCGCGGCACGGGTATTTGCTTCACGCGCGGATTGTCGATGCCCACGGTCAGCGTGAGGCCGCCGTACAGACAGGGGGCAATATTGTCGATGTGCGCCGCGCCGCTCGCGACGATCTCCCCTTCCATGGCAAATTTGAGCAGCTGCAGCTGGGGCGCGGGCGCGTGCAGCAGCGCGTTGGCGGCAACCACCGCGGCGACTGCCGATGCGGCCGAGCCGCCCATGCCGGATCCCAGGGGAATGCCCTTTTCGATATCCAGCTCAAATCCAAATCCCGGCGAGAGTGCCGCGTGCATGACCTGCACCGCGCGACCGGCCGTGTTGGCCTGAGGTTCGACCGGCAACTCGCCGGCCACGCCGGTGATGGATCGGATGCGCACGACGTTCTCTTCGATTCGGCGGATCCGGACCCGGTCGCCGACCTCATCGACGGCGTGTCCCAGAATGTCGAAGCCAATCCCCACGTTGGCCACCGTGGCCGGCGCAAAAGCGGTAACGTCAGTGAGCACGGAGTCCTCGCATTTAGAGGTGGGCGCCAAGATAGGCGGACAGGCGCAACAGATCCGAAAACACGCCCGCGGCGGTGACTTCGGGTCCCGCGCCGGGACCTTGCACGATGAGCGGATTGTCGCAATAGCGGCGCGTGGCGAAGCGCACGACGTTGTCGGTGAGCGCGATATTGGCAAAAGGATGCCTGGCGTTGAGGCGCATCAATCCCACGGTTGCCTTGCCGCCGGCATCGACGCGGCCGACGTAGCGCAGCACCTGATTCTTGGCACGCGCATCGGTGAGCGCCGCGGCCATGGCGGCGTCGGACTCGGGCAGGCGCGCCATGAATTCCTCGACGCTGCACCGGGTGAGCGCCTCCGGGACCAGGCCTTCCACTTGCACATCCGACATTTCCAGCGTGAGGCCCATTTCGCGCCCGAGAATGATGAGCTTGCGCGCCACATCAACGCCCGACAGGTCATCGCGCGGATCCGGTTCGGTATAGCCCTTCGCCTTCGCCGCGCGCACGATCGAGGAGAAAGACTCGCTGCCGTCGAACACATTGAACAAGTAAGCCAGCGTGCCGGAGAATATGCCTTCGATCTGTGTGATGTCATCGCCCGTTCCGCGCAGGTCGCGCAGGGTCTGAATGACCGGCAACCCGGCCCCCACCGTGGCCTCATACAGATAGTGCGTGCCCGCCGCGCGTGCCGCCTCCTGCAGCGAACGGTAATAGGGAAGCGTGCCGCTGTTGGCTTTTTTGTTGGGGGTGACGATGTGAATGCCGCGCGCCAGCCAGTCCCGATACCGGTCGGCGACCTCGTTGCTCGCGGTGCAGTCGATCACCACGGTGTGCGGTACATAGTCCGCCTGCACATGGTTGATGAATTTTTGCATGTCCAGAGGTTCGCCGGCCTCGGCCATGCGTTCTTTCCAGCGGCTCAAATCGACCGATGTCTCCTCGAGCAGCATGCGCGTCGAGGTGGTGATGGCGCGAATCCGCAAGTCCAGCTTCAGCTCCCTTAGACGTTCGATCTGGGTGGCGATCTGCCCCAGCAGTGCCCGGCCGACGGTGCCCGGCCCGATCAAACCGATCGAGAGCGTGTTGGGGGAGAGGTAAAAGGCCGCATGCACGGCGCGCAGCGCCCTCGCGGCTCCCTTGCCGTCCACAACCACGGAGATATTGCGCTCGGACGCCCCTTGAGCAATCGCCCGCACGCTGATCCCCGAGGTGCCGAGCGAATTGAACACTTTGGCGGCGACGCCGTGCGAGCCGGCCATCCCATCGCCCACGACCGCCAGAATACTCATGCCCAGCGCCACTTCCACATGCTGAATCTGGCCGTCGCGCAGTTCGGCATCGAATGCACGGCGCACGGCATCCTCTGCGCGCACCGCCTGCGCCTCAGGAATCGCGAAGCAAATGGAGTGCTCCGAACTGCCCTGCGAAATCAAGATGACCGAGATCCCCGCATCGCGCAATGCGCCGAACAGCCGATGGGCCGTCCCCGGCACCCCGATCATGCCGGCGCCTTCGAGGTTCACGAGTGCCACCGGATCGATGCTCGTGATGCCTTTCACCTTCAACGCCGAGACAGGATTCGCGCAAATCAAGGTGCCGCGTTTCTGAGGCGCAAAAGTATTGCGGATAAAAATCGGAATGTCGCGTGCCACGGCCGGCGCCATGGTCTGCGGGTGAATGACCTTCGCGCCGAAGTAGGCCAGTTCCATCGCCTCGTTGTACGAAAGCTGGTCGATGACCTGCGCATTCGGCACCAGCCGCGGATCGGCCGAGAGCACGCCGTCGACATCGGTCCATATGATGATCTCGACGGCATCGAGCAGCGCCCCAAAAATAGAACCCGAAAAATCGCTGCCGTTGCGCCCCAGCGTCGTTTGCTTTCCCTTGGTGGTGGTGGCGATGAAGCCGGTGATGATGAGCCGGCCTGAAAAATCGGGCGGAACCACCTTCTTCAGGTTGGCTTCGCTCAAGGTCCACTGCACCGCCGCCCCCAGCGAGCCCCACTCGACCACGATGACGTCGCGCGCATCGACCCACACGATCTGGTCCTTGATCCGCGCGCGCTCGCGCAGAAAGGGTGTGAACAAGCGCGTCGACCAAATTTCACCGAAGCCTGCGATCACATCGCGCATCGAATAGGTCGAGGAGCGGATGAGCCGCACGGTTTGCAGCATGCCGGCAATATCAAGACAGTCACGCTCGAACTGCGCCTTGTAGGTCTCGTAAGCACCGGGCGATATCAACTCGGCCGCCAGGTCCAGATGCCGGGCCTTCAGCGCGCGGATGGCCGGTCCGAACTGCTTGTCGGGCTGCTCGGCCAGGGTGACCAGTTCGAGCAGGGAATCGGTTACGCCGCGGCAGGCGGAGAGCACGATGGCCTCGCGCGGGTTCGACGATGCCTCGATGATGTCGGCAACCTGGCGGAAGCAGGCGGCGTCAGCGACGCTGGAACCCCCAAATTTATGTACTACCCACTTATCCATTCTGCACACGCGCCCTGACAGCCCAGGCGTGCTCGCGCTCCCAAACCGTAAACGTTGATGAAATGCGGCGGCAAGCCGCTAGAGCCCGGACTCTAATCGCATCAAAGGCAGGCAAGCAAGCGATTCCGTTCGCCTTTTTACCCTCTGCCTCGCCGCGAGCCGGCGCCGCCCTTGCCGGATTTCGGCAGCCCCGTGTGCTGCGTGCGGAACGGGCGCACCGGCGCCGCGCGGCCCGTCCCGACCGGCTGATAAGCGGGAATGAGATGCTGCTTGCCGTTGCCGATCAAATCCGCGCGGCCCATGCGCTTCAAGGCTTCGCGCAGGACGGGCCAGTTGTCGGGATCGTGATAGCGCAGGAAAGCCTTGTGCAGACGGCGCACCTTGATGCCCTTCGGAATCACCACCTCTTCGCTCGAGCGGCTGACCCGCTTGAGTGGATTCTTGGATGAATGATACATCGCGGTGGCGGTGGCCATGGGCGACGGCAGAAACGCTTGAACTTGATCGGCGCGAAATCCGTTCTTCTTCAACCACAGCGCCAGTTCGAGCATGTCCACATCGCGGGTACCCGGATGAGCGGCGATGAAATAGGGAATCAGATATTGTTCTTTGCCCGCTTCCTTCGAATACCTGTCGAACAGCTCCTTGAACCGGTAGTAGCTGCCCACGCCGGGTTTCATCATTTTGGACAGAGGCCCTTCGCCGATGGCCTCCGGCGCAATCTTCAGATAGCCGCCCGTATGGTGAGTCGCCAGTTCCTTGACGTACTCGGGCGATTCGATGGCCAGATCGTAGCGCACGCCCGACGCAATCAATACCTTTTTGATCCCCTTCAGTGCGCGCGCGCGGCGATACAAACTGATGAGCGGAGCGTGGTCGGTTTTCAGGTTGGGACAGATGCCCGGAAACACGCAGGACGGTCTGCGGCAGGCAGACTCGATGGCCGTGCTCTTGCAATGCAAGCGATACATGTTGGCCGTGGGGCCGCCCAAGTCCGAAATGACGCCGGTGAATCCCTTGACCTCATCGCGGATGGTTTCGATCTCGCGGATGACGGAATCCTCGGAGCGGCTCTGAATGATCCTGCCTTCATGTTCCGTGATCGAACAGAACGTGCAGCCGCCGAAACAGCCGCGCTGAATCGACACCGAAAAGCGGATCATGTGGTAGGCGGGAATCTTTGCGTCCCCGTAACCGGGGTGCGGCCGGCGCGCGTAAGGCAATTCGTAAATGGCGTCCATGTCCGCCGTCGCCAAGGGGATGGGCGGCGGATTCAGCCAGAGCTCCTGCGTTCCGTGACGCTGCACGAGGGCGCGCGCATTTCCCGGGTTCGACTCCAGATGCAGGATGCGCGAGGCGTGTGCATACAGCACAGGATCGCGGCTGACTTGCTCGAAGGATGGCATGCGGATGACGCTGCGCTCGCGCTGCGCGTTCGGCACCTTGCGATAAAACTTCACGACTTTTTCAGAAGCCGCCGGCGCCGATGGCGCAGCCTGGTCGGATTGCCCAGCTTGGACGGATCGCTCAGCCTGAACCGCGGCGGTTGCCGGCGCCAACAGGCTCTTGCGGTCCTCCTCGCCGGCGTACGGATCGATCGGCGGACTCAACGGTCCCGGGGTGTCCAATTCGCTGGAATCGATTTCCACCCAGCCCGCGGGCATCCCGCGGCGCAGGTAGGCCGTGCCGCGTAAATCCGTGATGTCGTCCATCGATGAGCCTTCATCCAGCCGCCGCGCGATCTCGCCGATCTGGCGCTCCGCGTTGCCATAGACCAGAAGATCCGCTTTTGAATCGACCAGCACGGAACGGCGCACCTGCTCGGACCAATAATCAAAATGTGCGATTCGCCGCAGGCTGGCTTCGATGCCGCCGATGACGATGGGCACGCCCTTGTAGGCTTCGCGGATGCGCTGCGAGTACACGATGACGCAGCGGTCCGGCCGTTTGCCGCCCACACCGCCGGGTGTGTACGCATCGTCGCTGCGCACCCGCCGGTCCGAGGTGTAGCGATTGACCATCGAATCCATGTTGCCGCCGGTCACCCCAAAGAACAGGCGCGGCTCGCCCAGGGCCTCGAAGTCTGCGGTGCCATGCCAGTCCGGCTGCGCGATGATCCCGACCTTGAAGCCTTGCGCCTCCAGCACCCGCCCGATGATGGCCATCCCGAAACTGGGATGATCGACGTAGGCATCCCCGGTGACGATGATGATGTCGCATTGCGGCCAGCCGAGCGCCGCCATTTCCGCGCGCGACGTGGGAAGGAAGGCCGCCGGTGATGAACCGGCGACACGTGGCTCAGAACTCGAGAACAGGGGGGCCGCGCTTTGCACGCCGGCGATTAGGCCTGATTGCAAGGCTTAAGTACAACGAAACCGGTCACTGCGCCGGCCCCTTCCCCTGGGTCGGATGGCTTGGGTCAGCCTACATCGATCGGGTAGTAGATTTGGGCGTCTTCGCGCTGCACCAGCAGGGCCAGGTTACGCCCCGCCCGGGCCACCTCGCGTTTCAGGTCGGCCAAGGTGGCCACCCCGACGCCATTGACGCCCAACACGACGTCCCCCGGCTGCAGTCCTGCGGCCAGCGCCGGACCGGTCACATCCTCGACCAACAATCGGCCCTTGGTATGCAATTCCTGCTGCTCGCTGGGCTGCAGCGACCGCAGCACCAGCCCCAGCTTACCGCCGCCGTCCTCGCCGCCGGCCGAGTTGCGCGCCGCCTGGGCGGGCGAATCCTCCAGCAGCACGGTCTTGACACTCACTTCGGTGGCCTTTTTATCGTGCCAGATCCCGAGCCGAGCCTGCGTACCGGGCGGTAGCTGCGAGATGATGGCGGGCAAATCCCAGGAATGATCGACGTTGCGCCCATTCACGCTGGTGATCACATCACCAGCCTTCAGCCCGGCCTTCTCACCGGGGCCGGTGGGGTCCACCGAACTGATCAATGCGCCATGGGGTGTGGCCAAACCGAAGGACAGAGCCAGCTGCTGCTTGATGTCCTGCACCGAGACGCCGATGCGGCTGCGCAGCACTTTGCCATTCTTTTGCAGCTGATCCTTGACGTTCAAGGCCAAATCGATGGGTATGGCAAAGGAGACACCCATGTAGCCGCCGGTGCGGCTGTAAATCTGTGAATTGATGCCGATGACTTCACCATCGATGTTGAACAGCGGACCACCGGAATTCCCGGGGTTTACCGCGGCATCGGTTTGGATGAACGTCACGTAATTGCTGTTGCTGCCATCGAGCAAGGGGCGCCCGATGGCGCTGATCACGCCCGCCGTCACGCTGTTCTCGAAACCGAACGGGGATCCGATCGCAATCGCCCATTGACCGGGACGCAACTTGGACGGGTCGCCGAAGCGTACCGTCGGCAGGCCGGTCGCCGCGATTTTGATCAGTGCCACATCGCTGGCCTTGTCGATGCCGATCACTTTGGCGGCGAATTCCCGACGGTCCGTGAGGGTGACGATCACTTCAGAGGCATCGGTAACCACGTGCGCATTGGTCAACACGTAGCCGTCGGAGCTGACGATGAAACCGGAACCCACCCCTTTGCTCGGCGGTGTGCGATCGGGACCGGGTGTCGGAACCTGGAAGCGGCGGAAGAACTGCGACAGCGGGTCATCACCATCCCCCGGCCCCTGCCCTTGGCCCTGCCCAATGAAGCCCGGAACTTTCTGAGCCTTCTCCGTCACACTGACGTTGACGACCGCACCACCAGCCTCGGCGACCAGGCCGGAAAAGTCCGGCAGTCCCGTCACGCGGCCGGCAGGCGCTGTGGCTGGGGCGGCTGCCGCCGCCACGGGCGCGCCCGATGGAGCCGTCCCCGCATCGGCGTTCGAGCGCTGATGAACTACGACCATCACCAAGATGCCCGCCGCCGCGGCGAGCGACCATGTTCTGATGCTTCCCATGAAATTGGTCCTCTGAAGAAAGAATCTGACTGAAATCTAGAGACCCTGAAATTGGGGGGTTGGTTTCAATTTTCCAGGCTAATTGGGGAAAAATTCAAGGGATTCGCGCCCAAGGCGGCTGAAATGTGAATTCCCCATCGGTATACGAGCCTATCACCGACTACCCTTCCGAGTATGGCAGACGCAGGTCCAATTCTCGTGGTAGTGGGGGGTGACACCAAACGTCTGCAATGGCTCACTCACCATGTCACCAGCCATTGGCCGAATGCTCAAGTGACGACCCTTCGTGCCAGCGAATCGGCGCCCTTGAGCCGGCTGATCAGCGAACGCACCCCCGATGCCGTCATCTTGCAGGCCGATTTCGCCAATGAGGCGTCGGCCAGTGGCGTATTCAACGTCATGAGCCAGCTGCTGCGCATGCAGCCGGCCTTGCACTGCATCCTGCTCGCCGACAACGGCAATGAAATGTCGGCGGTCCGCTCCTTGAAAAGCGGCGCCAAGGATTACCTGCCGCTGTCGCAGATTACGCGCGACCAGCTGCTGGCGGCGGTCGGCGAAGCCTGTGCCAAACGGCGGATCGCCGCCCAGGCTGCCGCCATGATGGCCAACAGCGAAAATTCCACCATCATCGAGGTCCCCGGCTATTCCATCGTGAAGGAAATTGCCACCAGCAATTTCTCGTCCGTGTTTCTCGCGCGCAGCGATCGGCTGCGCAGGAACGTCGTCCTGAAGGTGATGACGCGCGGAGAATCGGAGCGCGAGCTGGGCGATGCCGAGCGCTTCCAGCGAGAGTACGAAATCATCTCCAGCATCACGCACCGGGCGATTGCCGAGATCCATGATTTCGGCTCCCAGCCGGGACACCTGTATCTGGCCATGGAATACTTCCCGTGCGGCGATCTGCGCGATCGCTTGCGCAACCCCTTGAGCGTGGACGAAAGCCTTTATTATTTGCGCGCCATCGCCGAAGCGCTGCGCGTCATTCATGTCTTCGGCATCCTGCATCGCGATCTGAAGCCCGCCAATGTCATGTTGCGCGAGGACAATTCTCCGGTGCTCATCGACTTTGGCCTGGCCCGCCGCTCGCTCGATGAAATCGGCAACACGGGGGTCGGCCAAGTACTCGGCTCGCCGTACTACATCAGTCCCGAACAAGCGCAGGGGCAGAGGGTGGATGTGCGCACCGACCTGTATAGCCTGGGTGTGATGTTCTACGAAATGCTCACCGGGCAGCGCCCGTACGGCGGCCGAAGTGCCGTCGCCATCATGTCGCAGCACACGAGCTCGCCGGTGCCCTCCCTGCCGGAGTCCACGGCCGTGCAGCAGCCGCTGCTGGATCGGCTCATGGCCAAGCAGCCGAGCGCCCGTTATGCATCGGCGGATGAACTGCTGGCGGACTTGGGACCGATCGCCGCCGTGGCCTAGGAGCCTGCCCGCGGCCCGCGCGGAATGCCCGAGACAAGCTCCCAAGCGTGACGCCCGTCACAGGCCGCTGCGACGGCGCATATTAAGTCAATTGCGCGGTTGAGGCTGTGACAGCCATCATGCCCCGCAGGGGCGGTGTTTGGCACCCTGTCCCACGTCATGTTCATCTCCGTCAAGCGCCACGAACGCGAAAAACAGGAACTGATTAGCGCCGGCAATCGGCTGACCGACGCCATTCTAAAGACCAGTTCCGTCGGGCTGTTTCTCATGGATTCCAAAGGCAAAATTCAGCCGCAGGTTTCCACCTCTTTGAGCACGCTGTTTCGGCGCCAGGATTTCGACAATCTGACCGTGGACAAATTGATCGCTCCCCTGGTTTCGGCGAAAACATTGAGTGTCCTGCGCACCCACATGGCGCACTTTCTGGAGACCGGCCGCAGCGAGGCCGCGGATTTCGATCCGCTGCAGGACGTGGAAGTCAAATTGACGAATGCCGACGGCAGCTTCATCAGCGCCCACTATTCCTTCGAATTCAGCGCCATCGAGATTGCGAATGAATCGCGCTCCTGGATGGTGCGCGTCGCCGATATCACCGCGCGCTCACAACAGCAGCGAGAGCTGGAGGATCTGCGGGTGCAGGTGCTCACGCAGGGCGAAATCTTGCGCAGCGTCCTGCAGGCGGGCGGCACCCGGTTCGGAGCGTTCCTGCAAAGGACCGACGCCTCGATGAAAAGCATCAACGGCGTGTTGAAGAAACCGGCGCGCGAGGCCGGCGCCTTTCGCCACAAGCTCGAGGAAACCCTGGAGGAGGTCGATCGCATCCGGCGCGATGCCGCCGCCCTCAAGCTCACAGGATTGCAGAGCGCGGCCCGGGACTTCGAGGACGCGCTGCAGGAGTTGCGCAGCCGCGAGACCTTGAGCGGCAGTGATTTTCTGCCGCTGGCCGTCAAACTCGATGCGCTGTACGGGCAATTTGCCCTGTTGCGATCGCTCACCTCGCAGGCCAGTCCGGTGCGCGAAGCGGAGGACGCAGCGCCCGAGGCACGCGTGACTCAAAACGGCACGCAAATCATCGAAGCACCGAAATATTTCGCAGAGCTGGCGGCGCAGCACGCCGCGCCGGCGGCACAGCGCGTGGCCGCCGTGGGCAGCCTGGAAAGCACGCTGACCACGCTGACCGATCTGGTGGCGCAGGAGAATCACAAGTCGGTCGTCCTGGCCTGCACTGGATTGGAATTGGTGCCGATGCGCTACCAGGCCACGGTGAAGAATGTGGCGATCCAACTCATTCGCAATGCCGTGGTGCACGGCATCGAGCCCGCCGCTGAGCGGCAAGCCGCCGGCAAGCCCGGCGATGCCGCGTTGCACCTGGAATTCAAAGCGGTGCCCGGCAACGGCTTCGAACTGACGTTTCAGGACGATGGACGGGGATTGGATCCGAGCAAGGTGCGCGGCGTTGCCGTCGCCAAAGGACTGGTCACCGAGGAAGAAGCCAACCGCCTGCGCGACCGTCAGGCGATCAAGCTGATTTTCAAATCCGGCTTTACCACGCTGACCGATGGCGATGGCGAAACCAGACACGGCAGCGGCATGTCGCTGGTCCGCCGTTATGTGCACGAAGCCGGCGGCAAGATCGCGCTCGCCAGTGTCGTGGGTCAGGAAACGCGCTTCAAAGTCACCCTGCCCACGCTGGAAATGGCGAGCGACGCGCAAGTCGCCTGACTGTCTTACTCTCCGTCTACAGCGGCGAGAGTTCCACCAGAACCGCGCCCGCCTGCACCCGGTCGGTCAACCCGTAGGCAATGCGCGATACCGTGCCCTCATAGGGCGCCGTGAGGGTGTGCTCCATCTTCATGGCCTCGACGGTCACCAAGGGTGCGCCGCGCGCGACTTGCTGACCGGTTGCGACGTGCACGGCCACCACGGTTCCCGGCAGCGGCGTGAGCAGCGAACCTTGTTCGGTGCCGCCGGCCACCTGCAAGGCATCGTCGGTGCGCACAAATCTCAGCGTCACGTGCCGGCCGCCGCGAAAAACATGCAGTGTGGGGTCCGCATCGAACACGCTGACGCGATACATCTGACCCCCGCACTCGGCGTGCAGAAGGGCGGCGCTGCGCTCGAGTACACGCACCATGAACCGCTCATCACCCACTTGCGCCGAATAGGTATCGGGCGCCGGGGACTCGACCTCGGCGCTGCCTTCAGCGAAACGCCACGTGGTGCTCGCGGGTGCTGCGAGGCGCCAGCCCCGGCTGTCGTCCCATAGCGCGTTGCCGGCAGTGTTCCTGGCCGCGCACCACACCGCAGCCAGCGCAATGTCAGCGTGCCCTGCGCCGGGCTCGCCGAACGACAACAGCGTGCGCCGCAGGTGCAGAAAATCGGTGCCCACGGCCCCTGCGCGAAACACTTCATCGGCGAGCACGCTCGACAGCAGTGCACGGTTGATCGCCACTCCGGCAATCTCGGTCTCGTTCAAGGCGCGATGCAACACATCGATGGCCGCGGCCCGCGATTCGCCCCAGGCAATGATTTTTCCCAGCATCGGATCGTAATACGACGATACCTCATCGCCCGCTTCGACTCCGGTATCCAAGCGTAGTCCGGCCACGCTCTGCGGCCAGCGCACATGAGTGATTTTCCCGACGCTCGGCAGGTAGTCCCGCGCCGGATCCTCGGCGTACAGGCGCGCCTCGACGGCAAAACCGCGCTGGGTGATGTCCGCCTGGGCTCGCGGCACGCGTTCCCCCTGCGCAATGCGCAGCTGCCATTCAACCAGGTCGATGCCGGTAATGAGTTCCGTGACCGGGTGCTCCACCTGCAGGCGGGTATTCATCTCCATGAAATAGAAGTTCTGGGCATCGTCGACCAGAAATTCCACGGTGCCTGCGCCGACGTAGCTCACGGCTCGTGCGGATTTCACGGCGGCCTGCGCCATTGACGCACGCACCTCGGCGCGCAGGCCCGGCGCAGGCGCCTCCTCGATGATCTTCTGATGCCGGCGCTGCACCGAACAGTCGCGATCGAACAGACTCAAGGTTTGCCCGTGGGAGTCGGCAAAGATCTGCACCTCCACATGGCGAGCCTTGGAAAAGTAGCGCTCCATGAGCAAGCGATCATCGCCGAACGCCGCACGTGCCAGGCGCTGCGCCGATTCCACCGCCGCGGCCACTTCGGCGGCGGAATTGACCACTTGCATGCCCTTGCCGCCGCCGCCCGCGCTGGCCTTGATGATCAGGGGAAATCCCACGCGCGCCGCTTCCGCGGCGAGACGCTGCGGCGTTTGCTCATCGCCGTGATAGCCCGGCGCCACGGGCACACCCACGGCCGCCATGGCCGCCTTGGAGGCGCTCTTCGAGCCCATGGCCTCGATGGCCGCGGCCGGCGGGCCGACGAAGATCAATCCGGCATCGTGACAGGCTTGCGCGAATTGCGCGTTCTCGGAGAGAAATCCATAACCGGGGTGAACCGCATCGGCGCCGACACGCTTGGCCAGCGCGATGATCCTGTCGATGTCCAGGTAACTCTGCGCGGCCGGGGCAGGCCCCAGATGGTAGGCCTCGTCCGCGACGCGCACGTGCTGCGCCCCTCGATCGGCGTCCGAATATACGGCGATCGTGGTGACCCCCAAGCGCCGTGCGGTGCGCACGATGCGGCAGACAATTTCGCCGCGATTGGCCACGAGCAGTCGTTTAATCATGGTGCTCACATCCTAAACACGCCGAAGCGCGTGGCCGCGGTGTCTTGGGCGCGGGTCAGGGCCAGCGCCAGTCCCAGCACGCGCCGCGTGTCCAGAGGATCAATGACCCCGTCGTCCCACAGGCGCGCGGAAGCGTAGTACGGATGCCCTTGGCGCTCGAATTGCTCGCGAATGGGCGCCTTCAGTTTCTCCTCCTCGGCATCGCTGAAGGTCTCCCCGTTGCGCTCGAGCGCCTCGCGCTTGATCGTGGCCAACACGCTGGCGGCCTGCTCGCCTCCCATGACCGAGGTGCGTGCGTTCGGCCACTGAAACAGAAATCGCGGACCATAGGCACGGCCGCACATCGCGTAGTTACCCGCGCCGAAACTGCCGCCGATCACCACGGTGTATTTCGGCACCGAGGCGCAAGCCACCGCGGTGACGAGTTTCGCCCCGTCCTTGGCAATGCCGCCCGCTTCGGCGGCCTGACCCACCATGAATCCGGCGATGTTCTGCAGGAACACCAGGGGGATGCCTTCACGGCAGCACAGTTCGATGAAATGCGTGCCCTTCAGCGCGCTCTCGGAGAACAAGATGCCGTTGTTGGCCAATATGCCCACCGTGGTGCCATGGATGTCGGCAAAGCCGCACACCAGCGTGGTCCCGTACAGCGCCTTGAACTCATCGAACCACGCACCGTCGACCAAGCGGGCGATGAGTTCGTGGACATCGTAAGGTTTGCGGGAATTCTGCGGGATGATGCCGTACAGCTCGGCCGGATCGAGAGGGCTTTCCCGGCCGCCAAGCGCGGAACCGGGCGGTGCGGCACGCACCGTGGGCGGCCGCAGGCGCGCCACGGCGCGACGCGCAAAGGCCAGCGCATGGGTGTCATTCTCTGCATAGTAATCGGTCACCCCGGAGCGGCGGCAATGAACATCCGCGCCCCCCAAGGATTCCGCATCGATTTCCTCGCCGGTGGCCGCACGCACCAACGGCGGGCCGCCCAGGAACACACGTCCTTGGTTGCGAACGATGATGGCGTGATCCGACATCGCCGGCACGTACGCCCCGCCCGCGGTACACGAACCATGCACCACCGCGATCTGCGCGATACCCAAGGATGAGAGTCTGGCTTGATTGAAAAAAATACGGCCGAAGTGGTCGCGGTCGGGGAATACCTCGTCCTGTCGCGGCAGGAAAGCACCGCCGCTTTCGACCAGGTAGATACAGGGCAAGGCGTTCTCGCCGGCAATTTCCTGCGCCCGCAAATGCTTCTTCACCGTCAGCGGGTAGTAGGTGCCGCCCTTCACGGTGGGATCATTGGCCACCACCATGCACTCGCGCGAGGCGACCCGGCCGATGCCGGTGATCAAACCGGCGCCCGGCAGCTCTTCCCCGTAGACACCCTGTGCGGCGAGCGCCGAGAGCTCGAGGAACGGTGAACCGGGATCGAGCAGCGCAGCAATGCGCGCGCGCGCCAAGAGCTTGCCGGCCTTCGTGTGTTTGTCGCGGGCGGCGGCACTGCCGCCGGCGGCATTGCGGCGCAGCGTGAGCCGCAGATCATCGACCACCGCCTGCATTGCAGCGCGGTTGGCGGCGAATTCCTGCGAGCGGACATCCAGTTTGGAGACTAATGTGGCCATTGGCTTTGGCGCCCCGAGCGTGGCAGAATTGTCGGACAGTCCGATTATCCAACGATCCTGAGCCTCTGACAATGGGGGGCGGTAAAAATGACCAATTCTGCTTATCGAGAGTTCAACTTCGGCCTGGGCGAGGTCATCGACACCGTGCGCGATCAAGTACGGCGCTTTGCCCAGGAGCGCATCGCCCCGCGAGCGAACGAAATCGACCGCAGCAACCTCTTCCCGAGGGATTTGTGGCGCGAAGCCGGCGACCTGGGGCTGCTGGGGCTGACCGTGAGCCCCGAGCACGGCGGCGCCGGCCTCGGCTATCTCGCCCACACGATCGCCATGGAGGAAATCTCGCGCGCATCCGCCGCCGTGGGCTTGAGCTACGGCGCGCATTCGAACCTGTGTGTCAATCAGCTGGCGCTCAATGCCACCGATGAGCAGAAGCGGCGCTACCTGCCGAAACTGCTCAGCGGCGAGCATGTCGGCGCGCTCGCCATGTCCGAGCCGGGCGCCGGCTCGGACGTCGTGTCGATGCAGCTCAAGGCCGTGCGCGATGGGGCCTGCTACGTGCTGGACGGCCGCAAGATGTGGATCACCAACGGTCCGGAAGCCGATGTCTTGGTGGTGTACGCCAAGACCACGCCGGACGCGGGTGCACGCGGCATCAGCGCGTTCATCATCGAAAGAGGGTTCGAAGGATTCACCGCCGCCCAGAAGCTCGACAAGCTGGGCATGCGCGGCTCGAGCACCAGCGAACTGGTATTCGACGACTGCCGGGTCCCCGCCGAGAATCTGCTGGGCGTTGAGAATCAAGGCGTGAGCGTGTTGATGCGGGGCCTCGACTACGAGCGCGTGGTGCTCTCCGGCGGACCGCTGGGCATCATGGCGGCCGCATTGGATGTGGCCGTGCCGTACGTGCGCGAACGCAAGCAATTCGGACAGGCGATAGGCACCTTCGAGCTGGTGCAGGGAAAACTGGCGGACATGTACGCCTCCTTGAACGCCTGCCGCAGCTATGTCTATATGGTCGCCGCGGCATGCGACCGCGGCGATGCCACGCGCAAGGATGCCGCCGCGTGTATTTTGTTCTGCGCCGAAGCGGCAACCCGCGCCTCGCTGGATGCCATTCAATTGCTGGGCGGAAACGGCTACATCAACGACTATCCCACGGGACGGTTGCTGCGCGACGCCAAGCTCTACGAAATCGGCGCAGGCACCTCGGAAATTCGCCGCATGCTGGTCGGCCGCGAGCTCTTCGGGGAAGGATGATGACCGATCTGTTTGCGCCGCTCGATGATCACCCTGCCTACCGGCAGATCGCCAACTTGATCGAGCAGCGCATCGTCGCCAGATCGCTGCGCACCGGCGATGCGCTGCCCTCCGAGACCGATCTCGCGCGACAGTTCGGTGTGAACCGCTCGACGATTCGCGAAGCGATCCGCGAACTGGAAATCCACGGATTGCTGGGGCGGGGACGGGGCGAGAAGCGCCTGCGGGTGACGCGACCCGAGCCCGGCAGCGTCAGCTCGGGCGTCAGCCGCGCGTTGGCCCTGCATGACGTGACCTTCATGGAATTGTGGGAGGCCATGATGGCCATCGAGCCGGCCGCCGCGCAATATGCCGCGACGCGCCGCACCGCCGCTCAATTGCAGGGCATCACGCGTGCCAATGCGCGCTTCAACCGCGGGATCGCGGACACCGCCGCCGCCGTTTCCGCCGTCGTGGATTTCTTCACCGCGGTTGCCGCGGCCAGCGGCAACCAGGTGCTGGCGCTCTCGCAGGCGCCTCTGAACCTGCTGCTGGTGCCGGCGCTGTCGAGAATCATCGACCGCGTACCGCAGGCCCGCGCGCGCATTCAGATCGCGCAGGGCAAGATCATCGATGCCGTCAAGCTCAAGAAGAGCGAGCAGGCTCGGAACTGGATGGAGAAGCACATTCGCGATTTCAAGCGCGGCTACGAGCTCGACATTCCGAGCTGACGCCAATTTTCCGTCTCACAGTTTGAGCACCGCCAGGGCGCGGGCGTCATTGGCTCGTTCGGTCAGCTCCAGCGCGAGGCTCCTGATGGCCGGCAGGTTCGACCACAGGCTGGCCTGGGGCAGAAAGTCGATGTGCCGCCCCATGGGGGAACGCTCGCGCAGCCGCAGCGTGATCCGATTCAACCCCCCGCCGCTCATGACCTCGGCCACGGCCACATTCGAGAGCGGAATCGTTTCGGTGAGGCGTCCGCGGCGCACCTTGAGGCTGTCCTGGCAATCCAGCACCTCATCGGCGAGCCGATGCAGCTGCGTTTTCCAAAAAAAATAGGTCAGGGCGGCAGCGAGCAAGCCCATGGCAATGGCACTCGGCAGCGGATTGCGCCAAAGGTCTCCGTCGAGCGCCGAGGGTGCCGCCACGAAAGCGAGCAGTGCCAGGGCGGTCAGCCACACGCCGCGCTTGAACAGGGCGGTATTTTTGAAGGAAATGGCCCGCATAGAAGATACGCTGCCGGCCGGTCGGCCTTAGAGGATCTGCTCCCGCTGCGTATCGGCGCCGGCCGGATCGTGCAGATTCGTGCTGAAGGACACCAGCACCATGGCCGAGTCGCCGGTGTTTCGAAAGGCGTGCACGACTCCGGGTGGAATGATCAGGCGCAGTATCTCGCCCGCCGGCACCTCGATGTCGCGAATCGTCCCCCGCTCCTTCAGCCGGATCAAGCCGGGTCCGACCACCGTGGTGGTCTCCACCGCCGTGCGATGCACGTGATTGCCGCGTATTTCGCCGGGTTGAGTGAGCACCACATGCACATTCTTCTGTGCCTGCAATTCAGCATCGGTCAACGGTTCGAATAGTACACCGCGCACGTCCCGGTGCGTTTTCACCGCTTGCACGCTGGTTTCGCGCTTGGAGTCAGTCATGCCGCCGATTATACAGGCCGCGCCGCGGCTCCGCCGTCCCGCTCGCGGCCACGCCGAGTACTTGAGACGGGCTCCCGGTCTACGGAGGCGGCCGCCGGGTCGCGTGCCCGCGAACGATGAGCAGAACGCCCACGATCAGCATGATATCCAGCCAATCCATCGAACCACCGCCGCCGCCGCCGCTGCCGGCAGCGGTTACCGTCAGGGTGGCCGATACCGGCGCGGCATTGCCTCCCGCGGGCCCGGTCATGAGGCCGTTCGCAGCCACCGAGGCGACGTAAGTTCCGGACGCGGTGTTCTTCACACTCAATGACATGCTGCAGCTGCCGTTGGCGGGAATGTTGGCGTCGGCGAGTGTGACGCTGCTGTCGGTGCTGGTCAGTGTCAGCCCGGCGCCGCTGCAGGTGCTGGCCGGTGATCCGGAAGCCAGCGTGAGGCCCGCGGGCAACGACAGCGTAATACCCGACTGAGTCAGCGCGAACCCATTGGTATTCGTGAAGGTCAGCATCAGCATGGCAGGTGCATCCACCGCGACGCTGGCCGGTGAGAAGGCACTGGCGATCGTCGGCGCGGCCGGTGTCACCGTCATGGGCGCGATGCAGGCCGAAGCGGCGCTGCCGGCAGCCGACGGTGCCGTGCTGGTGGCGCCATTCGCCGTGAAATTCACGACCGCGGTATCGGTGTGGCCGGCCGAATCCTTTACCACGAGCGTCAAGGCGCCTGCGCCGCTCACCATGATATTGACGGCGGAACTCGTGCCGCCCGAGACAATGCTCACGGCTCCGGACGTGCTCCACGCATAAGAGGCAATCGTGGCGTTGCAGGCAGCGACACTGCCGCCGGCATCGATGGTTGCGCTGCCCGAGGTCAAGCCCGACGGTATCGACACCGCCGCAATTGGATTGAGCGCGGCCATGACGGCGCTCAATGCGTTGACCATGCCTGCCCCGCACGTGCTCGTGGTACAGGCACATTCAACACTCGATGAGGATCCGGCCACGCATTGAGGAGTCGGCGGTGTCGTGACCGGCTGCGAAAACGGGGTCGCGCTCGCCTGCATGCGCGCAATGATCTGCGGCGGGGTGAGATTCGCATTCGCGGCGCGCATGAGCGCGGCAATGCCGGAAACGATGGGTGCCGAAAAGCTCGTACCGAGGTTGGTATAGAACTGATCCGTGTACGAATTGGTTCCGGGAACCGTGGCCCCTTCGTTCACGGTGCTGTCGATGGAGCGCAGGCAGGGGCTGCCGGCCGTGGTGTTGACGCAGTTGCCGGCGGGCGCCCCGATACCGACCTCGGGACCCAAGCTGCTGTAGCCGACTTTGGTGCCGACGTTTCTCAATCCGGCGACCGCCAGCACACCCGGGCAATTGCCAGGTATGTCGACGGGGCCGCTTTCATTGCCCGCAGATGCCACGACCAGCACTCCCATGGCGGTGAGCGTGGTCAGCAGATTCTGGTAGGAGGTAGGACAGGTGCCGGTGCCGCCGAGACTCAAATTGATGATGTCGGCCGGATAGGGATTGTCCGGCACGCTGTTGACTGACATGCCGACGGCCCACTGAATTCCGGTGATGATATCGGAGTCCAGGCCGCCGCATTTCCCCAAGGCACGCACCGGAAGCAGGTACGGATTCCAGGTCATGCCCGCGATGCCGACGTCGTTGTTGGTCACCGCACCGAGCACGCCCATGACCCGGGTGCCATGCCACGAGCTGTTCTGCGCGCTGCAGTTCTTGCTGGGAAATACCTGGGTGTTCGCAAGATCCGTGCTGTCGATCCAATCGCCGGGATCGGACGGGTCAGGATCCCAGCCGTCACCGTCGTTGGCGACCAGAAAGGTGCCCAGCGGATTGCCGTTGCTGGCATCCACATCCTGGCTGACGAAATCATAGCCGGGCAATAAACGGCCGCCGAGTCCGGCGCGCAGCAGGTCGGGATGGTCAAATCGAATGCCGCTGTCGACATCGGCGATGACGGTGCCGGAACTGCCCGTGGTGATGTTCCATGCGGAAACTGCGTCGGTCGCGGCGGCGTCGCTGGTCGGCGTGAGGCTGCTCGGCGCCTGCATGTACCACTGTCCGCTCGCCGTGGCGGTCGGAACGAATAACGGATCATTGGGCATGGCGTGCACATAGCGCCGTTGATCGACGTCGGCAAAGGCCACCGACGGATCCGCCCGCAGTTGCCTGAGCACGGCCTCAACGTCCGCACCGTAGACGGTTTTCTGAAGGAACATGACATGCATGCTTGGCGTGAGCTGCTGCGATCGCGACACGGCGACGCCGGTGCGCCGGCTCAAGCTGCGCACATCCAGGTCGGAGGTCTGCGCCTGCGTTACGCTCACGAGTTGCGCCTTGGAGCGCAAGCGGATGGTCTTGGTCACCGCGTTGGCGGCATTCGCTCGAAACCCGACGATCAGCCGGCCGGCCTGCGGCCCGATCTCGACCGGATGCGATCGGACGGGGTTCCATTCTGAAGTCGCGGCGAAGGCCGAACCCCAACTCAAGGCTAAAAGCCCGGCAATCGCCGATTTGAGGAACGGAATTCTGATCTGTCTCATGGAGTGGAGCCTAACAACTTAGGAGAGGCCAAAATGCGAACCATGACCGTAAACTTACGCTAAATCATGGCCGTCGCGCGCTGCCCCGCCCGCGGGGTAGAATATGGGCGGTCAAATAACGGCATTTCGAAGGGGCTTTGCAATGACATATGACAATCGGCAGTTCTACATCGATGGCGCATGGGTGGACCCGGCCGAGCCGAAGGAACTCAAGGTGATCAATCCGGCGACCGAGGAAGCAGCCGGTGTCATATCCATGGGGAGCAGCAAAGATGTCGACCGGGCGGTGATGGCCGCGCGCCGCGCATTCGACGGCTATTCGCGCACGACGCCCGCCGAGCGCCTGGCACTCATGGAACGCATCCTGGCTGCCTACAAGGCGCACTACGATGAAATAGCGCAGGCCATGACCATCGAAATGGGCGCACCCATGACGCTGTCGAAGGGCGCGCAGACGCGGATCGGCGTGGGCCACATCAGCGCCATGATCGAAGTGCTGAAGACCTTCAAGTTCGAGGAAATGCGCGGCAGCGTTCGCCTGGTGCAGGAGCCGGTCGGCGTCTGCGCGTTGATCACGCCGTGGAACTGGCCGATGAATCAAGTGGCTGCCAAGGTCGTGCCGGCACTGGCTGCCGGCTGCACCATGGTGCTGAAGCCCTCGGAATACTCGCCCTTCAGCGCCATCATCTGGGCCAAGGTCATGCACGAGGCCGGCGTCCCCGCCGGGGTCTTCAATCTCATCAATGGGGATGGCCCGAGCGTCGGCGCTCCGCTGTCATCACACCGGGAAGTCGACATGGTCTCCTTCACCGGATCCACGCGCGCGGGCACCGAAGTGGCCAAGAACGCGGCGGCCTCCGTCAAGCGAGTGCACCAGGAACTGGGCGGCAAATCGCCGAACGTTTTGCTGGATGATGCCGACTTCGAGCGTGCCGTCAAACAGAGCGTGCTGCATGTTTTCCAGAATTCCGGACAGTCGTGCAACGCCCCGACCCGCATGTTGGTGCCGGCCGCCAAATTGGCGGAAGTCGAGGCCATCGCAAAACGCGTGGCAGAATCCGTGGTCACGGGCGATCCGTCTTCGGAGAAGACGAACTTGGGACCCGTGGTGTCGAAGGTGCAATTCGAACGCGTCGAAGGCTACATTGCCAAAGGCATCGCCGAAGGTGCCAAGGTGGTCATCGGCGGCTCAGGGAGGCCGGATGGTCTCACCAAGGGATACTTCATCAAGCCGACGATATTTTCCAACGTGCGCAACGACATGACCATCGCGCGCGAGGAGATCTTCGGACCCGTGCTGTGCATCCTTCCCTATGAGAGCGAAGAGGACGCCGTGCAGATCGCCAACGACACGCCCTATGGTCTGGCGGCCTATGTCTGGTCACAGGACAATGTGCGCGCGCGACGGGTGGGTGGACGGATTCGTGCGGGCCAGGTGACCCTGAACGGCGCATCCGGCAATATGAATACCCCGTTCGGTGGGTTCAAAATGTCGGGCAATGGGCGCGAGTACGGCGAGTTCGGATTGCGCGACTTCCTCGAGGTCAAGGCCGTGATCGGAGTCGACGCCGCTTGAGCCCCGCGGGCTAGCCGGACAGGCTCTTAGGTGATTGATCCCGTTCTACACCTCGAGAACGTCAGCAAACGATTTTCGAAAGATCGGCCGGCAATCTTTGAGGGCGTCGATCTCGAGCTTCGCAGCGGCGAGTATCTGGCCATCATGGGCGAGTCCGGCGTCGGCAAGTCGACGCTGCTCAATTTATTGGCCGGGCTCGACACCCCCGACAGCGGCCGTGTGGTTCTGGAAGGTGTCGATCTGGCCACGCTGGACGATGACGCCACGACGCTGCTGCGGCGCCGCGCGGTGGGTTTCGTGTTCCAAGCCTTTCATGTCCTGCCCTACTTGTCGGTCGAACAAAATGTGGCGCTTCCCCTGGACCTGCTGGGGGTCGCTGAGCCCGAACGCGGCCGGCGCACGCAGGAAATGTTGCTGGCCGTGGGAATCGAGGAACTCTCCCAACGCCACACCCGGGAACTCTCGGGCGGCGAAGTGCAGCGCGTCGCCATTGCGCGCGCCCTCGTGCATCGGCCGCGTCTGGTGCTGGCGGACGAACCGACGGGCAACCTAGACGCACGCAGCGCCGCACAAACGCTGACCCTGCTGCGTACCCAGATCAAGGCGAATGCCGGCGCGGGCATCCTCATTACGCATTCACGTGCCGCAGCGGATACCGCGGATCGCATCGTTCTGCTCGAGGCACGCGGACTGAAAGCGCTGGAATCGGCGTGAGCCGTGCCGGCTCATACGGGATTTGGCGCATCCTGTTGCTGGCGCAGCTACGAGAGCAACCCACGCGCTTTCTGGTCACGGTGCTCGCGCTGGCGTTGGGAGTGGCCCTGGGTTCCTCGGTTTACCTGGTCAATACCTCGGCGCTCAATGAATTCGGCCTGGCCACCAAACGCTTGGTCGGTGAGGCCGACATCGTGGTGCGCGGCCAGCGCGACGGATTCTCCGAACAGGTGTTCGTCGACCTGGCACACGCGGCGTCGGTCAGCGCATCGAGCCCGGTGCTGGAACTGGACGTGGCGCTTTCCGGCCGCAAAGAAACTCTCAAGGTACTGGGGCTGGATCCCTTCCGCGCAGCCGTTCTGCAACCGGCCATCATGGGCGATATCGGTGAGGGTGTGTTTCCGTTGTTCGACCAGGACGCGATCTACCTGAGCAGCGCCGCGGCGCAGCAACTCAAGTTCGAGCGCGGGGATCTGCTGCAGGTCATCGTCGGAAGTACTCCCAAGGCGCTGCGCGTGCTCGGCATCCTGGCGCCGGGCACGTATCCGCAGCCCCTTGGGCTGATGGACATCGCCTCGGCGCAATGGGTATTCAATGCCCTCGGCCGCGTGAATCGCATCGACGTGCGGCTGGCACCCGGCACCGACGTGGACTCGTTTCGCCGCGATCTCGGCACGAAACTTCCCGCGGGCGTTCTGGCGCTGGCGCCGCAAGTCGAGCGAGACCGGGCGGTCACGGTGACCAAGGCCTATCGGGTGAATCTGAACATGCTCGCGCTGGTGGCCTTGTTTACCGGTGCCTTTCTGGTGTTTTCCACCCAATCGCTCTCGGTGCTTCGCCGACGCCGCTCACTCGCCCTGCTGCGAGCGCTCGGCGTGACGCAAAGCCAGCTGCGCAACGCGCTGCTCGGCGAGGGTCTCACCTTAGGGCTGCTCGGCTCGTTGCTCGGCGTGCTTCTCGGCATGCTCATCGCGGCGGCCATCTTGAAGTTCCTCACCGCCGATCTTGGCAACGGCCAGCTGCGCGCGGCGGGCGCCTCGTTGCGCACGGCGCCGCTGCAAATGGCGGCCTTTTTTGCGATCGGTGTCGTGGTGGCCGGCATCGGCGCGTGGGTGCCGGCGCGCAATGCCGCTGCGCAACCACCGGCACGCGCGCTGAAGGGCGGTGATGGGGACTTCAAGGCTGTGGCCAGAACCGGCTGGCGCTCCGGCGTTGCCCTGCTGGTGGTGGGATCGGCTCTGGCCTGGCTGCCACCGGTCGGCGGATTGCCCCTGTTTGGCTACGCCGCCGTCGCCGCGCTCCTGCTGGGCGCGGTATTGCTCGTGCCCGCGGTCACCATGCGCGGCCTGGGGTTTGCGCCGCGGACCCATCGCATCGTCTTGGACACCGCGGTGTCCCAGCTGCGCGAAAATGTGGGCCTGTCCGCCTTGAGCCTCGCCTCCATCATCGTCAGCTTCAGCCTGATGGTGGCGATGGCCATCATGATCTATTCATTCCGTGTCTCTTTCGATCATTGGCTGGGCAAGCTTTTGCCCGCGGACATGCAGCTGCGTGAACCTTTCGGCAATGACACGGCGTTCTGGTCCAAGGAGGATCAGGCGAAGATCGGCGCGGTGAGCGGGATCGCCCGGGCGGAGTTTCGAAAAACCCAGCCGGTGCTTCTGGATCCTGCGCGTGCGCCGGTCACTTTGATCGCTCGCGGATCCAAGGACGGGGATGCCGCCGCGGAGTTGCCGTTGATCCGCAGCGCATCGCCAAAGCCCGCGGAAACGACCCCGGCGGCATGGGTTTCGGAGGCGCTGCAGGATCTCTACGGCTACAAGATAGGGGACGCGCTGGAAATTCCGCTGGCAGGCCGGACCCATGAATTCCTGATTGCCGGTGTCTGGCGCGACTACGCACGATTGTCCGGGTCGGTGGTCGTCTCCAGGCAGGCGTACACGGCCGCCACCGGTGATGAGACCGCGAATGAAGGTTCTCTATGGTTGAACACGGGAGCTGATGCCGACACGGTCGCGAGTAGATTGCGCCAAGCGGTGGGCAACGGCGATGGCCTGGAGATTACCACCAGCACGGCACTGCACGAACGTTCGCTGCAGATATTCGATCGCGCCTTTGCCATTACCTACGCACTCGAAGTCATCGCGGTCATCATCGGACTGACCGGGGTGAGTTTTGCGGCAAGCTCAACCGCCCTCGCCCGCCGCGCCGAGTTCGGCATGCTGCGCCACGTCGGCATGCTGCGCCGGCAGATCATCGGCATGCTGGCCGATGAGGGGATATTGACCAGTGCCTTCGGCGTGGTCTACGGCCTCGGTCTCGGCGTTGCATTGAGTTTGGTGCTGGTCTACGTCATCAATCGGCAATCTTTCAATTGGAGCATCGATTTGGCCGTACCGGTGTGGCAATTGGCAGTGCTGAGCGCCGGATTGATCGCCGCCGCCGCGGTCACCGCCATTTGGAGCGGCCGCGCCGCACTCAGTCAGGATGCCGTGCGCGCCGTACGTGAGGATTGGTGAGAAAGGCACTCATGTTGCCGGCCGGTTGCCTGATGGCCGGTTGCCTGCTGGCGATGCTCGCGGTGGCGGGCACCCGGTATGCGCCGGTGGTTTCGGGGCGCCCGTTCAGCTTTCCCCAGGACTTGGGCAGCCATCCGCAGTTTCGGACCGAATGGTGGTATGTCACCGGCTGGCTCACCACCGAACACGGCGAGTCCCTTGGATTTCAAATTACTTTCTTTCGGACCAAGCCGGACATCCAAGAAGACAATCCGAGCGCCTTCGCGCCGCGCCAACTTTTGGTGGCGCATTGTGCGCTCAGCGATCCGAAACGCGGCAGACTCTGGCAGGACCAAAGAATCAGGCGTGCGGGCTTGAAACTTGCGGAAGCCGCCGAGGGCGACACCAACGTCTGGATCGACACGTGGTCTTTGCGTCACGCCGATCAAACCTATGCCGCAAAGATCGATGCAGACGAATTCTCCTTCGATCTGTCGCTTGCCGAGACACAGGCCGCCTTGATCAATGGAGACGGCGGGGTCAGCCGTAAGGGACCTTCGCCGCAGGCGTCGAGCTACTACTACAGCCTGCCGCACATGCGGGTGGCGGGACTCATCTCGCGCAACGCCGCCAAGGATCGGGTCACCGGCGAGGCCTGGTTCGACCACGAGTGGTCCAGCGAGTATCTCGATCCTGAAGCGGCGGGCTGGGATTGGATCGGCATCAACTTCACCGACGGCGCCGCGCTGATGGCATTTCGCATTCGCGGCCTGAAAGGTGAGCAGCGTTGGGCGGGCGGCACCCTTCGCGGCGCCGACGGCGCAACCCACATCCTCGAACCGGCTGATGTGGACTTCCGGGCGGGCCGGCGCTGGGTATCGCCGCGCACGGGCATCGCCTATCCGGTCGAGTGGATGATCCGGGCCGGCGCGCGCGATATCAGTTTACGGCCGCTGCTCGACGATCAAGAAAACGACACGCGAGTGTCGACCGGCGCCATCTACTGGGAAGGCGCAGTGAAGGCTTACGAGCAGGACTCTCTCGCGGGCCGCGGCTACTTGGAATTGACCGGATACGGCGAACGCTTGAAGCTGCGATGAGCCGGCGCCCTAGGTCTTGAATATGCTGCGCAGCCGATTGAGTCTGCGGCGCCAGAAAAACGACAAAAAATGCCGATGCGAATGACGATCGGATCGCAGGATCCGCAACAACTCCGGAAATATCCCGCCATGCATCAGGTAAGTTCTGCGCTGCTGTTGGTTGTCGGTGCGCAAGTGTTCGAGCCACGGCGACTTGCGGATGTGCTTGCTCAATTTCACCGGCGTGGTGTACTGCAAAATATAAGCGAGTCTCGATGAGGCGGTTTTGTTGCCGAAGGCGCCGTGCACCGTCAGGCCGTGATGGATGATCATGGCGCCCGCCGGAATGGGACGCACCGCCGCAGTCTGCGCATCGAAGCCCTCGTAGCACTCGATCGTGTTGGCGTCCTTCGCTCCGCCGTGCAACCGATGCGGCAGCAACCCCAAAAGATGCGATCCGGGTATGTATGCCATGGCACCGTTGTCGAGCGTGCTTTCGGTGACCGCGATCCAGATGCTCAACTCGTTGTAGTCGAAACCCGGCTCGCGGAATGCTTCGTCCTGGTGCCACGGAGTGGGATGGCCGCGGTGACTGGGTTTGAAGATCGCGTGATCGCCGGCAAATTCGGCATCGGCACCCAAAAGTTGCCGGGCCGTGGCCAGAGCGGTCTTTCGATACGAGAGTTTGCGCAGCTCGGTGGCGTACATCGATGGCTGCAGCACACTGGGCGAGGTCATGTCTCCGGCACCGTCCTTGGCGGTCAAATCCAGATTTCTGCCTTCGCTGCGCCGCTCGCCGCCGAGGATCATGCGCATCAGGATATCGCGGCACCATTCCAGTTCGGCTGCAGCTATCTGCGGTTTCTCGATGACGAGAAATCCCAGCCGAAAGAATTCATCGACTTGTTCGGCAGTAAGCGGCTGTTCCAAGGATATATGTCCGGAAGATCTTCGATATCATAGACCGAGCGTGTTGATGTTGTAAGCTTCTCACGTTCGTACCAGTTAACATTAATCACGATTCCCGACGTGGCGACCGCACCACGGCATCAAGAGTGAGAGTATGTTGCGCCGATTATCCATCACGACTGCCTGCCTGTTCATATTGGTCTTTCCCGCAGCGCAGAGCTTTGCCGATTCGTCGCGTCAAAGTTCGGGCATGAGCGCGGATGATTCCTGCCTGCCATTCACCATGCCTTCCTCGGACGCCCTGTTCAGCTCCGCAAAAAAAGTATTCGCCCATTATTTTTATCCATTTCCATTGTCCGTGGAGAACAAGTCGGCGTCAGACGATTACTACAACCGCAACTACCTGAATCCTCAGGGCGAGAAGGGAAAGTGGGCCGCGAACGGCGGCTTTTTGCGCCAGCGCCCGTTGCCTATTGGCGACAACTCCGAACATAACTGGCAGCTCTCCAACATGCAGCGCGAAGTGCGCATGGCGATCGACCGCGGCATCACGGGATTTACCTTCGACGTTCTGTCGGCCAAGGAGGCCGCCGGCGCCGATTCGCGTTTGCAACTGCTGCTGAACGCGGCCCACAACGTTGATCCGCGCTTCAAGATTCTCGTCATGCCGGACATCTCGGCCCTGAAATCCGATGCCGAGGCGGTGGTCAGCAGCATCGCCACCGTGGCAGCCAGTCCCGCGGGGTACCGCCTCGATGACGGACGGCTCGTGGTCACAGCCTTCAATGCGGGCGCCAATTCGCCGGATTGGTGGGCCTCGGTTTTCGCACGGCTCAAGGCCCGTGGCATTGCGGTCGCCTTCGTTCCCACGTTTCTGGGGTGGAAGGCACAAGCGGGCGCATTCGCGCCGATCAGTCATGGATTTGCCGATTGGGGTACCGCCACCGCCGGCGCATCGGAGAGCATGAAAAGCGATGCGGAAATGGCGCACAGGAATTACGGCAAGATATTCATGATGCCGGTCGATCCGCAGCAGTATCGTCCGAAGGATTCGATTTATTGGGAGGCCGGAAACAGTGGCGCTTTCCGCAATGCCTGGACGAGCGCCATCGATGGCAATGCCGAATGGGCCCAGTTGGTCACCTGGAGCGATTTCTCTGAATCCAGTCAAGTTGAGCCCTACACCGATGCGACCCTGCGCAAGGATATCGGCACCGGCTTCTACGATCTGAACGCTTTTTACGCCGCATGGTTTTTGACGGGTAAGCAGCCGCCGATTACCCATGACGTACTGTATTTTTTCTACCGCCGCGAACCGACCGATGCCGCAAGCCCGGCGCAATCTGCGCCGAATAAAGTCGTCAATGGCACCCCTGAAAACGATATAGAACTGCTGGCATTTTTGACCGCGCCCGGAGAACTGAAGATCACGATTGGTGGACATACCTCGGTGCAGCAGGCGCCCGCGGGCATCACATCCTTCAAGGTGCACACCGCGCCCGGCACACCCATTTTTGCGCTGGAACGCGGCGGCTCGGACGTGATCTCCTTCCAAGGACCGATTCAAATCTTTGGCAGCGCCGGCCTGCCCTCTGGTGTGATCGACATGACGTATTGGAGCGGAAGCGCATCCATGGCCGGGGTTTGTGCCCTTTGAGTGCTCCTGAAATACAGGACTTGAAGAGCTTCAGGCTGCCGCCGGATTTTCGCGGCCGATCGGGCCTCGTCGTACAGCTATGGTGGTTCGTTCAAGCCACGCTCTTCCGCGGCTCGCCCCAGGTGATGTACGGTTTCCGGCGCTGGCTCTTGCGCCTGTTCGGTGCCCAGATCGGCAAAGGCGTCATTATCCGCCCCAGCGTGACGATTCCTTATCCGTGGAAGCTGCAAATTGGGGACTATTCCTGGATTGGCGACCACGCTGTCCTGTACTGTTTTGCAAAAATTACAATCGGCAAGAATGTCGTCATTTCGCAAAAGAGTTATCTATGCGCCGGAACTCACGACTATCGTTCACCGGGCTTCGACATCCAGGCATTCCCCATCGTCATCGAAGATGAAGCATGGCTGGCGGCCGACGTCTTCGTCGCGCCCGGCATCACGGTGGGCAGGGGTGCGGTAATCGGCTCACGCAGCTCCGTATTCGGCGATCTTCCGGGCATGATGGTCTGTGTCGGATCTCCAGCACGTCCCGTCCACGCCAGGCTCTAGGCGCGAGACTCCCGGCTTCAATCTCATTGAACCGCGCCGCCATAGCGGAAGAATTTATAGGCGACGTTGATGCTGCCCGTAAAGTCATTGAATTGGAATGCCGGAACATTCGAGTCTCGTTTTATATAGGCCGCGGAAAAGGTCAGCACGATCGCTCTGATGGGCGTGTACACAAGATTGAGACTCTCGCTCGTCTGGGTGTCGTGCCGGGCTTGCGCGAGAAAATCTATCGGTATGGGACCGACGGGATTCGAGCCGACATAGGCATTCGTGTCGTGCGCCACGGTGGCTGAAACCGTGACTTTTTCCGTAGGGGTCCACTGGGGCGTGATGCTCTGACCTTTGTCCACGTAGTAGTCGGTCTGCGAGGTCAAATCCGCGGCGAGTTGCTGCCACGCACCGAACAGCAGCTGGGTCTTCGGGGTCGGCTGCCATTGCAATGAGGCACGCCAAACCTCCCCCGAAAAACTCCCGATGGCCGCGCTGGGATACTCGCGCTTCAAATACCCGGCGCTGGCATCGAAAATCGTCTTTTCCGACAGTACACGCCTGAAGAGCACCCGCGCCCTCTCCTCTCGAAAGTCCGGATCGAACAGCACGCCGTTCACCACCGCGCTATTGGGAGCGCGCGAATCGTTGTAACGGTAGTCGAACCCGATGCGGTTGAGTTCCGTGGTGAAATCAGCGCCGATCTCGCCGCCCTTGGAGGTCGAATTGTTGTACGTCGCCTGCGCCGATGTCACCGAGTACGTGGTTCCGAGCAGGCCGCCGAATATCCCCCAGCGCGGGCCCACCTGATAACGCATCGAACCGAAATAGTCCCCTCTGTTCACGATGTCGCGGGAGTACACCTGTACGTTGACGAATCCGCCGAGCAATCTGCTGTAGTCGGCGCCCAACATGCCCGACAGCGCGCTGCCCAGGCCCCAATTCCACGCAACGCGGTCATTCGTTGAAACGTTGTCGAGGTCCTTGTCGCGAAAAAATCGATTGTCATCGAGATGCAGGCTCAGATCGACGCTTTGCCGCGCGCCCGTGATCCATGCGCCATCGAGCCCGCCCGTTACGGTCTCCATCGAGTCATGCCGGCTGGGATTGGGCCCAATACCCGGGAGCGTGGTCAGGTCGGTGACTCCGGAGGGCAACCGATAGATATTGTCGTCGTAAGTATAGGTATCGCCGGCATACAGGATCAGCTGATTGGTGCGCTGATCCGCGGCGACTTCCTCGAGCGGCGTAAGGGCAATGTCCAGAGGATCTTTGTATTCGATGGCGGCGCCCATCGACGCCGATGCCGCGGCAGCCATCATCAACGCAACCGCAATCCGGCAAGGGTATTTTTTCACGGTGTTGTTCTCACGGGTTCATGCGTGCCCTGCATACAAGCCAATAAATTCTCCAGCGCCGCTTTGCCGGCGCAACGAACTCGCTGGGCTTGCTGCATAGAATTGCGTTTGGCTGCTGCCAACGCATGCCGATCGCCATTGAATTTCGCGATGTGCGCCGCCGCGGATTCCACGATGTGTTCGCGGGTAAAGGCGAGACCGCCGCCGTTGCGAAGCATCTCCGCAATGGACCCCCGATCGCACGCGATGACATGCACCCCTTGGCGCATGGCCTCGTAGATCACCAGCGGTTCAGCCTCGTTGGCGTAGTTCGTCGGGAACAGAAACACATCGAGTTGACGATAAAACTGTTCCTTCTGCCCGCCATACACGGGACCGACGTATTCGACGTCGCTGGCGGCACCGAGCAGTTCGTCGAACGTCTGCCGCGCATCGGGCGCCAACGGGCCTGCGATATGCGCCCGATATTCAACGCCGCCTTCATTCAACTTCTCCAAGATTCGGAAGAATTCAACGATGCCCTTCTCGAAGGTGATGTTCGACAAGAATCCCAACTGCAGCGGCGCGGCATGATTGCTGACCGCGCGTGCCTCGTCATCCGACTCGTAGAACGCCGCATTCGACAACACGATGATCGCCGCAGAATTCAACCCGTACACCCGCACCAGTGCCTGGCCCATGTTGGGACTCAGCGCGATGTGCGTGGCATTGCGCACCAGCGCGAAGAAGCAGCGATTGAGCCATGAAGGAGAACTGATGTAGACGAAACTATGATGGTGAATGAAAATCGGCCGTCGAAACAGCTTGCTGATCAGGACATAGATCAAATCGATGAACTGGCCGCGGCCGCCGGACAGCGCCAGATACAGGATGGCGTCGTGCCGTCTCAAGGAGAGGCCGAAATATTTTACCGGATACAGCAGTTGCAGCAGGGCGCCCCGGGCTCGAGCGTGCAACTTCGGCGCCCGGTCGAACACCTCCACCGGCATCCTGGTTCTCAGCCGTTCCAGCATCATCCCGCACACGCTCGAAAAGCCGTTGACAGGAGGCGGCAGCGGCCCGACAAATGCCACGGTGCGCGTCATCTGCGATCCGCCACGGCGCTTCAAGACACCATCGTGGGGCGGGCGCCCATTCTTCGGCCAACCCGGCGCCGCTCGCCGAATCTGGCGGACAGCAGCGCAGAGGCGAAACAGAAGGACAAAAACGCCGCGCCGGCGAATCCCAGTGCGATCATCAGCGAGCCGCGCAATAGGATCATCGAGAACACCGATGCGTAAACGGCCATCGGCAACGCAACCCAACCGGTGCGCCGCAGAGCCAACCTGTTCAGAAACACCACGAACCAGGCCATCACGGCCGCATAGGCAATCACGCCTCCAGGTCCAAAGTCCAGGTAGCCCTCGGCCACCAAGGGCGCCGACAGATTCGTGAACCACATGCTGTAATTCGCGATCAAATACTGCGCCAGGAAAATTCCCGTGGCGAGCGGCTTTCCGCCCCACATCGAACTCGGCACGAAGAACAGGAGAGAGCCGAGCAATTGATGGCCCCACTGCATGCCGTGAACCTTCACGATCTCCACAGCCGTATAGATGTTGGCCCATGAGTCATAGTTGATCGAAAAATAGTGGTCCGCGATTTCATCGGAGAACTGGCTCAGCGACAGGCCGCTCAACGTCTGCTCTTTATTGTGGGTAAATACCGAAATCGCGGGAAACACCAAGACCATACCGCTCACCAGCAACAACAGACGCCTGCCAAAGACCGCGAACCAGTTCTGAAACAGCACCAGCAGCAGCGCGATATACACCGGCCCGATGGCATTGCGTTTCTCGGTGTATGGATTTTCCGTGATCATCACCAGGGCCAGCAGCAGCAGCAGCACGCAGACGCGGCTGAACAATACTTTGCGGCCCGATCGCACCGTTTCATTCAGGAGGATCAAGAGCGTCGCGGAGGGAAGAAACAGCAGAAATCTCTGCATGACCAGCGATGCAGGCGTAGCGGCCTCGGAGTTCTCGACCATGGCGTAGGCACGGGGGGCCGCCACGGCCACGACGGCCAGGCAGACAACGAGCGCCACTCCGACCGCGCCCGCCGTAAACCCCGGCCGGGCCTCATCCGGCTCGGAGTCGCCGACATCGTCCGGTACGGAGGCGGATGCCCGGGAATCGACCGGCGGCGGATTTTCGCCGCGCCTGCTCAGGAATTCGTAGAGCAGCGTAAAGGCGATCATGAATAGCGCGCAAATCAGGTTCGTCAACGCGACTCCGTCAACGGTAACCGAAGACGTGTTGATGAGACGCTGCGGCATGTCCATCAACTGGACCTTGGGCGCCAGATCGAGAAACAGCCAACTGAAAATGAACACGACGATATCCGCCGGGGACCCGGCGGTCTCCCGAACGCCGAATCGCAACTGAATCAACAGCGCGATGGTGACGACGACGCTGGAGAGAATGAATTCCATTCCTGCCGAGGCGAGACTATTGATGAACACCACTTCGATCAGCACGATCACCAGCGCGAGCAGCATGCGCAGACTCAGCAAGTTCATCGATTTTTTCGTCTTCATCATGTGCAAAACCTGTGCGGCGCAGGTGTCCGCCTCGAGACAGGTCTTTACCGCTCAATGCTCATTGAGAATGCTCCCGATGACGTGCACGCCGGTGTCCGTCAAAATCTCCATGGCCGCGGCGAGCTTTGCCTGCTGCGTGTGATTGCGGCGCGCCACCATCACCGCATTGCCCGCATTCGCCGCCAAGATCTGCGCATCGGCTGTTTCCGACACCGCCGGTGTATCTATGATCACCAGCCCAAACTGAGCCGCAAAATGATCCAAAATGACGTCGAACACCGGGCGCGCGAGCAGTTCCTGCGGATTTGGCGGAATGATGCCGGCGGGCAACACGTACAAACGCAGTTGAGGGTGAATCCGCCGCGCAATTTCCCTGCCCGCCCGCCCCGTCAGGAGCGCGGATAATCCCACGGAGTTGTCGATGTTGAACAGCCGATGCTGGCGCGGGTGTCGCATGTCGGCGTCGATCAGCAGCGTTCGCTCTCCGAGCTGTGCGAACATCGTTGCCAGATTCGCGGCGAGCCAGCTGCGGCCCTCGCCGCGTTCTGCACTGGTGACCGCGAACACTTTACGGGTGGCGCTGTTGAACCAGCGCAGAATCAATTGGCTTCGCAGCGCGCGCAACGGCTCCACCGTCTCGCTCTGCGGCTGATGGGCCGCGATGACATCGTCGGCGACTCCACCCTGGCCGCCTCGCGCCAGGATCGGATAGTTGTACTGATGGGCGAGCGCCAATTCAATGTCGTGCTCCGTGATGCGTTTCATCTGCACCGCGGCCTCTCCGAATCGCGTGCCTTGTGCGTTGGCGAAGCGCTGAATGTCATCCACATCCTGGGCCGTGAGCCGGCCCTGTTCGACGAGGATGGCGCCTATGGCGCGGCCCCGATCCTGCGGAACATCCCGGCGCTTGATGGGCCTATCGGCGATTTTATTCATATTGGGCTCTTCGTTGCGAACGGCGAAAACATTCAAATGACCGATGGTTCGAGCCGGCCAGACGCGGCCTGCAGAGCGCGGGTATCGGCGGCGCGGACTTGGATGAAACCAATCTTACCCAGCAAGGGCACTCCCAGAATCTCCACCATATCTTCGTCTTCGCGTACACGGCGGTTGCGCATCTCGGTGGCCACGGCGGCGCCGATTCCCAGTACCGCACCCAAAAATATGGCCAGTATCAGATTGATGATGAGCTTGGGACTCGAAGGGCTCTTGGGTACGAAAGCCGTACTCAATTGCACGACGTTGGTTTGCTGCATCAGGCTTTCCAGATTGCTCTGAGCCAGCCGCTGGGATACCTCGTCCAGATCGCGCTGCGCCGCGGTAACGTCACTCTGAAAGTTTGCCGCCTGGTCGTGTTGATATTTCAGCTCGAGAACACGTTTTTTCTGCGCCTCCAGAGCCTGGCGCACGTCATTTTCACGGCGCACGTTCACCTGGGTGGTGCTCCCGAGCGACGCTGCAATGTTGGCGCTTTCTTGCGCAATGCGGCTGCGCAGATTGCTTATCTCACCTTCCACAGCCTGGTAATCAGGGTGGTTCTTGCCCAACCGGGCGGCGATGTCGGGGCGTTTCGCCTCCGCCTGCGCCAGAGCGGCTTTGAGCGATTGGATCACCGGGCTCTGCAGCACCTCGGGCAATGAATTGATGTCGGCGCCGACCTGACGTTGGCGCGATTGGCTGTCTTGGCGAAGTCCCTGGATGGTGACCAACTCCGTGGACAGTTCGGCCAGGCGGGCATTCTCGACGTCGAGTTTTTCGTCCGTCGCAATGATCCCGTTCTTGCTTTGAAAATCGGACAGCAGCTTTTGCTTCACTTCCAGATCAGCGCGCAGTGCGCGCGAGCGCTGATCGAACCAGGTCGCATACTGCTTGGCGGGCTCCACCTTCAACTCGATATTCGTATCGATGGCGGCCTGCGCAAAGCCGTTCGCCAGCGCTGCGGCGGTGACCGGATCCGACCACTGGACCGATATGTCGATAACGTTGCTGGCGTGTGTCGGGCTATCGTGCGCCGGTGCGACGTTGAGCTTCTTCTCCAGTATCAGGTTGGCAATGGTGACGCTGATGTCGTCATTCGTCCCCTTCGCCCATAGTTTTCTCGCTTCAGGCTGCTGGTCCAACTTCAGTGTTTTGACCACTCGCTGTGCCACGCGCTGGCTGGCGATGATGTCCGCCTGCGTATTGACGTACGTGGCCTGCGGCTGCCCGGCCATCGCCGCGGCGGCGCCGTTGGCCGCCACGGGATCGGACTTGCTGTCGATGACGATGGAGGCGGTTGCCGTGTATTGCTTCGGCCAAATGAAGCTCGCAAACGCAATCAGGAACACCACGGCCAAAAACATGCCCAGCGCGATCTGCCACCGGGCACGTAGTATCACGAGGAATTGATTTAAGCTCATTTAGCGCAGCCTCGGCAGCAAAGTGCCAAGTAGGATTTGATCAAAACAAACTCTCCTTGACGTAAATGACGTCCCTATCCTGTACGTCATCGTCCATGGAAACCCCCTCCTCCTTCACCTTGCCGTTGGCGTCCCGCCGGTGCCGAACGATGCCGCGCTGTGTTCCCTTACCCGTGACGCCGCCTCCGGTGGCAAGTGCCTGAATCACCGTCATGCCTCGTTCCAGGCGATACTGGCCGGGCTTTTGAACCTGCCCGTAAATATAGAACATAGGCGCCCGATTGACATAGACGGTGTCGCCGCCGGCGAGCTCAATGTCATCGGCCGGGTTTCCGGTCGAGGACATTTTGACGATATCGACGTCGCGCCGAAAGGGCTTGCCATTGCGCATGCCGGATATCGACACCAGCTCACCACCGGTCGGCGCGACCCCGCCGGCCGCGGCGAGCATTCCCGAAACGTGGCCGCCGGCGGAATCAACTGAATATCGACCGGACTTGTTGACCTCGCCAATCACGGATACCAGATTCCCGAAGCCCTCGGTCAGCAATATGTTTACCTGCGGATTGACGACGAAACCCCCGTCCCGAAGCATTTGCGCGATCTTTCCCTCTGCGGCAGGCAGGGTAAGGCCCTTGACCGGCACCGATCCGATGAGCGGATAGCCGATGGCTCCGGACTCCGATACGCGCACGTCGAGGCTCAAGTCGGGATTCTTGAACACGCTGATCTTCAAAATGTCGCCCGGAGCCAAAAGATATTCCGGCTGCGCAGTTGCCGGTGCTGCACCGAACCAAATGGCGCCCAGCAGGGAAAACATCAAAAGCTTGAGCCAGCGGCCGATTCGCCCTGGGTGTCGAAGGAATGGATTCACGGCTGCATGGACTGCGCTCATAATTTTTGCTTCTTGCTCGTACTGGACCCGACCAAAGAGTACTTCAAATGTACTCGATCAACCTCGTTTACAGAGCTGATGTATGTTTCTTTTTCATGCGGCCGCGTCATTGGGCGCGTCGGCCAGCGCGGCCAGCTCATTTTCGGCTCCAACCGGCGCAAACATGTTGTTCAAAACGGCGTCGCGCTCGAAGTTCTCTTCCGCGAACCTGCGTCCCCGCCGGCCCAGTGCGGTCCTGGCTTGCGGGTTGTCAGCGAGCCCGGTGATCGCGCGCGCAAGTTCCGCGCCGTTTTCCGGTGCCACCACCACGCCGCATTCCGAGACAATCTCGCTGATTTCCGTCTCCGGTCGACAAGTCGCAATCACCGGCCGGCCGCTGGCCAGCATGCCGCTCAGTTTCGACGGCAGCACCAGATCTGCGGCATCGGGACTTTGGGGCAGCAGGTGAATGTCCGCCATCCCAAGCATGTCCGATACCCGCCCGGAAGGCTGCAGCGGCATGAATTTAATATTGGCCAAACCCGCCGCTGCGGACTCCAGTTGCGGCTTCATGACCCCATCGCCGCAAACGACAAACACGATGTCGCCGCGCGCTTCGAGGAGCCTCGCCGCCTCCGGTATCACCATCAGTCCCTGCTTGCCGCCCAGCGTCCCCGAAAACAACACCACGATGGCGTCCTTGGGAATCCCGAGAAGTGCGCGAAAGCCGCCGTTCTTCGGAGGCTTGATTCGAGAAAGATCTACCCAGTTCGGGAAGTATCGGGCTTTGTCGGCCGTCACGCCCTTGGATACCAGACGCTGGATCATCCGGCTCGAAATCGTCGATACGGTATCAAATCGGCGCAGCAGCGATCTTTCCAGGCTCAATACCATCCGCTGCAGAAGTCTGCCCTTCAACAGGCCCATGCTGAACGCGACGTCCACCTCGAAGTCCTGCAAGTGCAGCCAGCGTTTGGCGTGGCACAGCCGCGCAGTCAGCAATCCCGCAGGCGCGCACATGAACGCGGGGGCCACCGTCAGTACCACCTCCGGCCGCCACGCGATTTGCCATAACATCACTGGAAATGAGCTGATCGCAAACGACAGCAGGTGCAATATTCGAGTGAGCCCGCCCGGCGATTTAGGAACCCACAGCGGAGTTCGCCACACATCGACGCCGCGCCATTGTTCGCGCCGGAAGAGCGGCCAGCGATATTTTTTGTCGATCTGCCACGCCGGATAATAGGGCGGCGCGCACACCACTCGCACATCGTGCCCGCGTTCGGCAAGCCACCAAGCCATCTCACCGGAGTACTTGCCGATGCCGGTAGGCTCAGGCGCAAAGTTCGCGCTGTAGATCAATATTCGCATTACCGCCCCTAAACCCGAGCTCGGATTCTCGAAGCGGCTAGTTCGCCAGACATGTCGCAACAAAGATGCCAGACATAAACCCAGCTCTGCGTAAGGTGTGGTCTTACACGCGTAGTTCTCCAGACGTGACCGCACCGTCAAGAAGCGTCCAAGGCTTCGGCCCGCACCGTCGTTGTGCCAACCGGCATCGATGGCCGCTATGCGGCCACCATGCGCGTGGTGTTGTCGGCGATTGCAGACAAATTGGCGAGGGAAATTCGGCTGCAGGAAAGCAGCAGAAAATCCGGCCCGGTGAGTTTGCGCCGCGAGCAACGCGCCGCGAGGAACGCAAAACAAAACTTGACATCGCGTCTTTTTTTTCCGCATCTCCGGTTCGCCGTTGACGGTCATTTGGAGCGGCGATCCGCGAACGAAAAAATCCTGTTTTTTTAGACTCCAAATCGACATTTGCACATTGCCTCGGCGTCGCTTTCGCATTCGCGATTCGTCGGCACTACGTCTCATTTCAGAGTCCGATATTTGTGCGCCTGTCTGTGCACTACGACAGCGTGCCCATTCGCATATCGCATGATTTACTCGCGCTCGTTCAAGGGCATACCCGGCGCAAGCCGGTGACGCAAAGCTTCCGGTCTGTGAGTGCAGATAGCGGGGTTTCCGAGGATGGCCGCTGCGCCGTCTTTGTGAACTCACGCATGGCTGCTCGCAATCGGCGTGAATCACACAGAGATGGGAACAGGTGGCTATGGTATATCGGTCGAGCGCGTTGACAGCATTGGCTCCGCTGGCGTTTATTTTAGTGTCTGCAATGAGCGGCTGCGGATCGAGCAGTAACTCCAGCAGCGCTACACCTCCGACTCCGGCAACATCAACACCGGCGCCGACACCCGCACCGACTTCAGCGCCCGCGCCGACTCCGACGCCCGCGCCGGCTCCGACGCCGACACCCGCTCCGCCACCGACCTCTGCGGCCGTCGCGGCCGTCAATGGCGGGGACGCGTGCCTTCCCTCATCGATGCCTTCGGCAGACGCCTTTTTCAATGCATCGAAAAAGGTCTTCGCACACTATTTTCACCCGTTCCCGGTGTCGATCGACAATGCCTTATCGGCGAATGACTACTACAACACCCAATATCTCAGTAAAACCGGCGAATCGAACAAGTGGGTGAAACAAGGTGGCTACCTTCGCCAAAGACCCTTGGGAGTGGCGACGAGCACCGACGCGAATTGGCAGCAGCTCAACATGGAGGGCGAGGTACGCGCCGCCATTGCGCGCGGCATTACCGGTTTTACCTTTGACGTGCTCGCCGCGAGCGACGCCACCGACAGCAACGGCCCATTGCACCTCATGCTCGCTGCGGCCCACGCAGTCGATTCGCGCTTTAAAATTGTCGTCATGCCGGACCTGACGGAACTCGGGTCAGACAGCAACGCCGTGGTCTCCGTTATCGCATCTGCGGCCTCGAGCCCTGCCGCCTACCGGCTGAGCGACGGACGCCTCGTCGTGTCGGCGTATGACGCCGGGCTCAACTCGGCCGCTTGGTGGCAGTCAGTGATCAGCCGGTTGAATGCTCAAGGTATTCAAATTGCCTTCGTGCCGACATTTTTGAGCCTGCCCACCGGGGCGGCGGGCCAGGCCTTCGCCGCTTTGTCCTATGGCTTCGCGGACTGGGGCACCGCCACGGTGCCGGCCGCGGGCGAGATGCAGGGCGACCCGAAAACCATTCATACCACTTACGGCAAGATTTTCATGATGCCGGTCGATCCACAGCAATACCGCCCCAAGGACTTTCTCTTTTGGGAAGCAGGAAACAGCTCGACATACCGGGATGCATGGACCGGGTCGATCCAAGGGGACGCAGACTGGGTCCAGCTGGTGACCTGGAATGATTTTTCGGAGAGCAGCTCCATATCGCCTTCGACCGACGCCTCTTTGCGGCGGTACATTGGAACCGGGTATTACAATCTTACCGGGTACTACGCATCGTGGTTCCTCACCGGCCAGCAGCCCCAGATCACCCATGACGTGCTGTATTACTTCTACCGCCGTGAAGCGACGTCTGCGGCAGGCCCGGCGCAAAGCCAGCTCGACTCCATCGCCACCGGCGCGGCACAAAACGACATTGAGCTGCTGGCCTTCTTGACCAGCCCCGGCGTGCTGAAAATTACCATTGGCGGAAAGACTTACACTCAAAACGCAGCCGCGGGTGTGGTTTCCTTCAGCGTGCCTTCTCAGGCCGGAACACCGGTGTTTACGCTGTCGCGAAGCGGCACGGACGTCTTTTCATTCACAGGTGGCATCACAATCTATGGTGCCGGCGGCCTGCCGTCGGGAATCCAGGACCTGACCTACTGGAACGGGAGCGCCTCGAAGTCCGGCGTCTGCTCGCTGTAGTTCAGAGCAACCCCGAGCCTTCCTTGCCCGAGTCGGCGCCCCCTAAGCGCCTGAGGCGCCGAACCAGCTGCCGTGCGAAGGTCAGAAAACCCGGGAGCGGCGTCCGGCAGAAAGCCAGTTTTCGGACATAGTTGTCCACCGTCCATTCGGCGCTGGACCCGGCAGGGAAAAAGATGGTATCGCCGGCAACGACGCGCTGTGAGGCGCCCGAGGGAAACTTGAGGGTAACCGCGCCCTCCAGGATGTGGAGAGTCTCGTCGAAACTATAAAACCAGTTGAAACGGCCGGCAGTACAATCCCAGAAGTATGTGCTCGCCGTCCCGTCCGCGCTGCTTGACAACAGCTCCTGGCGCGCGACGGGCTTCCCGTCCAAGATCCACGACGGCACGATCGGTTTCGCCACCAGATTTGTAGCGGCCGTCCCGGCTCTGATTGAGGTTTCAGCGACCATAGTGATTCAATCTATCATGGCATTTCAGGAGAGCCTGTCGGCATAATCCGCACAGAGCGCCTCAAATCGTCCTACACCATGTGGCGCCGCTCCCACAAAGTTTGCCCGGTATAAATAAAACGTCGACAATAGGCGACACCAACGCCGGCTCTTCAGACTATGTCCACGCTAAAACGTACTGACGGGGGACCTGACGCACAGATTATGAGCGCACCCTTGAGCAGCGCCGCACCGCGCAATACGAGCGCGTTGTTCGCACACGCATCACGCCATTCGGAACGGGTCATCGTCCCCATCAACGATTGTGCTCTTGACACCGACGTGCCCCGCCCCGCCTTTTATTGCGTCCACTCCGCATCGGGGGTGGCCGGTACCGACTTCCTGGATTTGGCACGACGCCTCGAGCCGTCGATTCGCTTCTATGGAATCCAAGCGCCGCCCAAATTGATGCCTGATGTCGAATTCGGCAACTCCCTGGAATCGCTGGCGGAATACTATGCCACCGCCTTGGCCAGCTTCCAGCCCGAGGGACCTTTGTTGCTGGGCGGATACTGTGTCGGAGCGGTGATCGCACTGGCGATGGCCGACAAGCTGCGCGCGCTCGGTCGCGAGCTCGGACCGCTCCTCGCGATCGATGGTGTACCGGAGAACACCGGCGCGGCATTGTCGCGCTGGAAGCTGCGTTACTGGTACGAACTGATCCGCAACGTGCGCGGCTGGATGAGTCACGGAGACTTGATGAGGAGCCGGACTCTTCACTCATTGCTCTGGAGCATCTCGAACAATGCATCGGCGATCGGCAAGGGAGCAATCGGCCTGAGAAGAGGACAAAAACTCGGCGGCGGCTACGCGATAGACGGAATCATGGACGTCTCGAGATATCCGCCGGTGCACAAATCGTTCGTCAATCGCCTGTTTCAGGCTCTATTTGCCTACAGCCCGAAGAGATATCCCGCAAAGGTCATCGTGTACGAGGCAACCGTAAAGCCGCTGCTCTATCTGCCGCAAATCGGGCGCATCTGGCAGACGATTGCCCAAGAATCGGCGGTCGTCGAGGTTGTCGGCACTCACATCAGCATGATGCACGAGCCCTACGTCGATGCGCTTGCGAATGATATGCGCAAGCGCATAACCGATTTTTTCTCCGTGGGTTCGTAAGCTGCGGCCCGGACACGACAATGCGGTCCACGACGGACCCATGACCGCCCATGCATCGTAGCCCCGAGATCCGGATCTTCGTGGTATTTGAGCCCAGCTACGCGTTCGGATGCCTCGCCCTGTTGAGCTCTTTGGCACGCCACGCCTCGCGCCCGGTTGCCGTGGATATTCTGATGCGCCGGCAATATCAGCCCGCGTCCGACAAGATCATCGGCCGGCTCGAGAGTGAATACGGCGAGCGGATCATCTTGCGCCGGATCATCGTGCCGCAAGAGGTTCTCGACCAGTGCGAGGCCTATCAATTCAAAGGGCATTTCATCCCCGAGATCCTGTTCCGGCTGTATTACTTCGATCTGGTTTCCGAGCCGTGCGACTACGCCATCCATCTCGATCTTGATATGATCGTTCTCGGTGACATCTTCTCGATTGCGCAAGACCTATCCCCGCCTGCCCTGCTGCATGCGGTCGAAGACGAATTGACGGCTTCTTCGCGCGGTGCCCTACCGCCGCAAATAACGCGGTACGTGAATTCCGGGCTGCTGGCCTTCGATGCCGCCGACCGCCAGGTGCTCGTGTCAACCTTGCGCAAGGCGCGGGAGACGGTGGCGGAAATCGCCGGGACCGCGCTGTTTCTCGACCAGGACGCGATCAATATCGCCTTCTACGGCCGGACGAACTATCTGTCCGGCAAGTGGAATTTCACCCTCGGTCGTTTCAAGGGCCACCCGATACCTGCCGACACCGTGGTGCTGCACGCGACGGGTTCGCGCAAACCGTGGTTTTTCAGGGGCGGGCATCCGTACTCGGCCTGGTATGAGAAAGAGGCGGATCTGCTGCGCCAGTCCTTCTTCGAACGCTATGATTTCTGGTGGGTACCCCGGCGATTGATGAAAAAAGCGAAGGGCCTCCTGGCGCGCTAGTCGCGGCGTCTTTGCAAACACCATGAACAAAGCAAAATCCTTCGGCGCTTCAGCGACATCGGGAATGGTGTGGATGTCGATTTCCGTGCTGTTCACCCGGGCGACGCTGTTCGTCATGCAAATCGTCCTGGGATTCATCTTGGACGCGCGGGATTACAGTGTTTTTGCCGTGGTTTCCGTCGCGCTCGCTTTTGTCGCCGGGCTGCAAAACGCCGGCGCGTCCAAAGTCCTCATTCAGAAGCAAGACCAGTACCAGGCGCTGGTCCAGGACTACACCGATTTCTCGCTGTACGTGGGTCTGATCGGCGCGGGCGTGCTGGTCGCGATTGGGCTGATCTTCGGCCAGTTCTATCGCAATCCGGAACTGCTCTACGTCATCGGCCTCTCTGCCCTGTCGGTCCCCTTTACATCCTTGATTTCGATCCAATTCGCGCGTTTGAGCATCGATCTGCGCTTTCGCGAACTTTGCATGATCGATTTTTATGTGGCCGCGACGAACGCCGCCGTCGTTCTGGCTTCGGCATATCTGGGTGCCAGGTACTACAGCATCGGTCTGGGGTTGGTCGCTTCGACCATCCTGAGGTACTTTCTCAATCGCCGTATCAGCCCCACGTTGACGGCCTCCTTTCGCTTGTCCGTGCCGAGCTTTCTCACCATTCTAGGGCAGGTCAAATGGCTGATCATCACGGCCTTTCTGACGGGCCTTGCGCAGCAGGGCGCCTATTTCGTGCTCGGGCGCGCCATCAGCGCGGATTCTCTGGGCTACTTTTATTTCGGCTTTCAGCTCACGGCCAATATCGGACAATTGCTGGCGCAAGGCATCGGCAGCACGCTGTTCCCGATCTTCACCGCCATGAAGCACAATTCGCAGGCGTTGAATCGCGCCTTCTTGCGGGCGACCTCGGTGATTCACTTCGCATGCTGCGTACTTTGCCTCGGCGTGGTCGGCTTCGCACCCTGGCTGATGCATTTCGTATGGCACGGAAAGTGGGACATGGCGATCGTGACCGCCGTTGCCCTCGCGCTAACCCTGCCGATGCGCATGCTCTCCCCCATCGGCGCCGTGACCCTCGATTCATTCGGAAAATGGCGGCTGCGCACGGGCCTCCTGGTCCTGGACTCGGGCACCATGATGCTGGCTGCCTTGATCGGTGCTCATATCGATGATTTACAGGGCGCGGCAATTGCCGTCGCGCTGCAGCGCTTGTTCAGCGGTATGGTGGATTTCTCCTTCGCGGTTCGGATCCTGGGCGGCCGCACCCGGGACATCGTCGCGTTTGCAGTCCGTGCATTCATTCCGTTCTGGCTGCCCGCTGCGGCGTTGATCGCGCTGAACCACGCCCAGCCCATGCTGGTCGCCGATATGCACTCCGCGGTTTTCTCGGCGTTGCGCACGGCGGCGGCCATCGGCATTTTCGCCGCGATGGTTTACGCGATAGATCGTCAAGTGATGGAGGAAGTCTTTGGCGTGCTGCGCAACCTGGTGTTGAAACGCAAGCGCGCCTCCTGACTCGGGTCGGCTTATGGGGAGCGGAGCGCGAGCGCCGCAAGCAGCGCTTCAGCGGCCGGCAGGGGCGATGCGGGTATCATGAGATCGCGAAGCTGCCGGCGCCGCGCTTGCCAGGCATCATCACCCGATATCCAAACATCGAGATGGCCTTGCAGCTCGGAAAACGTGCGCGCGATGGGTCCGGGCGAATAGTCCTCGAGCGGATGCAGCAGCAGTCCGCGCGTTTCCTCATACCGTTCCATATCCGGGAAAAACAGGATCTGCGGGCGCTGGGTGACCAGGAAATCGACATAAACAGAGGAAACGTCGGTCACCAGCAGGTCCACCTGTGCCAACAGTTCATACAGCCCCAGACCCATGTCGAAGAGCGCCGGCTCGCTGAGCATCGACCATTGATCGTCATCCTGAAAGGGCTTTCCGGCATTGATCGACATGGGATGCGGCTTTACGAGCAGTTTGCAGTGATTCCTTTCCAGCCATGCATGCAGCGTCCGTGCATCCGCCTCGCACAATCCCAGCACCGTGTTGGTCTCAACGCCGTCGTGGGTCATGAATCCGCTGGCCGACCTGCGGTACGTCGGCATGAGAAGGATCAGGTGCTGCGCCCGCCCGCGCAGGCGGGCCACATAGTCGACGGCTGCCGGGCGCGGCTCTTTCAAGAAGTCGTTTCGCGGCAGCCCGGTCACGAGCAACTGATTGGGACTGAAGCCGCTGGCTTTGACGAGCACATTGCTGAAAAAGGGAGAGGTGCTGATCAGATAGGTCGATAGCGGCAATTCCGAACCCGGGACCCCCCGCCATATCTTTTTGATCGGCATGCCGTGCCATAGGTTGACCACCAGCTTGCGCTTCGGCGGCGCATAGTTGAACAGCGCGCCGTGGGTGTAGAAAACGTAGTAGGCTCTGAAGTAAGCCCAAATCCCGCGCAGCGAATACAGATCCAGGAAGCGAATTTCGACATTGCCCAAGCCCCGCCGCTGCTGCCAGGCGACGAACGGAGCCGGGTCCTGATGCACCAGCCAATAGATTTCCCCTTTCCATCGTGACTTCGCGAGCCCCAGGCACAACGAAACGCCTTGATCGTCTCCGTCGGGGTTGGTGACCAGCACGATCCGATTGTCCTTGCGAACCAGATAATCGCAGGCGTAAAACACCCCGGCGGCGAACAATCGCAGCGCGGTTTTGACGACGGCGGCTGCGTTGCTCATTGCTCGGAAATGAGGTACTTGATGTAGGTCGTGGAAATGCCGACGGTCCGCGGCAGATACGCCACCTCACAGTGGGGTTTGAGAAAATCGAACTTGCCCTGCCAGTCGTCACCCATGACGAAAACATCAATTTCGTGGGCGAGCACATCGTCCAGTTTCTGCTCCCAGCTGTCTTCGGGAATGATTTTGTCCACGTGTCTGATGGCGCTGAGGATCGCGAATCGCTCCGAGTAACTGAAGACGCTCTTCTTGCCCTTGCCCAGATTGAATTCATCGGTGGACAGTCCCACGAGCAGATAGTCACCCAAGGACTTCGCGCGCTCGAGCAGCCGTATGTGACCGACGTGGAAAAGATCAAAAGTGCCGTAAGTCAGCACCCGCTTCATGGCGTGGCCGCATGCATGCCACCGCGCGTATTTGGGAACTGCCGAGGCAGAATGCAGTAGGAAGCAGGCAGGGGTGGTGTTGTATTGGAATTATTCAAAATCGATTGACCCTCTGCCGCGCGACCTCATCGGTCGGCGAATCTCCGCAACGGGCAAAGGCCGTAGAAAACGCTGCGCGGCGAGTTATTGTGGTGCGTTCAAAATGGAAACGCAACCGCGCAGGATCTGCGCTGCCGCTTGCTCGGGTGTAAATTTTGCAATGACATCCATGCACCGCTGGGCAACGTCGCCTCGATTCTTGGACAGCAGCGCGGCGTTCATCATGGCTCTGGTGAGCGCATCCACATCGCCGGCGGGAAATGCATATCCGGTGACGCCGTCGCGAACGAGTTCCGGAACGCAGCCGCAAACGTCGCTCACGACCACCGGACAGCCGAAGCTGAGCGCTTCATTGACCACCAGCCCCCACGGCTCCCTGTGGCTCGGGAGAATCATCGCGGCACTGCTCATCAGCAACCGCCCGATGTCTTCCGGGGTTTTTGTGCCCAGGAATGCCACGGCCGACCCGATCCCCAGCCGTCGCGCGCGCTGCCGAAGCTCCTCTTCGAGCGATCCAGACCCCACCAAATCGAGCGTGGCGGCGGGATCCTGTTTGCGGACGCGGCAAAAGGCGTCGAGTAAATCGAACAGCCCTTTCTCCTGCGCCAATCGCCCCACGTAGAGAAACTTCGAGGAGGATGCGGCGCTGAATGAGTTGCTCGCGTAGTACGCGCGTATCGCGGCGGCGTCATAGTCGTGCGCCAGTGCGGCCGCCTGGCAGCCATCGTAGATCTTTTGCGGGTCGATGCCATAACTCGCAACGTATTCCTTGCTCCTGGTGCCATAACAGAAAAAGCCATCGCAACGCCGGAAAAAAAATGCCTTCGCCCTCTCCTTCCATCGGCTCTTCGCGCGATCAAGAGCGGTCGAATCGCAGAACACTGCGCGCTTGCGCCGCCGCAAGATGCATATCAGCAGCATCGCCCAATACTCAGGCAGGTGATAACCCGGCAGAACGACCAAGTCGCTGGGGTTTCTGATCAAATCCGAAGATAGCGATGTGATCAGCTTGTACGAGGGGATCTTCTCGTATGACTGCGAGAACATGAGTTTATATGGATACTGATGATAGGAGCGATCCGCGCCGCCCAGACCCTTTCGATCAATGGACGTTTCCCCCACTTGTATGAAAGCGGTGGTTACTCCGCTGCGCGCGCTGTTCGCGAAAACCTTTGTAAATATGGCGCCCTTGTATCTCGCCCAAAGATTGTTGTGATAAATGCGAACGCTTCGGATGTCGGGTGTGCTCATGAGCCAAAAAACAGTTGCTGCTTGGGTGCCTGCAGGATGCAATAACATACAGGATGCCGGCACGTCGTTGCCAGCACCGATTTGCAGTCGCGGCAGCGCACAGCGATTTACCGCCGAAATCCCGGTAATAAATTTGAAGTAAAATCGGCCTGCCCACGGATGCCGTCATGCGCTTACAAGATGTGCCGTCATGCTCTTACAACAATACCGCGCCGGTATCCGGAGGATTGCGCGGGTCGTTTGTGGCATAGAACTTTTTTTTCAGCGACTCGCCGAATGAACTTCCACTCCCAAAACGCACATCTTGCGGCACCGATCCGGGCGGCGGTCATCCTCGCCACCAAAGGCAGGCCGCACGCCTTTGCCGAACTGTTGGCCTTGCTGGAAAAACAAACCTGCGCACCGGCGGTGATTGTAATTTCTGCAACGGAACCGTCGGATATTGGCGCCACCCCCGCAACCGAATTGAACGTCGAATACCTATTCGGCCCCGCCGGATTGACCGCGCAACGCAACCGGGGCTTGGAGCGGGTTCGAACACGAGCTGACATCGCGATTTTCTTCGACGATGACTTTGCGCCTGCCGGGAATTGGATTGAACAATGCGTGCGGTTGTTTTCATCCACAGCCGATATTGCGGGAGCGAACGGCACCGTAATTCAGGACGGAGCACGATCCCAGCCCCTTTCCTGGCAACAAGCGCAGCATATACTCGCGCTGCCCCGGCCGGCCGCTTCGCCCGACTTGTCTGCACTTGCCGATTTGTACGGATGCAATATGGCGTTCAGAATGTCCGCGATCAATGGCCTCAAGTTCGACGAACGGTTGGTCCTCTACGGTTGGCTCGAGGACAAGGAGTTCTCCCGCAAGGCGGCGAAAAACGGACGTCTGGTCGAAAGCAGTCTGCTCGCCGGCGTGCATCTGGGCCTGCAGTCCGGGCGAGTGTCCGGAAAGAGATACGGCTACTCGCAAATCGTGAACGCCTGGTATCTGCATAAGAAACACACTCTTTCTCTGCGTGAGGCATCCGTCAATATTCTGAAGGCGCTGGTTGCGAATGCCGCGAAAACATTTCGGCCGGAAAGCCACATCGATCGTCGCGGTCGTCTGCAAGGAAACCTGGTCGGTGTCATGCATTTGCTGTCAGGCGCTTGTCGTCCGGAAAAGGCGGCTGAACTGTAGCCGCGCGCGCAGCAGCAGCGGCTTTGCTCAACTCACGGCGATGATTCGTGAAGCGCCCGATGAACCTGTTGGATGCAGGCCGAGCCCTCGCCCACCGCCGCCGCCACGCGCTTGACGCTCCCGCAACGGACATCGCCGACCGCAAAGATGCCGGGAACACTGGTCTCGAAGAACTGCGGTTGACGGGCATTGGTCCATTTTGCCGCAGGCAGATCTTCGCTGCGCAGATCAGCGCCGGTTCGGACAAATCCTTTTTCGTTGAGTGCAACGCAGACATTCAGCCAACCCGTGCAAGGCAGCGCGCCCGTCATGAGAAACACATGACGAATGTCATGTGTTTCGGGAACGTTGCCGGGCGCGGTCTGCCAGGTCACGCGGGTAAGCTGCTCCTCGCCCTCGAGTGAGGTGATTTCCGTCCGGGTGCGCAAGGTAATGTTCGGTGTATCCGCGATACGGCGAATGAGATATTGCGACATGCTGTCCGCCAGACCATTGGCTCGCACCAGTAGATTGACGCGCTTGCAAGTGGCCGCGAGATAGACCGCCGCTTGACCCGCGGAATTGCCGCCGCCCACCACAATGACTTCTGCGCTTCCGCACCGTCGCGCCTCGGTGGTGGTCGCGGCATAGTAGATGCCCATGCCCAGAAATCGCGAGGCGTTTTCCAGCGACAACTGGCGATACTCGGCGCCGGTAGCGATGATCACCGTATGCGTGCGCACGGCGTGGCCATTCGCAAATTCAATCGCGTAGGGCCGCCGGTCGCAGTTCAAGTGCAGCGCGGAGTACGCAGTCCTGATTTCCGCGCCAAATTTCTGAGCCTGAATCAGGGCGCGAGCCGCCAGGGCCAACCCGGAAATTCCCGTGGGAAATCCCAGGTAATTCTCGATCTTCGAGCTCGATCCGGCTTGGCCGCCCGGCGTGCCGGTTTCAAGCACCAATACGTCGAGGCCCTCGGATGCGCCATAGACTCCCGCGGCCAGTCCCGCCGGCCCCGCGCCCACCACGACGACGTCCCGAATCCGGTCATCGTCGATCGGCTGATTCATCCCCAAGCAGGCGGCGACCTCTTCGTTGCTCGGATTCTTGAGCACGACGGAACCGCGGCAGAGCACCACCGGAAAGTCTTCGACCGTGACATGGAAGCGGTCCAGCAATTCGCGCACCGTGGCGTCGCTGTCGACATCGAGATTGACGAACGGGTAGGTGTTGCGAGTCAGGAACTGCTGCAGGCGAAGCGTGCCCGCGGAACGGGTCGAGCCGAGCAACACGACGTCGCTGCTTTGAGTCGAGATGAGGGCCACACGGCGCAAAATGAAAGCGCGCATGAAAAGCTCGCTCAGCTCCGTGTCGGTCTGGAAGATCGTGCGCAGATGCGCCTCGTCGATCGACAGCACCTCGCCGCTTTCGCGCACCCGCATGCGCACGACGGCGCTGCTGCCGCGCAGCGTGCCCACGTCGCCGGAAAAACTCCCCGCGGTGTGCACGACGATGAGCGTCTCCCCCGTCAAGGTCGGCTGCACGATCTCGATGCTTCCGGAAAGGACGACATACATCGGTAGCCGGTCGCCCGGCTCGGCCAGCACCTGGCCTTTTTGAATCGCGTTCTTACTGCCATGCGCGCCGAGGCGCGCGATTTGCGCCGGCGTCAGGTGCGGAAACATCTGCGCACTGCGGTCCGCGTAAGGCGATTGCGCGAAGGCGCCTTCGAGCTTCACTTCGGTGTTCATGAGCCGAGCTTTAAATTGGTCGGGGCGACAAGATTCGAACTTGCGACCCCTTGCACCCCATGCAAGTGCGCTACCAGGCTGCGCCACGCCCCGACCGAGACCGCGAATGATAGCCCAATTGGGCTTGAAGATCTTGTGTGCCGCGTGCGCTCAGCGGCGAAGAATCTTGATCAGCTCTTCGAGCTCCAAGCGCATCTGATGAATCAGCTGCTGGCTTTGATTGAGGTCGACTTGCGCATCATCGCCCGTGAGCCGATTTCGAGCTCCGCCGATGGTAAATCCCTGCTCATACAACAAGCTGCGAATCTGCCTGATGATCAGCACGTCCTGGCGCTGGTAGTAGCGCCGATTACCGCGGCGTTTGACGGGCTTGAGCTGCGGAAATTCCTGCTCCCAGTAGCGAAGCACATGCGGCTTGACACCGCACAGATCGCTCACTTCGCCGATCGTGAAATAGCGCTTCCCCGGGATCGGCGGCAGCTCGCTGTTATTGCTTGGTTCCAGCATATGCCTCGACGCGCGCCTTCAGTTTCTGACCAGGACGGAATGTGACAACGCGACGGGCGCTGATCGGAATTTCCTCGCCTGTCTTGGGATTTCGCCCGGGACGGCGATTCTTATCCCGCAAATCAAAATTGCCAAATCCGGAGAGTTTTACCTGCTCGCCGGAGGAGAGCGCGGCACGAATCTCCTCGAAGAACAGATCCACGAGTTCACGCGCTTCGCGCTTATTGAGCCCCAGCTGATCGAACAGGGCCTCGGCCATTTCCGCCTTTGTCAGGGCTGCCATGCTTATTGATCTCTTATTGTGGCGCTCAATACATCCCGTAACCGGGCAGCCACTGCGGTTACCACGGCGTCGGCGTCGACATCAGTAAGAGTGCGGGAAGAGTCCTGTAAAATCAAGCCTAAAGCGATACTTTTTCGTCCAGATTCTATGCTGGGGCCCCGATAGACATCGAACACCCGCAACTCGCTTAATAGACCTGACGCGCTAACAGTAACATTTTCCTGCAAAACTGCGAGGGGGACCCCCTCGTCGACCACGATGGCGAGGTCCCGGCGGACGCTCGGAAACTTTGATATCTTTTGATATTGCGGGATATTAGCTAGGAAAGCTGATTTAATTTCTAGTTCAAACAAAAAAACGCCGGCGGGTAAATTGAGCGCCTTCGCGACTTGGGGGTGAAGCTCTCCGACCCAGCCGATTGCATCGCTGCCGCGGTAAATTCGGGCCGTGCGTCCGGGCCGCAATGCCGACAATGAATCTGCCTCGAATCGAACACTCGACCCATCGCCGGTCAGGGCCAGCGCACCCTGTACATCGGCTTTGATGTCGTAAAAGTCCACCGGCTCGCTCTGACTCCCCCACTGCTGGGGCCATCGGGTGCCGGTGGCGATGCCGGCCAGCGCTTCGATCTCTTGCAGCTCGGTAGCCTGTCCATTTTTTGTCATGAACTTGTTGCCGATCTCGAACAGGCGCACCCGCGTTTGCTGCCGCCGCAGGTTTTCACGGCACGCGTTGAGGAGCCCCGGCCACAAGGACAATCGCATCTCGCTCAAGTCCGCGGAGATCGGATTCGTCAGCTTCAGGCTGGGCGCATCCGGAAACAGCTGCTGCTGCAGCTGAGGATCGACAAAGGCATAGCTGATGATTTCGCGATAGCCGCGATCCGCCATCGCCGCCAGGATGCGCTCATTCGGGACCCGCCCTTCGGCTGCGGCGCCCGGAATCTGCTGAACCACCGCGTGAACCTCCGCGATGCGGTCGAAACCGCGCAGTCGAGCAACTTCTTCGATGAGATCCGCTTCGATTCGAATGTCAAAGCGATGCGGCGGCTTGCGCACCCGCCAGCCCTCGGCCGTGGTGTCGGCTTGTTCGCTGATCGCGCCGAGGACCGCTTGCACCTCCTCATCGGGAACGGGCGCTCCCAGCAGCCTTGTCAAGCGATCACGACGCAGCGGCACCCAGGGTGCGTCGGGCGACAGCGGGGTGGCGCCGCGCGTCACTTGAACCGGGCCTGGCACGCCTCCCGCGCAGGCCAGCAGCAGCGCCGTCGCCCGCTCGATGGCAATCGCCGGCAACGTGGGATCGACGCCGCGCTCGAAGCGCTGCGCGGCATCCGTGAACAGTCCCAGCCGGCGCGCGCGACCCAGCACGGCATCCGGTGCAAAATGAGCCGACTCCAACAGCACGTCGGTGGTCGAATCGGAAATGGCGGTGCGCCGCCCCCCCATGATGCCTGCCAGACCGATCGCACCGCCGGCATCGGCGATCACCAGGAAATCCGGGTCGAGTTCGTATTCCTTGTCATCGAGCAGGGTGAGGCGCTCCTGGGATGCGGCGGCACGCACCGAGATGCCCTGCGTCAATTGGGCGAGATCGTAGGCATGCAGAGGCTGTCCCAATTCCGTCATGACGTAATTGGTGACATCGACAATGGCTGAAATGCTGTTGAGGCCTACGCGCCGCAAGCGCTCACGCAGCCATTCGGGAGACGGTGCATGGGGCCGCACGCCGCGGATGACTCGCGAGGCGAAGACCGGACATCCGGGCGACTGCAGCGACACGGGAAAGACGGCTTCCTGGCCCGGGGGGACCGGAGCTTGGGGGTACCGAATGGGCGGTCGCCGGCGAGCGGCGTTGTAGTCGCGGGCGATGCCGAAAACGCTCATGCAATCACCGCGATTCGGCGTCGCATTCACCTCCAGCACGCAGTCATCCAGATCCAGCGCGTCGCGCACGTTCTGATTCAGGGGCAGCGAAGGCTCGAGTTCCATGATGCCCTCGTGCTCCTCGCCCAGACCCAACTCACGCGCCGAGCACAACATGCCGTTTGATTCCTGGCCGCGCAGCTTGGCGCGCTGGATCAGCACATCTTTCGGCAAACGCGCGCCGACCATGGCCACGGCCACCTTCAGGCCCGCGCGCACATTTTTCGCGCCACAGACGATCTGCAGCCGGTTCTTGCCGTCCGTGGTGACCTGGCACAGCGAGAGTTTCTCCGCATCCGGATGACGGCCGGCTTCCAGCACTTCGCCGACGACCACGCCGGAAAATGGCGGCGCGACCGGCTCTAGCGATTCGACTTCGAGCCCGGCCATGGTGAGCTGCGCGGCCAGTTCCTCCGGTGAGGCGGATACCGGGGTGAACTCCTGCAGCCAGCGATAGGTGACTTTCATGTCGGTGCCCTATTCAGGGAAATTGCTTGAGGAACTGCAGGTCGTTCTCAAAGAACAGGCGCAGATCATCCACGCCATAGCGCAACATCGCCAGACGGTCGATTCCCATGCCGAAGGCATAGCCCTGCCAGCGTTCGCTGTCGATGCCCGCGGCCTCGAGCACGTTTGGATGAATCATCCCGCAGCCCAATATTTCCAGCCACCCGGTCTGCTTGCACACGCGGCATCCCTTGCCGTCGCAGAAAACACACTCGATGTCGGCTTCGGCCGAAGGTTCCGTGAACGGAAAATACGATGGCCGCAGGCGCATCCCCAGCGGCCGCTCGAAAAACAGCTCGACAAACGTATGCAGCATCGCCTTCAAGTTGGCGAAGCTCACCGTCTCGCCGATCACCATGCCTTCGACCTGATGGAACATGGGCGTATGGGTCATATCCGAATCGATGCGATACACGCGCCCGGGTGCAATGATGGCCAGGGGCGGAGACGTTTCGCGCATGGTGCGAATCTGCACCGGCGAGGTGTGGGTGCGCAGCAGCCTGCCGTCCGGAAAATAAAACGTATCATGCATGGCGCGCGCCGGGTGATTCTTCGGAATATTCAGCGCTTCGAAATTATGGAAGTCATCTTCGACCTCCGGCCCCGATACCACGGCGAAGCCGGCTCGAGAGAAGATCTGTTCGATTCTCAGGCGGGTGCGCGTGACCGGGTGCACGCTGCCCGTGTCGGCACCCCGGCCCGGCAACGTCACATCGATCGCGCCCCGGGCAAGCTCCTTCTCCATGGCGGCCTGCTCGAGACGAATCCGATGCATGTCGAGCGCCGCATGAATGGCAGCCTTGGCCTCGTTGATTCGCTGGCCCGCGGCCGGACGCTCGGGGGCCGACAGCGCCCCCAAGCCTTTCAGCTGTTCGGTGAGCAGCCCCTTCTTGCCCAGGAGCCTGACGCGCACCTCCTCCAACGCGGCCAAATCCGCCGACGCATCCACATCGGCGAGCGCCTGGTCCACGAGCGCCGACAAGGGATCCGCTTCACGCACGGCTACGCCGCGAGGCTGGCTTTGGCTTTTTCCGCGATCGCAGTAAAGGCCGGCATGTCGTGCATCGCCAAATCCGCAAGCACCTTGCGGTCGATGGCAAGACCAGCCTTGTTCAGCCCGTCGATGAGCGTGCTGTACGTCATGCCGCAGAGGCGGGATGCCGCATTGATACGCGTGATCCAGAGTGCCCGGTACTCACGTTTTTTCTCGCGCCGGCCGCGATAGGCATATTGACCGGCCTTGATGACCGCCTGCTTGGCGGTGCGAAAGACCTTGCGGCGGGCGTTGAAATAGCCTTTCGCTTTCTTGAGAATTTTCTTGTGCCGCCGGCCTGCGACGACACCGCGTTTAACTCGTGCCATGTGTTATCTCCTGATCTTCAAGCGTTCGGCAAGCATTGTTTGATGCGCTTCACGTCAGACTCGCTGACGTGCATTTCGCGTCGCAGCTGACGCTTACGCTTGCTCGGCTTTTTCGTCAGGATATGACGACGGTGGGACTGACCGCGCTTGAAGCCATTCGCTGTTTTGCGAAAACGCTTCGCCGCAGCCCGCTTAGTTTTCAACTTGGGCATGATCGACTCCTAATTTTATGGCCCTGCTCACAAGCCATCCAACAAAGGATCGGTATCCTCGGAAAGACGGCCGCTACAGGCGGGGTGACAGATTTTTAAGGTCTGCCGCTCACTTCTTTTTGGGCCCGAACACCATGATCATCTGCTTGCCTTCCATCAACGGGTTCTGCTCCACCACCGAATACGGTGCGAGGTCTTCAGAAATCCGCGTCAACAGACGCCGGCCGATGTCTTGATGCACGAGCTCACGGCCGCGGTAACGCAACGTCACCTTGGCCTTATCACCCTCGGTCAGGAAGCGGATGATGCTACGCAGTTTGACCTGGTAGTCCGCCTCTTCCGTCCCGGGACGAAACTTTACTTCCTTGACTTGAATCTGCTTCTGCTTACGCTTCGCCGCATGCGCCTTCTTGTTTTGTTCGAACAAGAATTTGCCGAAATCCATGACTCGAACCACCGGCGGCTCCGCCATCGGCGAGACCTCGACCAGGTCCAGAGTCTGCGAGAGAGCCATCTGCAGCGCTTCCGCGCGTGTCATGACCCCTGCTTGGCTTCCATCTGCTGCGATCACTCGCACCGATGGTGCGGAGATCTCCTCATTGCGCCTTACCCGCTTCGACGTTGCGATACACGATCCTCCAAAACAAGACGGCCGCGGCTCGCGACTTCGTCGCAAAGCAAGGTCGTGAGCTCAGCGAGCCCCAAACTACCTAGATCTTTGCCACCGCGCGTGCGAACGGCCAGGGTGTGTGCCTCCACTTCCCGCTCACCCGCGACCAGAAGGAAAGGAACACGCTTTATTGTGTGCTCGCGGATTTTAAAGCCTACTTTCTCATACCTCAAGTCCGTTTCTACTCGAAGCCCCTGATTTTTCAGGTTTTCCGCCACTTCCAGGCAATATTTGTCCTGGGTGTTGGTAATTCCCATCACAACGGCCTGTACCGGAGCCAGCCAGGTGGGCAGTTTGCCGGCGTGGTGCTCGATCAAAATGCCGATAAACCGCTCCAGGGAGCCGAACATGGCCCGGTGCAGCATGACCGGGGTATGCTTGTGGCTGTCTTCACCGATGTAGCTTGCGCCCAGACGCCCGGGCAGATTGAAGTCCACCTGCAGGGTGCCGCATTGCCAATCGCGCCCAATCGCGTCGCGCAGCACGAACTCCAGCTTCGGCCCGTAAAACGCCCCTTCCCCGGGGTTCAAGGTGGTTTCGATGCCGGCGGCATCGCAGGCATGCCTCAGGGCCATTTCAGCGGTGTCCCAAATCTCATCCGATCCGACCCGTCTGGCGGGCCGGTCGGAGAACTTGATGCGTACATCATCGAATCCAAAGTCGCGATAAATGCTCAAGATCAGCTGGGTGACCTTGACCGCTTCTGCAGTGAGCTGGTCCGGTGTGCAGAAAATGTGAGCATCATCTTGGGTGAAGGCGCGCACTCGCATCAGTCCGTGCAGGGCGCCGGAGGGCTCGTAGCGATGCACCTTGCCAAATTCGGCAAACCGCAGGGGCAACTCTCGGTAGCTGCGCAGCCCTTGCTTGAACACCTGAATATGCCCCGGGCAATTCATCGGCTTGATCGCAAAGGTGCGCTCATCCGGCGTGGTGGTCATGTACATGTTTTCGCCGAAGGTCTCCATGTGCCCCGACTTGACCCAGAGCTCGCGGTCCATGATTTCAGGCGTATTGACCTCATGAAACCCGGCCGCGTTCTGCCGCTCCCGCATGTAGGCGATGAGCTGCTGAAAAAGCGCCCACCCCTTGGGGTGCCAAAACACCGCGCCCGGGGCCTCTTCCTGCAGGTGAAACAGGTCCAGCTCCCTGCCGATGCGCCGATGGTCGCGCTTTTCAGCCTCCTCCAGGCGGGTCAGATGTTCCTTCAGCTGTTTGTCATTGGCCCATGCGGTGCCGTAAATCCGCTGCAGCATTTCGTTGCGCGAATCGCCGCGCCAATAGGCGCCGGCCACTTTCATCAGCTTAAAGGCCTTGAGCTTGCCGGTGCTCGGAACGTGCGGTCCGCGGCACAAATCCTCCCACGCGCCCTGTCCATACAGGCTGATCGATTCGCCTTGGGGGAAGGCGGCAATGATCTCCGCCTTGTAGTGTTCGCCGATTTTCTCAAAGTGCGCAATGGCTTCGTCCCGCGGCAGCACGCGCCGGTGCACCGGCAAATCCTTGGCCGCGATCTCGGCCATGCGCCTCTCGATCGCCGCCAGATCCTCGGTCGAAAATGGCCGTTTGTAGGCGAAATCGTAGTAAAAGCCGCTCTCGATCACCGGGCCGATCGTGACCTGAGCGTCGGGAAACAGCTCCTGCACGGCATTGGCCAGAAGATGGGCGGTCGAGTGCCGGATGATTTCCAAGCCTTCCGGATCCTTGTCCGTCACGATGCTCAACGTGGCGTCGCGATCGATCAGCGCCGACGTGTCGACCAAGGTACCGCTGAGCTTGCCGGCCAGGGCGGCTTTCGCGAGCCCGGGACCGATACTGGCAGCCACCTCGGCCACGGAAACCGGGTGATCGAAGTGTTTTTGGCTACCGTCGGGAAGTGTAATCGCTGGCATAGGCATCGTCATCCAAGGGGGCCGTCATCCCGTTAAGTAAGGGATGGTGCGCGCTAGTGGGATCGAACCACTGACCCCCACCATGTCAAGGTGATGCTCTACCGCTGAGCTAAGCGCGCACGGAGGGCGCGAAAGATACCGGATTCGTGGGCGCCGATAAAGGGAAAAGTCGCCGATTGCGCCAAAACTCACCCCTTGGGGGCCTGAGGCAAGGGTTTTGCCACGTAGCGGAATTGGATCTCGCCGATCGTCAGGATATCGCCGTCGTTCAAGACCTGCCGAGTCACCTTGCGGCCGTTCAAGATCACGCCGTTGGTGCTGTTCAGGTCTTCGATGATGGCCTCGCGGGTTCCGGCGAGAATGAGTGCATGGTGGCGGCTCACGGACGAGGAATCGATGTGCAGCTCGCACCCCGGCGCACGGCCGATGCGGGTGCGGCGGCCCAGGCTATGCGTGATGCTTCGGTCGCCATCGATCCTGATCAACTCGGGCGACCACTCGGGCGCCGAGACCGGAACCGTCCCCGGCCCTGCCGCCGACCCCAATCTCTCCATGCTGGTCTGGATCCTTCCCAAGACATTGGCATTGTTGCTTTCGCTGCGCTCCAGGCGGCGTATGAGAAACTCGCGCTCCTCGAGTGCACCGCGGGTCCGCTCGAGCGAGGCTCGCAATTTCTCCGCTTCCTCGGTGAGTTCCGCGACCGCGGCGGTCTTCACGGCAAGCTCTTCCTTCACGCGTCTCGCATCACCTTCGATGGACTCGATGGGCCGCCGGGCTTCCTGCAGGTGCGCCATGAGCACCGTCATTTCCTCCTCGCGCTCTTTCGCATCGGCTTCCAGCTCGGCCATCTTGGCCGCGTGCTCGGACTCGAGCTGCGCCAGGTGCTGCGCTCCCCCGCTGACGGCCGCCTGCGCTTCCGCAAGGGCTTGATCGCGAGCGGCCAGTTCGGCGGTCAGGCGTGCCTTTTCCGTCTCCGCCACGGAGAGCGTTGCCAGCCATTCGGCGCGGTGTTGTTCGGCCTGGGCCACATCCTTCGCCTGTTGGGCGGCGGCGCCGGCTTGCGCCGCGGCGGCCGCTTGCAACTGCTCGATGGTCGCCTTGTGTGCGGCCACCGCGGCCTCCAGCGTCGCCAGCTGGCCTTGGATCCGATCGCGCTCCAAGTTCAGCGCCTTGGCGTCGGCATCGGCGGCGCCCACTTTCGCATCCATGTCGCGAAACAGATTCTGATCGAAACCGCGGCGCCAATCGCGCGTTCGCAGCAGTTCCAAATAGGAGTGGGCCTGGGTCTTGGAGACCGCCAAATCCGCCCGTACGGCGGTGATCTCGGACTCGCCGCGCTTGAGCTGCGCGCTCAAGGTGCGCACCTGATCTTGGTTGGACTTGAGCTCCGCCAATGCGGCGGTCAACTGTCCACGGACGGAGAGCAGCTCCTGTTCGAGCTGCGTGCTGTTCTTGGCGCGCGCCTCCAGCGCGGGCAACACCCTGGCGTGCTCGGCCTGCAATGCGGACAGCTGTGCATCGCGCTCGCCCAATGAATGCAGGACCTGGACGATCGTCGCGTCGCGGGCTGCCAGGGAATCGCGCAGGGTGCGCGCTTCCGTCTGTTGGCGCTCCGATTCACGCAAAGCCTCTTCGGCGCGAGCGTGCGCGGCGGTGATCGAAGCGCTGTTTTCCGCCAGGCTCTTCGCCAGATCCCGCCCGCGAATCTGTTCGCTCTCCAGAGCGGTTCGCGCCGCCGCCAGATCCCGCTCCGATGCCGTGGCGCGCGCGGCGGCAGCGGCTTCGGCAATGCGCGTCCGTTCGTAGGTGCGGCTCAAGGCCTCGTAGTCGGCGCTTTGCCGCTCGATACGTTCCTCCACGGAACGCATGCTCTCGGCGAGCGAGGGCAGATCGATCGACGGAGGGCGGATGAACTCGCCCGGTGCGCCGGCCGCGGCCAGGGACACACCCGGTACCGTTGCCGCACGATCCAATTGCACGGCATCATCGGCAACATCGGGATCGAACAGCACGCCCTCGAGAATCGGGAGCTTGTCCGTTCTATCGAGATCCACCTCTTGGGGCTGACCGCTTTCCGTTGCCATAGCTCGCCTACCCTGCCCGGCTGTTCGGCAAGCCAAATGCCGAGGCCCGAAGCTTTTGAATTTCATCGCGCACGCGCGCGGCCTGTTCGAACTCGAGGTTGCGTGCCAGGCGGGTCATCTCGGCTTCGAGCTTCTTGATCCGCTTCACCGCCTGTTCAGGCGCCAGCATCGCAATTTCGGCGCTCGATCCATAGCGTTCGTCCTGAACATCGCGGGCGCCCTCCATGACGTCGGCAACCGCCTTGACGATGCTGCGCGGGGTAATACCATGATCGACGTTGAACTGGATCTGCTTGGTGCGTCGCCGGTCGGTCTCCGCAATGGCGCGCTCGATCGAGCCGGTGCGCACGTCGGCGTACAGGATGGCCTTGCCCTGCAGGTTGCGCGCTGCGCGTCCGATGGTCTGAATCAATGAACCTTCAGACCGCAGGAACCCCTCCTTATCTGCATCCAGAATGGCGACCAAGGAAACCTCGGGCATGTCCAAGCCTTCGCGCAACAAATTGATGCCGACGATGACGTCAAACTTGCCCAAGCGCAGGTCCCGAATGATTTCAGAACGCTCGACCGTTTCGATGTCGGCATGAAGGTAGCGCACCCGCACGCCATGCTCGCTCAAATATTCGGTCAAATCCTCCGCCATGCGCTTGGTCAGGGTGGTGACCAAAACCCGCTCGTTGGCCTGGGCCCGGAGGCGGATCTCTGACAGCAGATCATCCACCTGGGCCCGCACCGGGCGAATCTCCACCGGCGGATCGATCAGCCCGGTGGGCCGCACCAGTTGCTCGATGACCTGCGCCGACACGCGCCTCTCATAGGCCGCCGGCGTTGCCGATATGTAGATGGCCTGCGGAGCCAGATGCTCGAACTCTTCGAATCGCAGCGGCCGGTTATCCAGTGCCGAGGGCAATCGAAACCCATACTCGACCAGGGTCTCCTTGCGCGACCGATCGCCCTTGTACATCGCGCCGAGCTGAGGGATGGTCTGGTGGCTTTCATCGATCACCAACAGCGCATCTTTGGGCAAATAGTCAAAGAGACAGGGAGGGGGCTCACCGGCGGCCCGCCCGGACAGATAGCGGGAATAATTCTCGATGCCTGCGCAATAGCCGACCTCGTGCATCATTTCCAGGTCGAATAAAGTCCGCTGCTGCAGGCGCTGCGCTTCGACCAGTTTGCCGGCGGCATTGAGTTCAAGCAGGCGGGTGCGCAGCTCATCGCGGATCTGATCGACCGCGGCATGCACCCGCTCCTTCGGCGTCACGTAGTGGGATGAAGGATAGACGGTGAGGCGCGGCACCTTGCGCAGCACTTCCCCCGTCAGCGGATCGAAGAAGCTCAGACTCTCGACCCGATCATCGAACAGCTCTACGCGCACGGCCTCGCGCTCAGACTCCGCGGGAAAGATGTCGATGACATCGCCCCGCACCCGGTAGGTGCCCTGCTGCAGATCGATTTCGTTGCGCGTGTATTGCATGTCGGCCAGGCGCCGCAACAACTTGCGCTGGTCGAGAATGTCGCCGCGCGACATGTGCAAGACCATGCTCAGGTAGGCGTTAGGATCACCCAATCCATAAATGGCGGACACGGTCGCGACGATGATGGAATCAGGCCGCTCCAACAGCGCCTTGGTGGCCGACAAGCGCATCTGTTCGATGTGCTCATTGATCGAGGCGTCTTTCTCGATGAAGGTATCCGAGGCCGGCACGTAAGCCTCGGGCTGGTAATAGTCATAGTACGAGACGAAGTATTCGACCGAATTCTTCGGGAAGAAAATCTTGAACTCGCCGTACAGCTGGGCCGCCAGCGTTTTGTTATGCGCCAGCACCAAGGTGGGACGCTGCACCTGCTGGATGACATTGGCAATGGTGAAGGTCTTGCCCGATCCTGTGACGCCGAGCAGCGTTTGATGCGCAAGGCCACTGGTCAAGCCATCCACCAGCTTTTCGATCGCCTGCGGCTGATCACCCGCCGGCTGGTAATCCGAGAAAAGTTCAAAAGTCATTGGGCATATTCTCGCACGTTGCCGCCTTTCGAGGCATTTGCGCGCTTGGCGCAGTGCACTCGTCCGCGTTTCCTGGAGACATATGTCACCCCGGCGCCCCGGGCAAGTTGCCTGGCGCCACCTGGTCTTTTTTCGTACACTGATTGCGCCGCATTTAACATAGGAATTTCACCTTGGCCCTCTCCGTTTCCAAGCGTGTTCAAAAGGTTAAGCCCTCCCCGACTCTCGCGATGACGGCTCGGGCCGCCAAGCTCAAGGCCGAAGGTAAGGACATCATTGGATTGGCCGCGGGAGAGCCGGATTTCGACACACCCCTGCATATCGCAGATGCGGGCGTCGAAGCGATCCGCAAGGGGGTCACCCGCTATACCGCGGTCGACGGGACAGCCGAACTCAAGGACGCGATCATCGCCAAGTTCAAGCGCGACAATGCGCTCACCTATGAGCGCGCGCAAATTCTGGTGTCCTCCGGCGCCAAGCAGACTTGTTTCAATGCCTGCCTGGCACTTCTCGATCCGGGCGATGAATGCGTGATCCCGGCCCCCTACTGGGTATCCTATCCGGACATGGCATTGTTGGCCGACGGCGTGCCGGTGAGCGTCTATGCGGGCCCGTCTCAAGGCTACAAGATCACGGCCGAGCAGCTGGCCGCCGCGATCACGCCGCGCACCAAGCTGTTCATCATCAACAGCCCGAGCAACCCGACGGGCGCCGCCTACAGCAAAGCGGAGCTGCAAGCCCTGGGACAGGTGCTCGCCAAACACCCGCAGATCGTCATTGCCTCCGATGAAATGTACGAGCACATCTACTGGGCCGCGGAACCGTTTACCAGCTTCGCACAGGCGAATCCGCATCTGTATGACCGGACTATTACCATCAATGGGGTTTCAAAAGCCTATGCCATGACCGGCTGGAGAATCGGCTACTGCGGAGGCCCGAAAGAGATCATTGCGGCCATGTCGACGGTTCAGGGCCAGTCCACATCCAACGCCTCGAGCATTTCCCAGCGCGCCTCCACGGTCGCATTGAACGCCGATCAGTCCTGTGTCGCCGAGATGAATAAGGCCTTCAAGGCGCGGCATGACTTCGTGGTCGCCGGATTGAATGCCATTCCCGGCATCTCCTGTCTGGCTGGAGCCGGCACTTTCTATGCGTTCGCCAATGTCGAAGGCGCCATGCACACCTTGGGCCTGAAGGATGACAGCGAGCTTGCCGAATACCTGCTGACCCATGCTGGGGTCGCGGTGGTGCCCGGATCAGGCTTTGGCGCGCCGAACCACATTCGCATCTCCTTCGCCTGCAGTATGGACACCCTGAAGGACGCCCTTCGCCGCATCGAACAAGCTGTTTCACCGGCGGTCGCGAGGCGCGCATAGACAAGAGATCCGGGGCGCGAAGGCGTGCCAGGCCCCAAGATCGCACGATTGGGGGGGCCTGTTCGCGCCGCATGGGTGACCGGGCATAGCCGATTGCGCGTTGGTTTCTTGACTTAAACGCCCGCCTTCCCGACAATCCGCGCCTCTTCCGATTCCCCGGTAGCTCAGTGGTAGAGCGACGGACTGTTAATCCGTTGGTCGGCGGTTCGAATCCGTCCCGGGGAGCCATTTTACAAAATTTTTTAGAAATGCTGGCCGGCCAACCATGGCCTGGCGCTTTAATTCGAACCGCCGACAGACAAAAAGACGGTTCGACGACGCCGCGCAGCGGCGGCGATCGCCCTTTAGGGCGACCCCGAAGGGGCGAGGCGCGCAGCGCCGAGTAATCCGTCCCGGGGAGCCACTTTACAAAATTTTTTAGAAATGCTGGCCAGCCAACCATGGCCTGGCGCTTTAATTCGAACCGCCGACAGACAAAAAGACGGTTCGACGACGCCGCGCAGCGGCGGCGATCGCCCTTTAGGGCGACCCCGAAGGGGCGAGGCGCGCAGCGCCGAGTAATCCGTCCCGGGAAGCCACTTTCAAAGTTTTTTAGAAATGCTGGCCGGCCAACCATGGCATGGCGCTTTAATTCGAACCGCCGACAGATAAAGAGACGGTTCGATGACGCCACGCAGCGTCATCTATATAGCATAATCAATAACTTATTATTCTTTCCTATAATTTACTACGCTACTCGCTCGTAGACAACTGGGCCGACGTTTATCACTACTTTCCCGCGGCCTCGATGGCGTCGAGATACATCTTCCTACCGGCTTCTCTGGACGTCTCGCCGACATAGCCGAGCTCGCGCCGCGCCGCGCTATCGTCGACTGTAAACTCGCGACCGATCATTCGCACCAACGAGCGCGAAAGCGGCGGATCGCCCTTCTTGAATGTCAACGCCGCGAAGATCTCCATGAGCCGCCCAATCGTGAAAGCTAGCCAGTACGGCATCGACCGTAGATTGTCGATGGACACGCCCTGCGTGTCGGCGATCAGGCCGATAAACTCGCGGAAGGTCTTAACTTCCTGATCGCGGATGAAGTATGCACGCCCGCCTTGCCCGTTCTCGAGGGCGCGTTGAACAGCCTCGACGACGTTGACGACGTGCGCGGTGGCGAACGGGTAGTCGCCCCGATCGATGAATGCAAACCGGCCCGACGCGATGGCCTGTGGGAGCTGCTTGCTAAAGTTATCGCCCGGACCCCACAAGGCGGGTGGCCGAAGCGCGATCGTTCGGAAGCCAGGCTTGTTGGCGGCGAGGACCGCTTCCTCAGACTGCGCCTTGCTGGCGATGTAGCCCGAGAAGCTTTGCGGATAGGTACGCACACTCTCATCGGCATTGCGGATGCGAGAACCGCGATCGTCCATGATTACACCGGCCGCACTGATGTGGACGAAAGTCTTCGCGCCAGCCCGTTGCGATGCGCGTAAGAGCGTTTTGGTGCCCTCAACGTTGGTCTTGAAGTAGGGCTCGCGCGGACCGGCGAAGCGGAAATAGGCCGCGCCGTGTACGACAGCGTCGATGGCAGGAATACGCATCGAATCGCCGGCATCCAAATCCCCCACTATCGGCGTCGCGCCCAGCGCACTCAGCTTTGGCGAGTCTTTGGTCGAGCGCGTGAGTGCAAAGACCTCGTGGCCCTTCACCGCAAGCTTTGGGATGAGGTGCCCGCCGAGGAATCCGGCACCACCTGTGACCAGCATCCTCATCGTGTTCGACCTTTCTTATTGGAAGATAAGATCGATCTAAGCGCGCTTTCGCGCAGGTCGTTGAGAACCTCTTGGCTGGGCGGCGATACCTTGCGAAATCGCGCCGTGACATACAGCAGCGAGGCGGCGTTCGCAGAGGCCCACATTCGGTCCGCCGCAGCCTCCACCTTGATCGCAAGGCGGCCCTGGGCGGCCACCGCCCGCAGCTGATCGAGCAGCAGATGAAACGCTTGCTCGGCCGCCGGGATCTGACCGCCCTGCAGCACTCGACTCAACATCGCAGCGTATAGGCGAGGTCGCGCCGCCGCGAACCGCACGTAATCGTTCCAGCCCACAACGAGTGCCGTTACCGGATCGGGTGATTTCTTTGCAGCCTGCTGCTTGCTCTTCAGGAACTGGGCGAATGCTTCGGCCAGCGCTGCACTTAAGATGCCGTCGGCATTGCCGAAATGGTGATACAGGGTGGGGGCCGATACCTTGGCGATATCCAGCACGGCGCGAGTCGAGAAGGTCGCCTCGCCGTTTTCTTCAAGAACCTCCAAAGCCGCTGCAATCAGGGTTTCGCGGGTGTCCATGAACGCAAGTATAGCGATGCTATAGACGAGTGTCTATAGCATCGCTATACGCACTGTCCCTACTTTCCTGCGAGGCGGGTGTTCGTGTCGGGGGCAGATACCGCTTCTGGGCATTTCTTGGCAGCGCCTGGCCGTCGTAGCCTTCGCCAACGTTGATAACGTCCCGCGAAGCAAAGGACCAGCTTCCCGCCTCAATCTACGGGCGTGGAAAGCATACGCGCCGTCGGTACAGTCCTTGGCGGACTTCGATTCTCCAAGTCGTAGACGAAGGTGGCGGTCGAGGAATCGACCGACTTGTCGTTGAGGGACACGGACAGGGCCTCCGGGCCCGTGATCAGTCGTATACCACCGCCTAACGTAAGATACGACCAGAACCAATTCATCATCGTGGCAACACGGTTGCGGATGCCCAGCAAGAATCCGAGGTGCACCGCCCCCCAGAGCCACCAAGCCGGAGCGCCCCATAACTTGATGAAGCCGAAGTCCGCCACGGCGGCCTTGCGGCCAATGGTCGCGAGGCTACCGAGATGGCGATAAGCAAATGCAGGCGGCGCTGGGGTGCCGTCGATTTTCGCTCGAATTTGTCGCGCCACGTACTTGCCCCCCTGTTTCGCCGCGGACGCGAGCCCGGGGACGATCCGACCTCTCCAGCCGTTGCTGGCGGCGGTGTCGCCGATGACGTAGACATTCTTGAGGTTCGGCACACTCAAGTCCTCCGCAACTTTCACTCGGCCGGCATTGTCGGTGCGCGCACGCAGCCACTTGGCCGCCGGCGAGGCCTTGACACCTGCGGCCCATAGAACCGTTCTTGCGACGATGGTTTTGCCGCTGACTGCCACACCGACTGCGTCGATGCGTTCCACAGGGCTGTCGACCAGGACTTCGACGTTGAGCTTTTCGAGCGAACGCTGGGCCCGCATCGACAACATTTCTGGGAACCCCGGCAGCAACCGCGCGGCCGATTGCACCAGGATTATGCGGGCGTCGGCGGGATCGAAATTGCGGAAGTCCTTGTCCATGCCAAAGCGAGCCAGTTCCGCGATCGCGCCCGCCAGCTCCACTCCGGTAGGCCCACCCCCCACGATGAGAAAGGTCAGGAGCGCAGTACGCTCTAGGGGGTCGGCGGTCGCTTCGGCCCGCTCGAAGGCAATCAAGATGCGGCGCCGGATCTCGATCGCATCTTCGATGCGCTTCAGGCCCGGGGCGTGCGGAGCCCACGCATCGTTGCCGATGTAACTATGCGTCGCGCCCGTTGCAAGCACGAGGTAGTCATACGGAATTGCTTCGTGGCCGAGTAAGACCCGCTGGCCGCCCGTGTCGATGCCCGACACTGATCCTAGCAATACTCGCGTGTTCATCGACGTCCGAAACAGCGGTCGCACCGGCGCTGCGATATCACCGGGGCTCAAACACGCGGTAGCGACTTGGTATAACAGCGGCTGAAATAAATGATGATTGGCGCGATCTATCAAGGTAACCGAGGCATTGGCGCTGCGTAACGCCCAGGCGCAACTGAGTCCGCCGAAACCCGCTCCCACAATGACGACTCGCGGCAAAGCCGTCAGCGATGCCGCGTTTCGCCGCGAGCGGTCGCCCCAGCGGGATTCCAAGACGCCGGCGATGACGTGATCGGCCGAGAGCTTCCCGGCACCGTAAATGATGAAAATCGCGGACATCATCAGCAGGTACATGGCATCGGTCAGGCGCGGATCGATCACGCAAGAGAGCGACAGCACCAAGACCATGACGACCATCACATAGCGCGTTGCAAGGCCCAACAACAGCAACGCGCCGCCCACCAGTGCAAAGTTTGCAGGGAGCAGTTCAACGGTACCGAGCGGAAACCAGGCGTCCAAACCGGTGTGATCACCGGGGGACCACGACGATCGCGTGCCCGCCAGCACCAGCGCCGCGCCGAGCCAAATGCGCATCAGCGACAGAAAGAGGGGCCCACAACTGGATCGAACCCATTCGGAAGCACGCACGATGCGCGGGATCAATGGCAGTGCGCTGTCCGCGAGCCCGCGCCTCAGCAGCGTGTCTACCGCGATGGGACCGGCACCGAAGACCGCGTACCACCCGCACAACACGGCCCCGAACAGCTGACTGTCGAGCGGTATGTGGTCGAATTGAGCCACCGATGACACTATGAGCATCGGCGCCGCGCAATAGCGGGACATGAACCCCGCCGCCAGCAACGCGCCGCCAAGCACATCTATCGAAACGCCCACGTACCCCGCGCTTGTCGAGGACATCCAAGCAACGGGATAAACGTGGGAGGTCAAATGAAACGCGGTTTGCCAGTGGGTCAATTTGAGCGCGCCGGAAACGAAGAACATCTGTGCCAGCCAAAGACGGATGCCAAGCTCAAACTTGGGCCAAAACAGGCCGCGCAACGCTCGCACACACAAGTCGGTGCTGTGTTGGGCGAAACGCAGGAAGGAGTCAGGCCAGGTGTCGCTCACAAAATCAATACCGTCGCACCGATCCGCCAACCCGCCCATTCGCGACGTGCATCCACCGCGTCGCCGCGAGCAATGGAATCCAATAGATGGTCTTCCAACATGTCTTTCTCCCGATGTTGCTAGGAAGTAAGACCGCCCTGCCTTCCCCTTTATTCCGGCGCCACGCGTCGTCAGCGCGCGAAACTGCGAAGATCAGCTGCGAAGCTCCCCAAGTCGGGCGACGTCACGCCGTCCGCTCAAGGGAGCGCATACCGCTCGAGTCGGGGTACCCTTCCGGCAGTCGCCATCCGAGCGCATTTATCGCCGGTCTCGCATGGGCGGGATGCAGTTTCTAAAGACGGGGCGCGGCCTGAATTGGTCGGAGCTTTCCAACAATACTGCGTCCAAGACCCCTGTCGTAGACGTGGCGCAATTGAATGTCCAACGCCTCGCGAGCTCGGAACACGCGCGAGCGCACAGTTCCGACCGGGCAAAACATTGTGGAGGCCATTTGCGAGTAACTAAGGCCTTGAATTTCGCGCAACAAAATGGCTTTGCGTTGCTCTTCACAGAGCGACTCAATTGCCGCATTGACCGCATCGCGGATCTCATCGGTGAGCGCAAGTTCCTCCGGCGTGTCCAGCTCCCGCAGCGTCACCGAGGTTTCATTCGTTTCGCCGTTATTCAGAGCATCCGACCTAAACACGCTCGCTTCGCGCGCGCGCAGCGACAACACGGTCTTTGCGGAATTGACCGCGATGCGATGCAGCCAAGAATAGAAGGCCGCGTCGCCGCGAAAGTGCCGCAGCCCCCCATAGGCCTTGATAAAGGTTTCCTGGACAGCATCCTCGGCATCAGCATGATTGCGTGTGTAGCGCATCGAGAGCTTCATGATGCGTTGCCGATATTTTCGAACAAGCACATTGAATGCACTGCGCTCACCGGACTGAGCGCGCCGCACGAGGCTTCGATCGCAGCACTCCACTTTCATGATCAATTCCAATTCCCGGAGGTGTTGTTGGGCCGGCGGCCCAACGGCTTCGCCGGTCTCGTGTTCGTCGGATCCCCTCGGTGCCGAAATTGCACCGATCGTATGTAAAGACCGCCGAACCATCGTATTTATTCCCGCCGTTTCCACGGTACATCGGCGAATCACGATTACTCACGTCTATCGCAGCGATCGAATAAATGAATCAGGCTCGACTTCGCTCGCCCGCATCGAAATCCATCCGAAGGACAACTGCATCTTCCCTGGCGGTGATCGACCGAGCGGGCAATCGCCAACTGCAGAGGATCAATATGTCAGAGAAAGTCCTGTCTTTGGGAAACGCGTTCGACAAGCTCGTCAACACGAGACAGAAATCGCTTAAGCACCGGCGACGTGTTGGATTTGTTGTAGCCCAGCATCAAATCGATTGCCGGAGGTTCGCCCTGCAATGGACGAGCGACAACCGACGGGATCAGTATATTTTTCACATAGAGCGGAAGGAGCGTCACTCCGCCGGTTGATGCAACGAGCGACATTCCGCCGGATATGGTTTCTGCATCGTATTTCTGCGTCAACGTGATTCCGACCCTCGCCGCATAGTCATTGATTACGGACTTGAGCACAGGCGCAAGCCGCGCTGGGCTGATAAAAGCTTCGCGGGCGAGTTCCTCGGGCCGCACGGACTTGCGCGCGGCCAAGCGGTGTTCTCTCGGGAGTATCGCAACCAGCGGTTCTTTGTATAGGAATTTGAAGACGAGGCCTGCTGTCTGCGTCTCGTGTCTGAGGAATGCCACATCCATCTTGCCTTGCATCAAGGCTTCCGCGAGTTCGGGCGAAGATTTGCTTGAGAGCGTAATTTCGGCGCCGGATGCCTCCTCGCGCAGGATGCGCATTGTCTCTGACAACCAGATGACTTCGTGTCCCGCGAGAAAACCTGCGACAAACCCCGGCTTCTCGGGCTGTTCCGAACGACGCGCAGCTTCGCCGGCCGCCTCAATCTGCACCAAGGCCAGCCGTGCGTAATCTAGAAACACTCGCCCCGCTGCGGTAAGTGCAGTGCCGCGCGCTTTTCGCTCAAGCAGCCTTACACCAACTTCCAATTCGAGATCGCGAATTTGACGACTCAACGAAGGCTGCGCGGTGTGCAAACGCCGGGCGGCGGCGTTGCTGAAACTGCCCTCCTCGGCCACCGCAATGAAATACCGTAAGTGTCGAAGCTCCATGTGCATTACCTATACTTTGCAGGCATATCTCGAGCATACAAAGTCTTTGTTTTTAGGCCCTGGGAAAACCATCATATGTGTCCAACGGATACTTCGTTTTAACCGTTTAGGAGCATGGTTTCAATGACCTCATTGGCAACTGGCCCCCGAACGTCAGGGTCGCGCCTGTTCGGATCGACGTTGGCGGACGTTTTTAGTGCGCCGGACTATCACTGCGTTCTGAAAGGTTTGCGCGATCAGCCCGAGTTCGCCGTGACACGCCTTCATTCGGGTCCAAGGCCCGTTGGAAAAGCTCCCGCCTACCCTGCGGATGACGCATATTTGGTCTGCGTTTCGCTTACTCCAACGGCGATCGACCAGTGGCGCGCCCGTTACAAACGGCAGGACGTAGGCGTGACTCGCGCGATTGCGTTTGCCACTACGGTGCTCGATCTGCGATGTCCTCTCGAAATGTGGGTTCGTGGACCGTTCGACTATCTTCACTACTATCTTTCCGCGTCGCTGCTGAAGAGAGTCGCATCTGAGAATGAGGTTGCAACAGCCAACGAGCTTCGAGAGGCGTTCTTCATCGAGGATCTGGTTGTCGCGCAACTAACGCGTTCGATACTGCCCTCGGTGAAGCATGGCGAGCCGTTGGACAAGCTGGCTCTTGACCAAGTTGCTTTGCTCTTAGGCGCGCATGTATTGCAGCGGTATTGTGGAACTTCGAAGGTGGCAACGGCGGCCGGTCGGGGGTTGCAGACTTGGCAAAGGGTTCGAGCCGAGGAAATGTTACGCGCGCAACTCGACGGAAACATCACCATCAAAGAGATGGCCAATGCATGTTCACTGTCGGTGAGCCATTTTGCGCGGGGCTTCCGCACAAGCTATGGCACTTCGGTTCATCAATATCTCATTCGCCTCCGCATTGAGTGCGCCAAGGTCCTCCTTAACGAAACAAAGAGACAACTCGCCGAGATCTCTCACCTTTCTGGATTTTGCGACCAAGCGGCATTTACCCGAGCCTTTAGCAGAGTCGAACGGATGACCCCGTCGCGCTGGCGCAAATTCAATGGTTCGTGAAGGGGTGTAGCCCTTGGGGTTGCATCAGGTATTGCGGGTGACTGTGGTCGCAAGGACGCCTCCACGCCCCTGCGACCTTGCTATGGTGATGCGATCCTTCATTGCGTTACCGGCTAGTTTTTGACGGCAGCGGAAGTGGCGGCCTCTTCGATGAGCTTGACGGTTTCCTTCGGATGCGACATGTAAGCCACATGGCTGGAGCCGTTTATTTCGACCGTCTTGGCATGGGCCCGCTTCGCCATCATGCGTTCCTGGATCGGGTTGATCGATCGGTCTGCGGAGGCGACCATGTACCAAGTGGGCTTGGTCTTCCAAGCAGGATTGGTGACCTTGTGGGTAAAGGCGTCGGTGGAGATCGGCAGCTGAGCGATGGCCATGAAGTGGGACTTGGCCGGCGGGATGTCCGCCGCGAAGTCGGCCACGAAATGTTCCTGCTCTATCCACCAGTTGTTGTTGCTGTCCGGCTTGAACGCCTTGGATGCCTGCGGAACCGCCTGTTCGATCGACGCACAGCTCTCGCCTTCATCGAGTGCAAATGCGGCAATGTAGACAAGCGCGGCAACTTTTGGATGATTGCCGGCCTCGGTAATGACGGACCCACCGTAACTGTGTCCTACGATGACCACCGGCCCGTCCATGGCGTCGAGAGCCGCCTTGGCGAACTTTTGGTCATCGGCGTAGGAGGTCTCCGGTTCCTGCAACACGGATACCGTGTATCCGTCCTTCTCCAGGAGCGTCGCGACCGCTTCCCAGCCGGATCCATCAGCAAATGCTCCATGCACCAGGAGGATGTTGCGTATGCCAGTGGGCGCCGCGACCACCTTCGGGGCGCTGCCAAGCAGCAGACTCGCGGCGATCACCGAGGCTGTGAGCGTATAAATGCCGTAAAGCTTCGTCATGATGATTTTCCCTTCAGCTAGTTTTCGAACGAGACATTCGAATTTGAGGTCATTGTGCGAGGCATAAGCGCGCGCTGATCACCTGGGCGTCAAAGTTGAGCCAGCGTGCTATACCGGATATCACCTTTTTCGGCATAGATTGGGCTGGTTACGACAGATCGTATTGAGTGATCCGGCCTGTTTTGTGTTTTCCAACTTTTTTGCGTAAGTTTGCACCTAGAGCCCCGCAAATGGATGCCTTGAGCACGCGCGTTTGATCAGGCTTCGATGCCTCGTTCGCCGCGCTTTCGGACGCCGGACATGGGCTGACGATGCGCCTTGAAGTCGTCGATCTCTCGGTCAGACGCCTGGCTCTTCAAGAGAACCACACGACGGCGTCGCCGCCCTCGACAACGAGGCCGAGGCTGTGATCCACGAGCTCTTGGCGTCTCGGCAAGATGTGACTTAAATCTTGGAGCTTCTGATGAAAGTACTCAAATGGCTCGGCTACGCAGTCCTGGTGCTGATCATCATCAGCATTCCCGCATATTGGTGGCTTGCGATGGAGAGCCACATCCCCTCCTCGGCTCACTATTCGATTGACATGACGGCCGTCCGCCGGCTGGCAGATGCAGGCGTGGTCGATCTACCCGTCGCGATACGGGTGGAGACCATCGGACACCTCTTGGTGCCGGAAGCCTTCATCATCGCAGGCGGGGGTTGGCAGAAGCTGGATATGCCCGTTTCTGCGTATGAAATCGTCTATAAAGATCATGCCGTCATCGTCGATACGGCCTTCAACGCTGACGTTGCCAAGCAGATGGGAGCAAATGTTTTTGATGACGAGGCCTATGCGCGGCTCGGCGCCGCGCTCGCTACGGCTCAGCTGATCATCGTGACTCATGAGCATCCGGATCATGTCGGTGGGCTTCTCGCTCAGCCCAATCTCAAGGACCTGATGGAAAAGGCGCGTCTTACGCAAGTCCAGGTTACCGAACTGAAGAAAGCCATTCGGGAAGCTCAGATATCCAAGCTAGATGTATCTCCGACCGTCTTCGACGGCTACCAGGGAATTGACGATGAGCCCTATCAGACCATCGCGCCCGGTGTGGTGTTGATCAAAGCGCCCGGCCACACCCCGGGCAGTCAAATGGTATACGTCAAGCGCGCGGACGGTCGGGAGATCCTGTTTCTGGGGGATGTTGCCTGGCAAATGCGCAACATTGAAAAGGTTCGTGAGCGGGCGCGTTTCGCCACTTGGATTGCCGGAGAGGACCGCGAAGCCGTGATGGGCGAATTCGTTGAACTACACCGTTTACATACAGCGGAACCCGACCTCAACATGATGCCCGGACACGATCCTGCAGAGCTCACGCGCTTTTTGAATGCTGGTCTTCTCACGAAGGGCTTCTAGCCGCCCGGCATTTCGTGTGGATATTGGGCGAGGTGCGTAGCGCCGTGTGGTGCCGAGGACCTCTTCGAGTGCCACGAGGAACATTCTCGCAAAGGGGTCTGTATGACAGAGTGGACTTATGCGGACATCTGGCAGTCGATATCCCGAGCGCAGCCGCAGGCAACCGCCTTCGTGCAGGGCGAGCGTGTGGTCTCGTGGCAGGAGTTCGAGCTCACTGCCAACGCGCTGGCTCAATATCTCTTGGATTCCGGTCTCGGCCGGCAGTCGAAGGTCGGAGCGTACCTGTTCAACTGTCCGGAATACCTCTGCACGGTTGCAGCGGCACTGAAGGTCGCCATGGTGCCCTTCAACGTGAACTACCGGTACGGCAGCGAGGAGCTGTTGTACCTGCTGGACAACGCGGAGGCCGAGGCGTTGATCTTCGATCGCGAATTCATCGATCGGCTGGCACCAATACGCGCGAGGCTGCCCAAGATCAAACGCTGGATAGCCGTAGGTGAGGGACCCGCGGACTCCTGTGACTGGATCGTCTCGCATGAGGAAATCGTACGGCACTCGCCGCCCGCACCCGTGTCGGCCCAGTGGGGTCGCAGTGACGACGATATCCTGCTCATCTACACCGGCGGCACGACCGGCATGCCCAAAGGCGTCATGTGGCGGCAAGGCGATCTGATTGGCATAGCGCGCCGCACACATCCGCTCCTCAGCCAACCCAGCATCGAGACATTGAACGATATCGTTTCTCATGTGGTCTCGCTGCCGCGGCGCGTCTCCTTGATTGCGAGTCCTTTGATGCATGCCGTCGGACAGCTGGGCGCGATGTCCGCCCTGTCCGGAGGCGCAGCGGTTGCTTTCCTGCCGTCGCGCAAATTCAATCCCGTGGAGTTGTGGAGCGAAGTCGAGCGATTGCGCGTTTCGCGCATATCGATCGTGGGCGTAGCGTTTTGCGGCCCGATGCTGGAGGCTCTCGAGGCTCATCCCAACCGATGGGACTTATCCTGCGTAGAATTGATCGGTTCATCGGGCGCGATGTGGAGCTACGAGAACAAACGCGGACTCCTGAAGCACCTTGCCAACGCCACGCTAAGCGACTCCTTTTCGTCGTCCGAGGCATTCGGAATGGGAGCGTCGATTTCCACGCGTGGCGGTGAAGCTCAGACGGCCAGGTTTAGCGTGGGACCGGAATGCGCCCTCTTTACAGAGGACGGAAGGCGTCTGCAGCCGGGGGCACAAGAGCGAGGTTTGCTGGCCGTGGGCGGTAACATTCCGCTGGGCTACTACAGGGACCCCGAAAAAACCGCCAAGACCTTTCCAATCATCAATGGCAAACGCTGGTCGATGCCGGGCGATTGGGCAACGGTGAATGCAGACGGCACGCTCAACGTATTGGGGCGAGGGTCGCAATGCATCAACACCGGCGGCGAGAAGGTGTTTCCGGAAGAAGTGGAAGAGGTGCTGAAACGGCACCCGGCAATCCGGGATGCGGCGGTGGTGGGGCTGGCGGATCCGCGGTTTGGGCAAAGGGTATGCGCCATCGTCGAATTACAGCGCGCGGCGGCGCCTGTGCCGCCGCACGAGCTGGTCGCGTTCGTCAAACAGCATCTCGCAGACCACAAGGCGCCGCGCGCGCTGTTGATCGTCGAGGACTTAAGCCGTGCTCCGAACGGCAAGCTCGACTACAAGGCTCTGCTCAAAGTCGCTACCGAGCGTGAATTGGCCGGCGGGCTGCGAATTTGATGAACATCAAGGGCAAGCCCTACATCATGGGTACGTTCGAGCATCCGCAGTAAACGCAGGAGGCCTTTCATGAGCGACGCAGACACAATTGCAACGGGCTTGGAGGCCTTTGGTGCCGAAGTGCGCGAATGGATCGAAGAGAACTTTCCGCGGACACTCAAGGGCAAGCAGCAGTTGATGATGACCGAAGTCGGCCCGATTCGCGAGCAAGACTTCGCCGGATGGAAAAAGGCGATGGGCGAAAGAGGCTGGGGCACACCCACATGGCCCAAGCAATATGGCGGCGGCGGACTCTCCTCGCTCCAGGCGCGCGTGCTGCAACAGGAGATGAGCCGCGTGGGCGCATGGAACCCCATTGGCGGTATGGGCGTCATGATGTTCGGCCCCACCCTGCTCGAATACGGCAACGAAGAGCAGAAAAGGCGGCATATTCCTGGAATCGCGAAGGGAGACGTGAGGTGGTGTCAGGGCTATTCGGAGCCGGGCGCCGGTTCCGATCTTGCAGCGTTACGCACACAGTGCGTGGACAGCGGCGATTATTTTCTCGTCAATGGTCAAAAGATTTGGACATCCGGGGCACAGTATGCCGATTGGTGCTTCTGCCTGGTAAGAACCGACAATACCAGAAAGCACGAAGGCATCAGCTTCCTGCTGATCGACATGAAGACGCGCGGCGTGGAAGTTCGCCCGATCAAGCTCATCTCCGGCAATTCACCTTTCTGCGAACTGTTCTTCACGGATGTGAAAGTGCCGAAAGAAAATCTCGTCGGTGCTGTCGATCGCGGTTGGACGATCGGCAAACGCCTGCTGCAACATGAACGCGGTGGGCTATCCGCCGGCGGCCAGAGCCGCCCCAATGAGCACGAGCTTGATCGAATCGCGAAAGACTATATCGGCACAGATCCACAGGGACGAATCGCAGACCCTGACCTGAGAGCGCGCATCGCCGATCACATGATGGACGCGCGCGCGCTTCGACTTACGCTCATTCGGGCGGCAGCGGAATCCAAAGGCAGCCAGGGACCGAGTGCTGCAACATCGGTCATGAAGAATGCGGCTTCCAAGATCGGGCAGGAACGTGCGGAGCTGCTGATTGAGATCATGGGACATCAAGGCCTCGGGTGGGAAGGTCACGGCTTTTCGAAGGACGAACTCGAGGCGACTCGAGTCTGGCTCGGTGGCAAGGCGACGACGATCTATGGAGGTTCCCATGAAATTCAGAACAACATCATCGCCAAGCAGATTCTCGGCCTTTTGGATCATGAATCACTGGGTCATCGAAAAATGGAGCCCTTCATCGGCGAGCGGAATACGGCGCTCCTGACGGAAGAACAGATAATGCTTCGCGACAGCGCAAGATCATGGCTGCAGGAGAATTCCCCGGTAGGCGCATTCCGCAAGCTGCGCGATGGCGGCAATGCCCACGGCTTCAACCGAGCTGCTTGGGCCGAGATGGCCGAAATGGGCTGGGCCGGCATGTTGATCCCCGAACAGTACGGCGGCACCGGGCTCGGCCATGTGACGTTAGGACTGCTGCTCGAGGAGGCGGGGCGCACGCTGACAGCATCCCCGCTGATTTCGACCGCTCTGACGGCGACCTCGGCCTTGCTTCTTTGCGCCAGCGCCGCGCAAAAGCAGGCATATCTGCCCAAGATTGCGCAAGGGCGGCTGATTGCGACACTTGCCGTGGATGAAGGCCCCCATCATCGCCCCGAAGGGATCGCTTTCAAGGCGGAAAGATCCGGGGCCGGTTACCTACTCAACGGCCGAAAGATGTTTGTATCGGATGGGATGTCAGCCGATCTCATGATTGTCGCGGCGCGGACCTCCGGTGCGGCCGGCGACAAGAACGGAGTCACGTTGTTCCTCGTAGACAGAAATGCCGCCGGGCTCGCATGTCAGCAGCTGAAGACGGTAGACTGCCGCGGCGTTGCCAATTTGATCTTCGAGAATGTTCGGGTGGGACCGGATGCGGTGCTTGGCGGCGCCGATGAGGGCATGATCGCCCTCGGGGCGACGCTCGATCGCGCCCGCGCCGGCCTTGCTGCAGAGATGCTGGGCCATGCGGCGCAATCCTTCGAGATCACGCTCGACTACCTGAAAAACAGGGTGCAGTTCGATCGGCCGATTGGCACATTTCAGGCGCTGCAGCACCGCGCCGCGAAGATGTTCACTGATCTGGAGCTCGCGCGCTCCTGTGTCGAGGGCGCGTTGCAGGCGATCGACCGGGATTCCGACGATGTCGCACAACTCGCATCGCTTGCGAAAGCGAAGGCCGGGGACCTCGTGAAATTAGTTTCGAATGAAATGGTGCAAATGCACGGCGGCATCGGCATGACTGACGAGCATGACGCCGGTCTTTATCTCAAACGCGCGCGCGTGCAGGAGGCAACCTTTGGAGCGGCTTCTTATCATCGCGATCGTTACGCCGCTCTATTGGGCTACTAGCAGCGAGCAGCCCTCGCCTGCGAGGCGATCGCGCGGGTGCCGCTGCTCACGCGCGTAACGGAGCCTCGAAATCGGCTTCCGCGCGAGCTTGAATACTTAACGGAGGTGCCCGGTCGAGTGTGTTCTAATCGGGCGCCGTACTTGTGGCGACGAATAGCGAATTGAAACATCGTGGGGACCGCCATGGCTGACACAGAGAAAGCTCGAGCTATACCCTTGCCGGGGACGACTGGCGCAAACGAGAGCGTCGCCACGGCGCAGCCAAGCCTGTTGGCGGATAAATTGTATGTCGGCAGCCGTTACGCGAACTATGTGCTGATAGTTTTGACGATCGTCTATGTTTTCAATTTTGTCGATCGGCAAATCATTTCCATACTCGCGGAAGACATCAAATCGGATCTGAAAGTGACCGACGCCCAGTTGGGAATCTTATACGGCACGGTTTTTGCCGCATTCTATGCCTTGTTCGGAATCCCCCTCGGCCGCCTGGCCGACGTCTGGAAGCGAAGATCGATGATTTCCCTCGGCCTCGCTTTCTGGAGCGTGATGACGGCGTTGTCGGGCACTGCAAAAGCTTTCAGCGCCTTGCTGGGGTTTCGCATCGGTGTCGGCATAGGAGAGGCGAGCGCCACCCCCGCGGCACTTTCGATGCTGTCGGATTATTTCAGCCCCAAGCGACGCGCAACCGTGATGGCGATCTATTCCAGCGGCGTCTACATCGGCGGCGGCATAGGAGTGGCCATTGGCGGCATCGTGCTCGATGCGTGGCATCGCTGGTTTCCCGACAATACGGCCGCGCCGTTTGCGTTAAAGGGTTGGCAAATGGCCTTTCTATTGGTGGGTATTCCGGGACTGCTGATGGCTTTCTGGGTCAAGACCCTGCGCGAGCCGATACGCGGCATGAGCGAAGGACTCAGCGTAAAGCCCGAGCCGCACCCGTTCCGAGTCTTCGGCCGGGAGACGATGGGTGTGCTGCCGCTGCTGAACCTCGTCAATCTCGTGATGATCAACAAGGCGAACGCCAAAACGATTGCAATCAATTTGACGGTGCTGCTCGCGCTAGTTGCGGGCGCTTGGAGTCTTACCCGTTGGTTGCACAATCCCGTTCAATGGATTGCGATGGGCACCGGCGCTTATTGCATGTTTACATGGACACAAACGTTGATCATTCGATCGCCGGAAGTGTTCAACGCGATATTCAAGAATCGCACCGTCATGCTGATTTGCGGCGCCTTTCCTTGCGCAAGTTTCGTGGGGTACGGCAGCAATTTTTTTGCCATTCCCTATCTGCTTCGTGCGCATCACGTCAGCAAGGCGGAAATTGGTACTGTCATTGGTCTGAGCGCGGCGGTCGCCGCATGGATGGGCATCTCGATCGGCGGACTCGTGGCCGATAAGTTGAGGGAAAGATGGGACCACGGCCGTCTGCTGATCGGGTTGTTTTGCACCTTCGCAACCATCCCGTTTGCAGCCGGCGTGTATTTTTCCTCCAGCCTGTCTCAAGCGTACGTCTACAATTTCTTTGCGATGTTTTTCAGCCCGATGTTCATCGGGCCCGCCTACTCAACCGTGAACGACTTGGTTCCGCCGCATATGCGTGGGACAGCTTCCGCCATCTGTTTGATGATGGTGACCTTCATCGGCCTGGCGATGGGTCCTTTTACGATGGGGCTGATCAGCACCGCTTACGCGAAAGGCGGCATGGCAGTGGGTCCCGCGCTGCGTCTCGGCGTAGCCTGGGGCCACCTCTTGCTGATCGTTACCTTCGTGCTGATCGTCATTGCTTGTTTTACGATTCATCGCGATTCAGCCAGAGTTCGCAGTGACTCGACCGCCGTGGGCGCCGATTAGACTGAGGCGCCGTTCGACGGCGCCGGGTACTGCACATGCATTGCAACGCCTATCGAAAGTCCCGTAAATGGCATGCCATCTCCGCGTGATTCCGGCTCCGGATCGATGGAAAGAATCGCGTTTTCAATATCTTCCAGTATTATATTAATGTTAATTATTGATACTCCGGGTCCCAAGAAAATCGACCTGTAACGCTCCCGCCCAGACGGGTTGATGGCCATGAACTCCACGGTGCGGTCCTCGCCCCAGTAGACATTTACTATACTAATATGAGCATTGGACGCATCGATGCATTCTTGACCGATGAGATTTCCGGGCTAGCCACGCGGACCGTGCAAGTGTATTTTATGCAGGAATTCACAAGATAAGAAAAATCAGAGCAAGAGCAAGACCAAGGACAAGCGACGACAGGTAAGAGCTTCTAAACGCTTTGCACTGTGGGGGAGTCGTTTAAATGGATGTGCTGCAAGATTCCAGTCTTGAGGTGGTCTCATGCAGGCCAACTTCGCCGGCTATCTGGGGCGAGCGGCTCTCTGCGGCCCTGGTATCCAGCCGCGTTTGCGGCGGCCGGTCAGGACTCGTGCGCAAGTGGTCGGGTCAGAACATTGAGATACTTCAGCCGCCGCTGGACCACCACCTCGTCGTGCTTCACCTCGGCGGGCCGAAGCGAGTTCGGAGAATCAGCGAAGGCTGCGATTCTCCTTGGGTTGATATCCCGAATGAGGCGCTCACGATCGTACCGTCGGGTGCTCAGTATCGATGGCACACGCTGGGTCCCGTAGACTTTGCACATCTCTACGTCGATCCGGATCGGCTCAACCACGCGATCGAAGCCGATTTCGATCGCGATCACGCGGAGGTCAAGCTTACTGAGGCTGTCGGCGTCACCGATCCTTTGCTGTCCGAGCTCATCAAAGCCATGCTGAGAGAAGTGGCGACCGGCGCGCCGGATCATGGCGCTTATTTTGATCGCCTTTTGGATATGGCAGTGGCGCAGCTTGCGTTGCATCACTCGACCATGCGATCCGCGACGACGCACGCGCGCCATGCCTTGGCACCGAAGCGGCTGCGTCAAGTACTCAGCTACGTCGAAGCGCACATCTCGGAACCGATTCAACTCGACGATCTCGCACAGGTCGCCAAACTGAGCCGTTACCACTTCAGCCGCGCCTTCCAAAATGCGATTGGCGAGTCGCCCCTGGCGTTTGTCAGGCGTCGTCGCCTGGAAACGGCAAAGCGGATGCTGAAATTCACGGAGGATCCCTTGAGCCTCGTAGCGCAGCGCTGTGGATTCCTGTGTCAAAGTCATTTCTCGGCGAATTTTCGCAAATTCACCGGCCGTACACCCACGGGGTACCGCGCGCAGGGTTAAGAAGCAAGGGCAGGAGGCGATCAATCGGTTTGTTGATGTTTGCGCAGATTGTCCGAAAGTTGCCAATAGAATTCCGGCACCTGTGGTAATTGCGAAGTCCGTGCCGTCCAATCTTCGTCAAGAATCGTCGGAATAAGGCGAGTAAAGGGGGGAAACAACATGTCTTCTAAAATCATTGGGCGTGGAATTCGATCGCACCACGGACATGCGGCGCTTATCAAGGGAAGCTCACTGAGCGGTGCGTCCGCCCTCACCCTTGCCGTGCTGGCAAACCTGCACGCTGCGCCGTCGACGGCCGCCGATGCGCCGGCGGAGGACACGATCCTCACCGAGATCATCGTCACGGCGGAGAAACGATCGGAGAGCCTCGAGCGGGTGCCGGACTCGATCTCCGCTTTCACCTCCAAGACGCTCGATCTGCAGGGCATAGCGTCGGTTCAGGACTTGACCAACTACGCACCCGGTCTGTACTACACCACCTACGATAATCGCCCCTACCTGCGCGGCATCGGTCGGAACACCGACAATCTGGCGATCGAATCCGGTGTCGCCGTGTATGTTGACGGTATTTATAATGGCGCCAACGCCTCGACGATCTTGCAGAACTCCACGCTGTTCACCGACCAGGTCCAGATTCTGCGCGGTCCGCAAAGCACTTTGTTCGGCCGCAACGCCGACGGCGGCACGATCGACTATATCTCCAAACGCCCCACGAGCGACTTCGAGGGCGAGGTTCGCACCGGGTACGACAGTTTCCAGAAGGCCTTCGTTGAGGCCGCTTTTTCCGGACCGATCAGCGATGCCGTACGCTTTCGGTTCGGGGCCAATTACACGAACGAGACCTCCGACGGCTTCTATAAGAACTTGAACGGCGTTGACGAGGGCGGCGGCGTCGCCCAGGGCGGCAACGGCACCAGCTATCACATCGAGGGCCAACTCGAAGGCAACATCGGTTCGGATTTCGACTGGTGGACCAAGCTCGCCACAAGCGACTACGACGTCAGCTACCACACTGAAACGCTGCTGGGACCTTTGGATACGCGAGAATTCCCCGCGCCCCTGTTTCCGAACCCCAATTTTGGTACGTGCGCACTCCCCGGCGGCGCCGGCGGACTGGGTTGCGCCGGCAGTCCAGACACCATCGTCGGCGTCGTTACCGGCAAAAACACCATCGCCGGAAATCCCAGCGCGCTCGGGACCGGCACATTCGACTCGGGCTTCCAGTCGCAGTCCAAGCAACAGAATAATTGGATTTTTGCCACTCACCTGACCTTCCATGCCGATGGGTTCGACGTGAAATACCTGGGGGGCTACCAGAAGTTCAATTACGATCTCACTGCGCCGTGGAACAACAACCAGGGCACCTCCAGCGGCGTTCTTGGATACACCCTGCAGGGACCTGCCGTGGTTACGCCGCTCTGCGGCCTTTTCTTTGGCGCGACGAATCTCGCCGGGTGTACTCAAAATCTGGCGGTCAACTCGGCTCACAATTGGTTCACCTTCGATGAGTACGAGCAATTTTTCAGCAACGAGCTGAACATCGCCTCTACCGGCCAGGGACCATTGCAGTGGATCGGCGGTCTCTATCAATATCACGAGAAATACTCGCAACCGATCAATGTGGCGAGCCCTGACCAGACACAGCTCGCGACGCCCTATAATTTCCTCGCCCTCGTTGGCGGATTACTGGGCGCCATCCCCATCCAGGACTCGCTCGTGCGGGCCGCTGCAAACCCGTCGCGCTCGGCGTACAACGAATTTACCGCACTCGCCGAGGACTCCTATGGCATCTTCGGTCAGATGGATTGGCAGGCGAGCAGCCAATTCAAACTCACCGTCGGCCTGCGCTACTCCTACGATAAAAAGGATGGCGATCAATCCTTTCGGATCATGGCATTCAACGCCGAGGGGCTCATTCCGGGCGTCCCGCTGGGCGTGAATATGTTCGGCGCCAACACGCCGGCGTTCGATATCACGGGCGTTGCCACGACCTGCAACGGCCAGAGTTACCGCGGTACCGGCCCTTGCACCATCAATGCCGCTGGTGCGGCCGCAACGACGCTGGACGCGCATTGGGATGCCGTGACTGGAGTGGCCGGCGTCTCTTGGACGCCGGCCGAGGACATCCTCGCCTACGCGAAGTACAGTCGCGGCTACAAGGCCGGCGGCTTCAACTCCGGTATCAACGCGGTCAACCCTGAAACGGCGGCGGAGACCGTGGATGCATTCGAGATCGGCTACAAAGAGACCTTCGGACGTACCTTCCAGGCGAATGTGGCTACATTTTACTACGACTATAAAAACGACCAGCAGCCCTTTGCCCTGCTCGATACGACCACTAACGTCATAAACAACGTCATTTTCAATCTTCCTGTGGTGCACACCTACGGTGCCGAATTGGAAACCCTTTGGAACCCGATCACCGACCTTAATATCCTCCTGAACTACGCGTACCTACACTCGACCATCTCCAGCACGAACGGCCAGTGCTACCAGGACGCTGCGGACCCGCTGGCGCTCTCGCCCGGCGCGAATACCAGAGGCTGTCCGGCCGCTGTCGGTGGTTCGCAGACGCAAAACATCGTGGGCTCGACCCTCCCCGCGTCGCCGCGCAATAAGGTCGCCTTGAGCACAATCTATACCCTGCACTTTAACCCGGGTTCTTTGGCATTGACCGGCACCTACATCTGGAGGGATCAGACCTACGACTCGGTCTTCAATCGTCCCTATAACTTGGCTCCGTCCTACTCCCTGGTGAACTTGCGTGGGACCTGGACCGACACCGCCAACCGCTACAGCGTGATTCTCTACGCCAACAACGTCTTCAACCGGATCGGCGAGGATGCCTCATTCGGCTTGGGGGTTACGAACCCGGGTCCGGCGCAAGTCATCGATCCCTTGGTCAGCTACATTCCGCCCAGGGTCTACGGCGTGGAGCTGCGATACCGTTTCCACTGATCCTAAGGCGGGCGGCTGACTTGTGTCAGCTCAAGCACTACCATCCAGCGTATTTGGTATTTACTACGCTGGATGGGGCATGGGCAAATCGACACAGGCGCGAGACGTGACGGCCCTTTTGAACGCCGGCGCCGCCTGCTATGCGCAAGGTCGCCTCGACGACGCGGCCGATCTTTATCGACAGGCCGCCGCTGCCGATCCTAAAGACCTGCGGCCGATCTATTCGCTGGCGCTCATCGACATCCGGCGTGGCCGACTGGACGAGGCACGGCAACAGTTGATGGCGGTGGCTGCCCAAGATCCCAATCTCTATCCAGCGCAGCAAAATCTGGGAGCGGTGTGCCAGAATCTCGGTTTGTGGCAGGAGGCGGCCGACGCCTACCGTCGTGCACTTCGCTTGAATCCCACCGCCGTGGAGACTCATTTCAGCCTGGCGCGCGCGCTGGCCGTGCTGGGGCGCGTGGAAGAATCGAGCGCCTGCTATCGCGCCCTGACCGCTGATCCGTCCGTCCGGCTTCGGGCCCTGACGCGTCTCGCGGTGCTCGATCCGGCTGCGATCGACGAGCAGGATCTGATGGCGTTACAGCGCTCGGCGGACGATCCGGCGACGGTGCCTGCGACGCGGATCGAAGCCTGTTTCGCGCTGGGCTCGGGACTGGAGCAGCGCGGCGCCGATGAAGCAGCGTTTGCCGCCTTCAAGGCCGGTAATCGGCTGAAGCACGACGCCCTGATGGCTTCGCCGGACCTCGCGGCACGCCCTGACGACTTGGAGCGTGCGCACGACCTCGCGGCGCACTTCGTGGTTGATCGATTTGACGAGGCATTTCTGCAGCGCCGAGTGCACCGGGGCAGCTCGGCGGCACCGATCTTCGTCATTGGCATGCCGCGCTCCGGGTCCAGCCTCATCGAGCAGATCCTATCGAGCCATCGACACGTTCAAAGCATGGGGGAAAGCGCGGCACTCTCCACGGTGGTCGACCGGGGCTTCACCGAGCTTGAGCGGGCGGCCAACTGGGATGCTCTGGCTGAGGCCTATTTGGGCTCAATGCGCCAACGCGGTTGGAAACATGCCGATCGTTTCGTCGATAAAACCCTGGAGAATCATTTGCGCGTCGGCGTGATTCACTTGATGTTCCCGAAGTCGGTGATCCTCGAGAGCACGCGAGACCCGGTTGACACCTGCCTCTCCTGTTATCGTCAATTGTTCACGGAGGGTAACGAGACGCTCTACGACCTTGGGCAAATCGGTCGAGCCTATGTTCGCTATCGTCGCGTGATGGAGCATTGGGACCGCGTGCTGCCGGGCCGGGTGATCAGGGTCGAGCACGAAAAACTCGCGGCCGATCCCGAAAGGCAAATCCGCTGGCTCGTCGAAGATGCCTGCAAGCTGGACTGGGATCCGGTATGCCTGCGCTTCCATGAGGCGGCAGGTGTTGTGCGCACCGCCAGCGCCGCTCAAGTTCGCCGTCCCATGTTCTTGACGTCCATCGGACGGTGGGCGCGGTTTGCCGGCGAACTTGAACCCCTCTTCAGCGCATTGGGACCTTATGCTCCACAGCCCGTACAAAGCAAAAGCGGCCCCGAAGGGCCGCTTTGACTTGTGACGGCGATTTGTCTCGAATTTCAGAACTTCGCCGTAAAGGCGACGAATAGCTGGCGGCCGAAGATGTCGTAAGCGTCCGAGGTGTTCGCGGCGCCGCCCGCGACGAGTCCCGTCTGGGTCACGAGGAGCGGCGGATCCTTATCGAGAATATTGTTGGCGCCAGCCCGCACGGTCAGGACCTTGGTGGGATGCCAGGTGACCTCCAGGTCGAGATAGCTCTGCGAACCGATCTTAGCGTTGTAAGCATCGTAATCGTAGTTCGGATTGGCGAGCAACGGATTGCCCGTATCGGCGTCCTGGCTGACCCCGCCGATGTATCGCCACGTGAGCGCCGCGGAAACATCCCATGGGGTATTCCAGGTCGTGCGGAAGATGTGATGCCACCGCGGATTCGTCGTCTGGCAGGTGGCGCCGAACAAACCGGCACAGTCGTAGCTGGGCCCACCCGGGATCACAGTGGTCGTCATGTGCTGCAGCCAGCTGCCGTTCAGGTCGAATTGCAGGTTGCCGAAACCGACTGGCAGCTCCTGCAGGTAGGCGAGCTGCAGATCGATGCCGCTCGCAAGCGCAGAGCCCAGGTTCACATCGGTCTGCACAATGTAACCGCCCGTCGCCAGACTCGATCCTTGCAGCCCGCCGTTCGCAGGGCTGCGGACGACCGAGCTGCACAAGACGGGATTGGCGGTATTCGCGCAGCCCGACAGGATGTTACTGAAAGGCAGCACGTTGACTTCGTTGCTGATGGCGATGTGATAGTAGTCGATGCTGGCCGTGAACTTGGGCAGGTAGCTGGGCGAGAAGTTGATGCCAATGGTATACGTCTCGCCCTGCTCCGGCTTCAGAGCCGTGTTGCCGCCCGTGAGCTGCGAGCACTGACCCGCGACGCACTGCGGAATCGGATTCACGCCGTTGACGGCATGGCCGGCAACACTGGCCGCATACTGAGCCGCCGACACGCCCAAGTTGGCGCACTGCCCTTGCGAGTATGTGACCGGCGGGGCGCACGGATCATTGCCCGACTGAATCAGCCCCACGAGCTGCGGGTTGTAGAGCTCGATGATGCTCGGAGCGCGGATGGCCTTGTCATAGGAGATGCGCAAGCGCACATCCGCGATCGGCGCGTACTGCAGCTCGAACTTGTAAGTGTGGGCCTGGAACTCGATCTGGGTCGTCCCATTGTTGCTGGTGTAGTCCGAATAGCGGTAGCCGGTATCGAACAAGAGTTCCTTCGCGAAGGGCATGTTCTGAATGAGCGGCGCGCGGATCTCAGTGAAGCCCTCGGTGACGGCCAAGCTCTCATTGATCGGGGTCGCAGCGCTGCCGAAGCCGGATAGGATCCCGGTCAACTCCGCATCGTCGGGCTGAAAGAACTCGGAGTCGTTGCGGTGTTCGAAGCCGGCATCGACCGCAACGCCGTCATGGGCAAACGGCGAGGTGATGCCCCAGGTTCCAAGCTGCGAAGTGAGCTCGCCGTGCGTGGTGCGCAACGTCGAGGTGCCGATGCCCGTGCCGTTGATGTAGAGGTAGTTGAGCGCCGCCTGGCTGACGCCGCCGTCCTTGAAGATATTCCAGGGAACGCACGGCGGTCCGCTCACGCACGTCGGGGTTCCATTGTTGCTGTACACATCCAAGGCGTTGTCGATGCCCAGGAAATTGAAGTAGAACAGGTTGTTGTTGCTGAATGTCGTATAGTAATACTGTCCGTAGACATCGTAGGACAGCGCGCCGTTGTCGAGTATGTCGCCCTTGCTGCCGATCACCGCACGATAATTCTCGTGCTCATAGTCCGATTCGCGACCGGCGCCCTCGACATTGCGCCGCCCAATGAGGACATCCGAGCAATTCGTGAAGGCCGCGCCCCCCGCGGCCAGGGTGCAACCGGCCGACGGATTGGCGTTCGCAGCCGCGATCTGCGCGGGCGTGCACAGGATCGATTGTTGCTGAGCGCTCATAAACGGATTGTTGCAATTGACCGGGTAGCCGCCGGTCAAGGTCGGGTCGAATGGATTGGCGCCGAAAAACGCCGCCGCGGGCGCAACCTGCTGATGGGTGCGGTCATCCATGAAGTAAAATTCGGTGTACGGCTGGAAATAGTCCGTCACCTTGAGGTGTCCGAGCACCGCCGCATTGGCGCGATCGTCCTCACGCGTCATGAAGATGTAGGGCTGCGAATTGAACGCGGCGGGCGGCACCGTACCCGCGGTCGGGAACGGCACGAACGTATTGCCCAACACGGAAAAGTCATTGCCCGCTTGCGGTCCGGTATTCGGCTGCCACAGGTTGGAATTGGCGGAGCCGTCGCAGTGCGAGCCCACGACCGTGTTCCCATGCGCCGTGGTGGCGTAGGTTGGATACAGTTCGCAACCGCCGTAGTCGCGCTGGCTGCTCGCAACCGGATCGGCATGGCGCCAGCTCAGGTAGGCCGTGACGTTGCCGTCGCCGTCGGCGAAGTTGGTGCCCATGAGGGCATCGAAGGTGCGCTGTCGGCCGTCCTGACTGGTTCCCGTTGCCGGAGTGGTGCCGAAGTTCCGCACCAGATTCTGCATGTAGGTATCGCCGTTGTCGTGGTAGTACTCGTCGTACTGCCCGTCGATCTGGAAGCCCTGGAAGTTCCTCTTCATGATGAAGTTGATGACGCCCGCAATCGCGTCGGAACCGTAGGCCGCGGAAGCGCCGCCGGTGACAACCTCGATTCGATCCACCAGCCCGGCCGGAATCTGGTCGAGGTCCGGGGCGGGTGACTGAATGAAGGTGTACGGGGATCCCTGGCCGAGGCGGCGTCCGTCCACCAGGACCAGCGTGCGGTTGGGTCCAAGTCCGCGAAGATCCGCAGTTGCGATGCCGCCCGCCGTGGTCAAGCCGCTCGTGGTGTTGCCGAGGTCTTGACCGAGTGAGTTGTTGAAAATCTGCGGCAGCTGATTGATGAGATCGGTGATATCCGTCTTGCCGCTCGCCTCAATGTACTTCGACGACAGGACCTCGATCGGGCTCGTGCTCACTTCGTTTGGTGCCGCGATGCGCGATCCGGTGACGATGATCTCTTGCAGCGCCGGCTCCGGTGCAGCGGCTGCAGCGGGCACCTGCTGTGCGATCGCAGGCATTTCCATGGCGACAATGCACATGCACGCCGAGAAGAAAAGTGCGAATCGCCTTATAAGCGACGTAACACCAAGCAGCTTGTCCGTTCTCATTTTAGTTTCTCCCGAAATGATTCATACGTGTCGGTGTGTCCGCACGTGCGAAGACTCTCGTTGCGGTCTCACAACATACGAGGCACACGGACACCGCCTTTATGCGGTAGACAATAACCGGCCGCAAAGTGATGAGAATGAAAATGGGATGAAGGGCGCCGGCAACGTGATGAACACTGCTGGCCAATGAACGAACATGGCCGTACCGGCTGCGCCGCCGTCAAGCTCGCGATTGGCCACGAATGGGAGCTTGCATCCATACGTATCAGCCGCGAGAGGCGGATTGCGTAAGCGCAACGCACTTTGACGGGCCGGCGATGTTGATTGACAGTCCGGCCATCTTATCTAATACTATCCTATATGGTGAACTATCAGGGACAGCTGGACCATACCTTCATGGCGCTGGCCGATCCGACGCGGCGGGCGATTCTGGCGCAACTCGAACGCCGGGATGGTGCCTCGGTCAGCGAGTTGGCGAAGCCTTTTACGATCCTGCTGCCGGCGGTGATGAAGCACCTCGACGTGCTGGCGAACGCCGGGCTCATCACCCGCTCGAAAGCCGGTCGCACGGTGACCGTGCGACTGCGGGCGCAGCCGATGCGCGACGCGATGGAATGGCTGCGGCGGTACGAACGATTCTGGTCGAACAGCCTCGACCGGCTCATGTCCTATGCCGAGACCAAAGAGGCCGAAGCGCGAAGGAACGGCCGATGACGAGCCTCACGCTGGTACGCCGCATCAGGGCACGGCCGCAGATCGTATTCGATGCAGTCACGACCGCCGAGGGGATCGCGCAATGGTGGGGTCCTGACGCGGGGCCGGTGCTGGCGGCGGAGGCCGATCCGCGCGTCGGAGGCCGCTATCGCGTGTGCTTCCGTATGCTCGACAGCAGCGAGCACGAGAGCAGCGGCGAGTTTCTCGAAATCGTCCCGCCGGAGCGGGTCGTGCTGAGCTGGCGTTGGAAAGGCGGCGTGGAAGACCCCGGCGAGTCGCGGATCGAGATCACGCTCAAGGCCGTTCCGGAAGGCACCGAACTCACCTTCGTCCATTCGCAATTGCACGACGAGGAAACGCGCCGCAGCCACGAAGCCGGCTGGACGGGTTCGCTCGCCAAGCTGGAGGCGCATTTTGCCGCAGAAACTGCCGCTTGATCTTCGCCCACCGTGCGATGCACCACCCTGTAATCAGAGATTGGTCTTGACTACATACCAACTGGTTGGTATGGTCCATCTATGGGTCCGCAATCTGTCGAGCCATCACCGTCGGGCGGTGCGCGCAGCAAGCTTCTCGACGCGGCCATCTCGGTCATCCGCGAGAAGGGCTACGCCGCAACGTCCGTCGACGAACTTTGCGCGAGGGCCGGCGTGACGAAGGGTGCGTTCTTTCACCACTTTCCGACCAAGGAGTCGCTCGCCGTCGCGGCAGCGAATTGTTGGTCTGAGTTGAGCAATTCGCTTTTCGCCGCCGCTCCCTACCACCGATTCGACGATCCGCTTGATCGTGTCCTCGGGTACCTGGAATTTCGCAAGTCGATGCTGCGCGGTGAGGTGGCAGAGTTTACGTGTCTCGCCGGCACGATGGTTCAGGAAGCATACGGGACCCACCCTGACATTCGACATGCATGCGACGAATCCATCAGCGGTGCTGCCGCCGCGGTGGAGTCCGACATTGCCGAGGCGATGAAGCGCCGCCACATTCGCGGCCCATGGACGGCCGCAAGTCTCGCGCTGCACACTCAGGCCGTGTTGCAGGGCGCGTTCATCCTGGCGAAAACCAAGGGCAACGCCGCAGTGGCCGAAGCGAGCATCGACCACCTGCATCGCTATGTTGAATTGCTGTTTCGTCGTCGAACGAAGAACGCCAGGCCGAGTAATGTAAAGGAGAAGTGAGCCATGAAAAACAGAGCAATGTCGCGACGGATGATTCTCCAGGCGGGTGCGTGCACCCTGGTTGCAGGGGGCATCCCGAAGATTGCGAGTGCGCACGCGGAATCCGGTCTGAGCCCGAAGAGCGACGAGACCATCCGCAAATGGTATGCGGCATGGGAAAAAAAGGACTGGCGCCCGGTCGACAACCTGTTGGCGGACAACTTCACATTCACGAGCGCAGCCGGCGACGACCATATCAGCAAGAGCGCTTTCAAAACGAAGTGCTGGGAGTCACAGATTGATTTTATCGAGCGGTTTGACTTGCAACGCGTATTTGGAAGCGGCAACGAGGCGTTTGTGTTGTACGTTTGTCGGACCAAAAACGGCAAGACGTTCCGCAACGTGGAATATTTACGGCTCAAAGATGACAAGGTGGAGGCCATCGAGTGCTACTTCGGCGCGCAATCCAGCTTTCCATCGGCAGTCAGCACCGTGCAGAGGTAGCACCGTGCCGGCCCACCCCATCTTCAAGACAGAATTGGTATCGAGCATGGAGCTTTTCTGCTAGCCGCGTCCGAGAACACACGTGAAAGTATTGATAGTAGAGGATCATGCCCACGTACGAGAAAGCCTGATTGGGCTGTGTGAATGCAGGGGCGATATACAGGTGGTTGGCGAGGCCGCCTGCGGCAAAGCGGCTATTGACGCGGCGGGCGCGCTTAACCCGGAGATTGTCCTCTTGGATGCGGAATTGCCGGACATGTCCGGCTTCGACCTCTTGCGCGCGGTTGCGGCGGACACGTGTCCTTTGGGCATCATGGTTTCAAGCTGCGCCGATCACGCGAGTCGGGCCTTTGAAGAAGGCGCTTTTGATTACCTGGTGATGCCCGTGGCTCCAAAGCGATTCGACCGGGCGATGACTCGCGCCCGTTATCGACTCAATGACGCGCTAACCGGGAGCGGTGCATTTTATTCGGATTCGTCAGAGCTCGGTCGCAGGGTGCCGGTTCCACCGCGGTTTTTGGTGGGCGAGCGACAGCGGAAGCTATATCCGCTCGATCCAAAGTCCATCGACTACATCGAGGCGGACGGCAACTACGTAACCTTGCGCGTCGGCAAGGTGGAATACCTCAGCCGCGATTCGATCAAACGGTTATCGATGCAGTTGGAAAAGCTTGGATTTTTTCGCATCGGGCGCTCCCTGCTGGTGAATGCCGCCGCCGTGTCGTATGCCGAACTGGCAGGTCATGGAACATTTGCCCTGACCCTGACATCCGGTAATTGCCTGCACTCGAGCGCCGCCTATCGCGATTCGATTCTGCGCATCATCCCGCTGCCTAGCTTGTCGAAGCGTTACGGAGGTACTGCGCCGTAGAGATTCATCAGTCCATCTCAGAAATGGATGGGTTCATCCCGCCGGCGGCTCGGGTCATCCCAAAGTGGTTCCGCCGGTTTTCGGTGCTGCTAATTTTGAGGGATGAGATTGGCGGATCGTATCGCGCAATGTCGAACTCCGTTCATCGTGGAGAACACGAGGGACGGATCTGTCACGCACTTGAACAATGCGTCCGCATTCGCCGAAGACATCAACAGCTGTGCGACGCGATATGTACTGAGCGATGAGCTGACGAGTTTGTGCACGGCGCTGGCCTATTCGAAGGGAGCGAGCACACTCGCCTGCGCAGACCTCTTGCACGTGCCGGCGGAGCGCGTATGGGTCGAATGGACCGAAGCTCCCTGGCGCAACGAGCTTGCACGTTACGGTTTCAAAAGCCCTGTTGACTCGCCCGACTCAGGAAGGCGGGGTGCGTTCGTTCAGTCCACCCGCCAAGGGCGCCGGGGCCTATTGCGAACGTTCTGGGCGCACGGCGAGTCTGAATTGAATGTGCTTTCCAGCAGCATGGAAGCTTACTTCGATTTTGATACACCAGAAGGCGAGGATCCGGAAGTCGGCGGCCGGCCGCAACGATCTTCAATTTGCGTATCGGATCATGCTGAGGGGGACGCGGATATCTTGCGGCGCTGCTTTCGATTCCGATTCGAGCGCTCCTGGCAGGATTACTACGAGAAGTCACGGTTGACGTCTGTACAAGCCACCGCCCTTTCACATCACGCACTGGGTACGATAGCGATCGATATACCCGTGTTGTTGGCCTTTTTTTTGCTCCTCGCTACTCGTCCAGGACTGCCCCGCCGTCCTCTGATGCTCGAGCGTCTCAACAAGGCACGAGCAAGGTCCGGAAAAGCGGCGCTTCTAGAGCAAATCGAGGTCATGGCGCCTTTTCTGCCTGAGTACAGATCCGGCCGCAGCAGCGGCTCAGGGGCATCTCGACGATCGCGTAGGCTTCACCATGTGCGCGGCCATCTTGTGCGGCGAGGCAGCAAGCTTTTCTGGCGGGTGCCGCACCTGCGCGGCAGTGCACGCGCCGGCTCCATTCGCACCCGCACCGTCACCTGGCTCTTCGATCCATCAATTTCCTCATCGCGTATCAGCAGCAATCCAGAGCCATCGGCAGCTCACATGTCTTGATTGCCGCCCCCTCCTCCCTTATGGGTTGCCGGTGAGCTGGGCGCGCGTCGCGACGGGCGTGAGCAGGACATTCACGGTACCGAGTATTTTGATCGGCGGCAGATCGCGCGTATTTCCATCACGGATGGCAATCTCGACGTCGCGCGCCTGATTGGGCGGCACCGATGCAGCGGATAATCCATGTTGGTCGAAGACGGTCGTACAGACTGCGCTGATGCAGTCCTGCACCACAAGATCGTAGCCGAAGTCGGTCAATGTGTAGGTCGCGGAATCGTTGTAGAGTCGCGCCACAATCTTGCCGATGCTGCCGCGTTCCACTCCAGCTTCGGCGCGTAATTGATCGAATCGAATTTCCGCGACGTGTATGCGGTTTTTTGCCTCCGGATCTGCTTTATCCAGGTTCTCGATATGAAAGCGCTCGAAATCGACCGGCTTTTGCTCAACGGCCGGCGGCACCGCGGTCCCCAGTGCAGCCGGTTCTTCACGCTTGGCAATGACGACGATGAGGCCAATCGCGACAATGGCCAGGCCAATGGCAGAGAGGCCAAATGCCCGAGTTTTCGGAAAGAGAAACGCCAGCGCCACCAAGATAAAGACCACTATCCATAGCATTGCCTCTATTTTCATTCGATCTTCACCCCAGTAAGGCGGCCTTAGGCGCGTGTCGCTGGGGGAACGGCGTCGCGGGCGTGCAGGGCCATCGCGATGAGCGCGGAGCCGCCAAAGAGCATATTGATGCCCACCAACAGACCGATTGCCCATGCCGCGATCCCGGGCAGTCCCGCAAATATCATTCCTGCAAGGAGCAGATCCACCAGCCCGCTGAGCAGCATCATGCCCCACCGCCCGGAGAGTTCGCGCTTATGTTCCAGCGCATACATGATTGAAACGACGCCCTCGAGAACCAGAAACGTCGTCAGCACAAGGGTGAGCGACAGCGCGCCGCTGAGCGGCCATCGCAGCAGAACGATGCCGGCGACGACTCCAATGATGCCGGAGAGCAGTGACCACCAGAAACCCGGAGCGTGTCGCATGCGAAAGGTGGCCGCCAACCCAATGATGCCGCTCAGCAAAAAGACCCAACCGACCAGAATGGCGGTCGCGAGCGTGGCGATCAGCGGAAGCATGACGGCCGCCAAGCCCAGAATCACGAGCACAATCCCCTCGATCAGAAAAAGCTTCCAATGAGCGCGCAGCGAGGTCGTTAGTGCAGTCTGTATTCGCTCGAATTCCGGTTTGACCGTGGACATTGCGAACCCCCTTCTATTTGATGCTTTCGGGGATCATAGGCCGATTCGCGCGCCTAGTCGCGCCGGTTCCGATCTCGCGGCCCATCACACGCTGCGATCAATAATAGCGTGGGATCGGTCCGTCCTGTGGCGTCGTGTTGTGCCCCAAGTCGAAGAACACCTCATCAGCGTAACACCAGCCCCAGCCCTCGGGAGGGTCATAACCCTCGATGATCAAGTGACGTGTCGCACGATAATGACCGGTTGCGTGACGACCCGGCGACTGATCGCAGCAGCCCACGTGTCCGCAGGTCCGACAGATTCTAAGGTGAACCCATACGCTGCCGGTTTTCAGGCACTCCTCGCAGCCGCGCGCGCTGGGTGTAACCCTCTTGATGGTGCCGAGATGCGAGCAGCTTTTGCCCATGACCTGCGCCCCCCCCTACTGTTGGAATATGCTCATCACCAGGACAGCCGCTCGAGACCCGGAACGTCTCGAATGCCGCGAGCATCCAGTGTAACCAGCGTCGCGCGATGCACCAGCACCAGAGCAGCGATCATACCTGCAATGGGTCTTTTCGCGGTGCCGTTCGGCCGGCAAGACTCGGCCGCCCGGTCCCCGGGGTTGCGTCCCTGCCCCGGGCGAAAGATCCGTCCCGAGGGAGACAAAGTAATTATTTTTCAACAACTTCGATATTATGAATGCCGCACACTGCTGCTGACGGCCATCGACGAGAGACAACGGCGAGGACGATCCTCTGACGACCACGAATCCGAACCCAGTCACCCCGCCGGGTAGTCCGTTTCGTCACAGGGCGTTTACCGTGATTTGGATTGCGACGGTCGTCTCCAACATCGGCGGCTGGATGTACAGCGTCGCTTCCGGCTGGCTCATGACGAGCCTCGACCCCAACGCGTTCATTGTCTCAATGGTACAGGTCGCCAACAGTCTGCCGATGTTTTTGTTTGCAATTCCGGCGGGTGCGCTCGCCGATATTGTGAATCAGCGGCGCTTTTTGATCTTCGGCGAGTCGACCATCACGATCGTCTCGGGCGTGTTTGCGGCGCTCGTGTGGCTGCATCTGATCACCGCGGGCAGCTTACTGCTGTTTAGTTTCGTTGTGTCCGTAGGCTCGGCCATGACCGCACCGGCCTGGCAGACGGTGGTAGCCAAGCTGGTGCCAAAGCCCGATTTGCCGTCTGCCGTTGCTGCCAACAGCGTGGGCATCAACGTTAGCCGTGCGATCGGCCCGGCGCTCGGCGGCCTCATTGTCGGCGCACTTGGCATTGCGGCACCCTTCTGGCTTGATGCCTTTAGCAATGTTGGCGTCATCGCAGCTCTCATATGGTGGCGCGCACCGACGAAAAGCGCCTCAGCCCTGCCGCCGGAACCTTTTGGAAGCGCCATTCGCACCGGACTTCGTTATGCCCGATACAACCCCTATCTTCAAGCAACTCTGATCCGCACAGTTGCGTTCTTTGTCTTTGGCAGCGCGTACTGGGCACTCTTGCCGCTGGTCGCTCGCACGCAGATCGCCGGCGGCCCGGCGCTGTATGGCGTGCTGCTCGGCGCCATTGGCGCTTCAGCCGTAGGGAGTGCGTTCTTGCTGCGCCGTCTCAGAGAAAAGCTCGGAGCGGATTCACTGGTTGCGGCGGCCAGCCTCGGCACCGCGCTCGCAACGGCGTTGTTTGCTCTCGCTCGTCACCCAGCGGCCGCGATTGTTGCCAGCTTCATTGCCGGCGCCTCTTGGATCGCCGCAGTGGCCAGCCTCAATGTCTCGGCCCAGGTCGCGTTGCCTGAGTGGGTTCGCGGTCGTGGTCTCGCCATGTATGCGACGGTCATGTTTGGTGCATTGACCATAGGGAGCGCGATTTGGGGGCAACTCGCGGTTGCTGCCGGTTTGCCGGCGGCGCTGCTTCTCGCTGCGGCGGGCGCGGCAATCGGTATTCCCCTCACGTGGCGCTGGAAGTTACAGACAGGGGCGAATGTCGATTTCTCGCCGTCTATGCAGTGGCCCGACCCGGTCACGACTCATGCCATCGAAGCCGACCGAGGTCCGGTTCTGGTAACCGTGGAATACCGTATTGATCCAAAGAATCGCATAGCGTTTCTGCATGAGCTCGGCCAGAACTCGCGTGTACGCCGCCGAGACGGCGCTTACGATTGGGGCATTTTCGAGGACCCGGCCGACGACGGCCGCTTCATCGAGACCTTTCTCACCGACTCCTGGCTCGAGCATTTGCGGCTGCACCGGCGCGTGACCAAGGCCGATCGGATTTCGGAGCAGGCGGTACGCCGTTTTCAAATCGGCGATGGACCAAAGACCACGCATCTGATCAGCGCCCAGCTGGATTGAGCGTTGCCCGGCTACCGCGGACAGAAAGCTTCAATTTCCAACTCAAGTGTACAAGATATTTGCCAAGGCACTGACCGAAGATGAGCGACGTCGGAATACGGAGCCCCGAGTCGCGGAGCATCGAAGGAATGGGAGCTAAGGAGTCAAAATGCAAGTTGTCACCAACGACCTGAAGCTTGACCGACCCACAGGTATCAACCCGCCTGCAAGCAAAGGCGAATCTTCGAGGACTGTCGAAGTTCTCCAGGTATTACTCGCTCAATCAATTCACCTGCGCGACTTGTATAAGAATGCCCGCTGGCAAACCGCCGACATTCAGTTCCATCGGTTACGTCAGTTGTTCGACGGTCATTACAAGGAACAGATCCACCTCGTAGACGTCCTCATCGATCGTATACGCGCGCTCAATGGCGCCGGCAGGGTATTCGCGGGTGATTTCCTTCACCGCACCCAGTTCTCTCAATTACTTCGCGGCCGTGCATCAACCACCCATTTATTGGCGGAATTACTTGATGCCCACGAGTCCGTGTTGGGGGCGGCTCTGCCGACCGGGACAAATGATGCGCATGTGAATCGATCGTGGACTCGTGACTTTGCCGTGGGTCAGGTTGTCCTTACCAACGATCAGCAGATCCTTGATGTCAGCGAGCAATTGATGCATCGCGAGAGAATGCTGCGAACTCGTGCAACCTGGGGGTGACAGAGATTGCATAGCTGAAGTCACTGTCTTAATCTCTCTACGCTTCGTGTTGAGGGGACAGGTGGCTAAAGCGCGAATACCGCATTCAGCGGCAGTCGGCGTCGCCGAGCATGGCAACTCGGCGGTGCTCGTCACTGTGGCGCCTGACGGTGAGTTCCTCGATCGCCGACGCATCGACCTCACCCGCGGTCTGCCGACGCACCCCTATCACCACGAAGGGTCGTGGGCGGTGGGCCGTTACCTAAACAGCCCGTGGGCACGCGAGATTTCCCTCGCCGACGCCGTGGCGCTCGTCGAGCGGGTGCGCGATTCCGCCGCGTGCGGCGCTCGCGAGAGCCTTCAGGCGCTGGCTGCGGCGCTGCCCGTGCGCATCGCGAGCATTGCAATCCGCGTGTGCCCCGCGCTTCCATCGACGACCGAAGAACGGATCACCGACAATCGCGCGGCGAACATCGCCGACTCCGTCATGTATCGCGAGGCCCTCGCCGCAGCGGCCGTCGAGTGCGGCTGGTCCGTGCATTGGTACGACCGCGAGCGCGTGTTTCAAGAAGCAGCGGCTGCGCTCGGCGGCAAAAATGTCAATACCTTCCTCCACGCCATGGGCCGATCGATCGGGCCGCCTTGGCAGGCCAAACACAAGCTTGCGGCAGCAGCGGCTCTTGCGGCGGGAACGCGCAGGTGAGCGGTGGGAAACCCGCCGGCCGTCTACAACCGGTCCGAAACCATGGCTCTTGCGAACAAGAATCGAGCGACGACCAAGGCTGAGATCGCCCCCACGAGTTGCGCGGCAATGAAAGCCGGCGCATCGATCGGGCGAATCCCAGAAAAGGTATCCGTCAAAGATCGGGCGATTGTAATGGCGGGGTTCGCGAATGACGTCGACGCGGTGAACCAGTAGGCTGCGCCGATCCAGCCGGCAACCATCCACGGAGCATCTTGCGAACGCCGATGCCCCAATACAACCATCAGCAGTCCAAAGGTTGCAACAAACTCCGCGAGCCATTGAGCGGGCCCGGTACGGACGTGGATCGAATACTGCCGGAGCGGCAAGTCAAACATCGCGTGAGCCAGCAACGCACCGGCGCAGCATCCGGCGATTTGAATGCCGCAATAGGCGGCCGCGCCGGACCATGCGAGCTTGTGTTGCAAGGCTTCGATGAACGACACCGCCGGATTGAAATGAGCGCCGCTGATTGGGCCAAGCAGCGCAATGAGCGTCGCAAGCACGGCCACGGTGGCTCCCGTATTGGCGAGCAACGCAATCCCGAGATTACCTGCCGCAAGCCGCTCCGCCATTATCCCAGAACCCACTACGGTCGCTGCGAGAAACAATGATCCCAGTCCCTCGGCCAGCAGCCTCTTCGCCAACGGCTCAGTGCACATCGTCTGTTTTACCGATCGCATCCATTTCTTCTTTGATACGCATCGCGTCGATGCTCGATAGCGGCAAGCTCAAAAAAAGCTTGATCCGCCTGTCCAATAGTTTGAAAGCCTGATTAAAGGCGGCCTTCTTCTCGATATCGGTCCCCTGTACGGCCGCCGGGTCAGGAATGCCCCAATGTGTGGTCGTCGGCTTGCCGATCCACACCGGGCAAATCTCACCCGCGGCGTTGTCGCATACTGTTATGACAAAATCAAAGTGCGGGCCGTGCGCGGCGGCGAATTCGTCCCAGCTCTTGCTGCGCAGGCCTTCGGTAGGAAAATCCAAGCTCTTCAAGAGATTGAGCGCGAACGGATTCACCTCCCCGTTCGGATGACTGCCGGCGCTATAGGCTCGAAACCGAGCCTTGCCCAGCCTATTCATAATGGATTCGGCCAGGATACTGCGCGCGGAATTGCCAGTGCACAGAAACAGTACGTTGTAGGGTCGATCGCGCATGGGAGCCTCAGGCAACCCGCGCCGCGCGTTTGGCGGTTTTTGCAGACTGCACCTGCGTGCAACCCGTCGCACAATCAGCGCTGCTCCCAACGCAGCAATTTTTCGTAAGATAGGAGATCAAGCTGTTCATCACGTCAAAATCGGCGGAGTAAATGAGTTGGCGGCTGGCGCGGTGTTGCGTAACCAGACCTGCGCGCTGAAGATTCTGCAGATGAAACGTCAATGAGGACGGAAGCAGACCCACTCGCCCCCCAATGGCGCCCGCCGAGAGGCCCTCCGGGCCTCGCTCAACCAGCAGGCGGTATATCTTGAAGCGATGCTCATGGGCAAGCGCACCAAGAGCGGCGATGATCATAGGCATCTTCATCGGTGTACGATATTACGAGGATTCTCGTATTGTCAATAGCCGCACCGGCGCGGTTGGCTGCGCTCAGGCGTTGAAGTTCACCGCGAGGACGACGTCAATACCGGATCCGTACCGCGTGGATCATGTCCCGCATCCTGTGCTGCCAGCCCGCCGATCGCGGACCAATCGAGACGCTCGCCGCCTTGGGCAAGCAGGCGCAAAAATCGATCATGCAGCAGGCTTCCGAGCGGCATGGGAACCTGCAGACTCTCGGCCGCGGACAGCGCGAGGCGGATGTCCTTGAATCCAAGCGGCGCTGCAAATCCTGCAGGCTCGAACTTGCCCTGGGCGATGAGGTCGCCATAGATTTTGTAAGCCGGCACGTTGAACACCGTGGAGCTGAGGAATTCGACGTACGCGCGCGGGTCGATCCCAGCCTTACCGATGAGCGCAACCGCCTCGCCAAGGGCCTCGATGACGGATGCCAGCAGAAAATTGCCGCTGAGCTTGACGAGATTCGCCGCCGACGGTTCTATGCCGATCGGATATGTTTTCTGTCCCATGGCGCGAAACAGCGGCTGACACGCATCGATCGCCGCGGGATCGCCCGCGCAGACAATGAACAGCCTGGCCGCAGCCGCCATATCCGGTCGCCCAAACACGGGTGCTGCTGCGTAGCGTTGTCCGGCTTGCGCGTGCGCCCGCGCCAGCTGCTTGGAGAGCGCGACACTGATCGTACTCATTGCAAGATGGATCGCGCCTTTGCGCAGATGCGTGGTGAGACCTCCCTCTCCCAGGGCGATGGCGGAGGCGGCCTCATCATCCGCCAGCATCGTAATCACCGCTTCTGCGTCGCACACCCCCGCAATATTGGCTGCCTCGTGGGCGCCGAGCCCGATGAGCTCGCGGCTTCGACCGGGAGTGCGGTTGAATACGCTGACCTCGTGTCCGGCCCTTACGAGATTGGCGGCCATCGCCGCGCCCATTCGCCCAAGTCCGATAAATCCAACTTTCATAGCATCATCTCCATATAACTTCGTTCTTGCATCACCATTGCGTTGTCTGAAGTCCTTTTTAGTCCCCCGACAAGTCCAGACTGTTTCGCTCGGCGCGGCGCGAATTACAGATGCAATCGAGTGGAGGCCAGCTCCGGCATCACGGGCAGTACGCTCCCGCGCTGAATTGCATTGGTAACCAATTGGGTCCCTGCGGTAACGCCCGGGAAACGGATGCCGTGCAACCTATGTCGACAATCCGATCAACCACCAAACAGTACGAAGGAAATCAAAAATGAACACGCCAAAATCTCTTTACGCATTCACCGGCGTCCTCATCCTGGCAGGCGTTCTTCCTGGATGTGCGACATATGGTCCCGCCGACGCGAAAATCACCGCGAATGTACGAGCGCAGCTCGATCAGCATCCAGAATTGGGGCAAATCGCCGTACGGACACAGGACAATGTCGTCTATCTGAACGGCACGGTCAGCACAGGGTTACAGCGGAATATCGCCGAGTCAGCTGCCTATCAAGCTTCGGACGTGGTGAAAGTCCAGAACTTGGTTTCGATCACGAAATAACGACGTTGCTGCAGACCGCGAGCGGGATCTTCGCCTCCATCGATCACGCGCGGCTCTCGCCCAACTTGCGCTCGGCGCTCGGCGGGTAGCCGAATTGACTGCGGTAGCACTTCGAGAAATGCGGCGGCGACTGAAATCCGCAGGCGGTGGTGATGTCCATGATCGGCATTGCCGTTTGCAGCAACAATTCGCGTGCCCGGCGCAAGCGCATTTCGAGGTAGTAGCGCTTCGGTACGCAGTGCAAATCCCGCTTGAACAAGCGCTCGATCTGCCGGCGAGACAGGCCCGTAGACTTGGCAATTTTCTCGAGCGACAGCGGCTTCTCGATGTTCTCCTCCATCAGTTTCGCGACTCGAATCAACCCACGATGCGATGCACCGATCTGCGCGCGCAACGGAATGTATTGGCGATCCGTGTCGTTGCGGACCCGATCGACGATGAATTGCTCGGAGACCAACTGCGATACCCGCGGCCCCAATTTCACCCGAATGAGGTTCAGCATCAAGTCCAGGGGAGCCGTGCCGCCGGAGCATGTGAAGCGATCACGATCGATCGTGAACAACTGATCGTTGATTCGAACCCTGGGAAATTCCTCGCGAAGAGCGGATAGGTTCTCCCAATGGATGGTCGCGGAGAAATGATCGAGTAATCCCGCACGTGCCAACGCGTAGCCCCCTGTGCACAGCGCACCCAGCGGCACCCGCCGGTCCGCGAGCCGACGAAGGGCGGTCAGTACCGGCGGCGAGACCGCTTCGCGGACATTGACACCGCCGCAGACGAACAAAATATCGACCGCTCCCAGCTCATCCAGAGCCCCGGTCGGGGACAGGTTCAGTGCACTGCTGGCATCCACGGCCAGCCCGTCCATGCTGACGACGGACCATTGGTAGATTTCTTTGCCAACCAACCGATTCGCCATGCGAAGCGGCTCGATTGCATTGGCCACCGCGATCAACGAATAGTTGGGCAGTGTCAGGAATGCGTACTTGCATTTGCGCAACACGGCTGGTGATTCCAAGGAGCCTCCGAAGGACAATCGTAACGAGCTTTCGTGAGGCGGATAGTATGCCACCGACTTGCTCGTTTCGTCGGTTTCCGACACGTTTTGTCGCTTTTTCGACATATCGCTGCCCTGGCATCGCAGGACTTGCGCGCCCAGGGCTGGACTGGCCTGTCGCATTTCCATAAGGGGTTGTCGCAATTGGCGTCTTGTTCGGCGGTGCCCTGGTTACACTGCGGGACGCATTTGTGTGGGGGGGGGGGGAAGGTGCACATGAAAACTCATGCCCGCGTCGTGGTAATAGGCGGCGGCGTGGTCGGCGTCAGCACGCTGTACCACTTGGCATTGAAGGGCTGGACTGACGCGGTGCTGCTGGAACGCTCCGAGCTCACGGCGGGATCCACCTGGCATGCGGCCGGATTGCTGCCGCTGTTCAACATGAGCTACACCGTAGGACAGCTGCACAAGTACTCGGTGGACCTTTACAAACGGTTGCCGGCAGAAACCGGCCAAGATGTCAGTTTTCACGTCACCGGGAACTTGCGCCTTGCCACGTGCAGCGAGCGCATGGATGAATACCAGAAGTACTGCGGCACGGCGAACACCATCGGTGTGCCCTTCCAGGTGATCGGACCTGAGCAAGTGCGAGATCTGTGGCCCCTCATCGAGCTCGGCGACGGCGCCGCCACGTCGAAAATCGTCGGCGCCCTCTATCATCCCGATGACGGGCACATCGCTCCGGCGGATCTGACCATGGCGTTGCGTAAAGGCGCACGCGCCCGCGGCGCGGAAATCCATGAGCAGACCGAAGTCACCGCGGTGAAGCGTACGCCCTCGGGAGAGTGGCATCTCACGACCAGCAAGGGCGACATCGTCGCCGAGCACGTGGTGTGTGCCACGGGGAATTACGCGCGGCAGACCGGCCGCATGTTCGGCCTGAATGTGCCCAGCATTCCGGTCGAACACCAATACATCGTTTATGACGAGTCGCCGGAACTCAAGGCCTATCGCCAAGCGGGCGGCCGCGAACTCGCGGTACTTCGTGAATCGGATCAATCCTATTACCTGCGCGAGGAGCGCATGGGCTGGATTCTCGGTCCCTATGAGGCCGGTGCGCCGGCGCGATTCGCCGATGGCGTACCCGACTGGTTCGGCAAGAGTTTGTTGGAGGGCGACCTCGATCGCCTGTTGCCGCACGTCGAGGCGGCGCAGCGGCGCGTGCCGTCGCTGGCCAACTGCGGCATCAAGGACATCGTCAATGGACCCATCGCTTATACGCCGGACGGTAGTCCTCTGATCGGACCCGCATGGGGCGCTCGCAATCTGTGGCTGAATGAAGGACACAGTTTTGGCATCACCGCTGCCGGCGGTTCCGGCTGGCAATTGGCCGAGTGGATAGTCGAAGGCGAACCGGGCATCGACATGCTGGGTGTGGATCCGCGCCGCTATGGTCCGTACACCGGCAAGCGTTACGTGGTTCAAAAGAACGAGGAAACCTATCGCAACGTTTTCGTGATTCATTTCCCCGATGAAGAGCGCGCCGATGCGCGACCCGCCAAAACCAGTCCGGTGTATGACAAGCTGGCGCGCATGGGTGCCGTGTTCGGTCAGCGTTACGGTTGGGAACGCGCCAATTGGTTCGCGCCTCCAGGCGTGCCGGCCAAGGACCAATGGAGCTTTCGGCGCTCGAATTACTTCGAGCATGTCGGCAACGAGGCTCTGCGTCTGCGACAACATGTGGGAGTCATCGATCTGACGCCCTTTACCAAGCACGAGGTGACCGGTCCCGGCGCGGAAAGCTGGCTGGACGGATTGGTTGCCAACAAGGTGCCGACAAAAATCGGCCGGATTGCCCTGTGCCATGCCCTGACCCGCCGCGGCGGCATTCGCTCCGAATTCACCATCACGAAAATCGCCGAACAACACTTCTACGTGGTCAGTGCCGGCGCTGCCGAGCGTTACGATAGCGACTACCTGCAGCAAACCCTGCCGCGCGACGGCAGTGTCACCTTGCAAAATGTCACCATGAGCCGGGGCGTCTTCGTGCTCGCCGGACCGCGCTCACGCGATGTCTTGGCGAAGCTGGCCGATGTGCCGCTGGACAACGCTTCGTTCCCGTGGCTCACGGGCCAGGTGGCCGAGGTCGGTCTGGCTACCGGGGTGTATCTGCTGCGCGTAAACTTCGTCGGCGCCCTGGGTTGGGAGCTGCATTTTCCGATCGAGTATGCGCATCATTTGTTCGATGCACTGTTTGCCGCCGGCAAGGAATTCAACATCGGCATGACGGGAATGCGCGCCATGGAATCATTGCGGCTCGAGAAGTCATATCGGATGTGGGGTAGCGATCTGACGCCCGACTACACACCCTACGAGGCGGGTCTGGACCGTTTCGTACGTCTCAACAAGGGCGCATTCATCGGCAAGGAAGCGCTCGAGAGGCAACTGGCGGCGGGCGTACCGCATCGATTCATCACCTTCGAGGTTCACGGCGTCAAGGATGCCGACGCTCTGGGCAATGAACCGTTGTTCGATGTGAACGGCAACATCATCGGACGCGCCACCGCGGGTTACTACGGTCACGCGCTGCGCAAGAGCCTCGGTCTGGGTTACATCAAACCGGAATTTGCCGCCGTGGGCAGCGACATCGAGATTGAGATTCTCGGTGAACGTAAGCGCGCCACCGTTCTGGTGGATTCGCCGTATGATCCCGAGAACAAGGATCTCAGAGCCTAGACTCGAGGCTGCGCCACCCATGAGCAGGCAATCATTCTCCGGGCTTTCGCTCATCTGGCGCGGATTGTCGCGTCACACCGGCTGGCAGAAACAGTGGCGCAAGCCCGAACCGAAGGCACGTTACGACGCCATCATCGTCGGCGGCGGCGGCCATGGTTTGGGCGCCGCGTACTATCTGGCCAAGGAACATGGACTGACGAATATCGCGGTGCTGGAGAAGGGTTGGATCGGCGGCGGCAACACCGGGCGCAATACCACCATCATCCGTTCCAACTATTTGTTCAGTGAAAGCGCGGCGCTCTATGATCATTCGGTGAAGCTCTGGGAGAACCTCTCGCAGGTCCTCAATTACAACGTCATGTTCTCCCCGCGCGGGGTCATGATGCTGGCGCACACCGTACACGACGTCCAGGTGTTCAAGCGCCATGTGCATGCGAATCGTTGCAGCGGAGTCGACAATGAATGGCTGGAGCCGGCCCAAGCCAAGGAATTCTGCCCGCCGCTCAACATAGAAGCCGACATCCGCTACCCGGTACTGGGCGCGGCATTGCAGCGGCGCGGCGGCACGGCGCGGCACGATGCCGTTGCCTGGGGCTATGCGCGCGCGGCCGATGCGCTGGGCGTCGACATCATCGAGAATTGCGAGGTGACCGGCATTCTGCGCGATACGGGCGGCGCCATCGAGGGCGTGGAAACGACGCGCGGTGTGATTCATGCGCGCAAGGTGGGCGTATCGGCGGCCGGTCACACCAGCGTCATCATGGGCATGGCCGGCGTGCACGTACCCTTGGAGAGCTACCCGCTGCAAGCCTTGGTTTCCGAGCCCATCAAGCGCATATTTCCGTGCGTCGTCATGTCCAACACCATTCACGCCTACATCAGTCAATCTGACAAGGGCGAATTGGTCATCGGCGCAGGTACCGATGCCTACACCTCGTATACCCAGCGCGGCGCGTTGCACATCAACACGCACACGTTGGATGCGATCTGCGAATTATTTCCCAACTTTCGCCGCTTGCGGATGATGCGCAACTGGGGCGGCATCGTCGACGTGACGCCCGACCGATCGCCCATCATCGCCAAGACGCCCGTGCCGGGCCTGTATGTGAACTGCGGATGGGGAACCGGCGGGTTCAAAGCGACGCCGGGATCGGCGCATGTCTTTGCTTGGACCATTGCCCGGGATGAACCCCACCCGATCAATGCGCCGTTCACCATCGAGCGTTTCCGCGACGGCTACCTGATCGACGAGGCCGCGGCGGCCGCCGTGGCTCACTGAGCGTCGCGCGGTGCTGCTCATCGTCTGTCCTTACTGCGGTAAACGCCCGGAAATCGAATTCACCTACGGCGGACAAGCGCACTTGACGCGTCCTGCCCAACCCTCGCAACTCGACGATCAAGCGTGGGCAGAATTTTTATACATGCGCAGCAACACCAAGGGTGTGTACGCCGAACGCTGGCGTCACGCACGCGGATGCGGACGGTTTTTCAATGCGCTGCGCGATACGACGAGCGACCGGTTTCTGGCATTCTACGAAACCGGCGAGCCCCGGCCCGAAATGCCCGAGACCCTCGCGAGCCGCGCGCCCACCGCACCCAATGCGCCCGCCGCGCCCACCCCTGCCTCCACTTCCGAGCGTAAAACATGATCGCCGCCCTTCGCTTGGCAAACGGCGGACGCATCGATCGAACGCAACGCCTGAGTTTCAAATTCGACGGCCGATCCTATGAAGGTTTTGCAGGCGATACCCTCGCATCGGCATTGCTCGCCAACGGCGTGCATCTGGTGGGCCGCTCCTTCAAGTACCATCGGCCGCGCGGGTTCTTGGCAGCCGGGTCTGAGGAACCGAACGCTCTGGTGACGGTGACGCGGGATGCGGCGCGGGTTACGCCCAATCTGCGTGCGACCCAAGTGGAGTTATACGATGGCTTGATCGCTGAGAGCCAAAATCGATGGCCCAGTTTGCAACGGGACTTTGGCCGCATCAATGATGTGCTGTCGACGTTTTTCCCGGCCGGCTTCTACTACAAGACTTTCATGTGGCCGCGCCGGGCGTGGAAATCACTGTATGAACCCATGATACGCCGTGCCGCAGGCCTGGGCCGCGCGCCCGTTCATGCAGATCCCGACCGATACGCGCAACGCTATGCACATTGCGACGTACTGATCGTCGGAGCAGGTCCCGCAGGGATGGCGGCCGCCCTGAGCGCGGCCGAGAGCGGCGCCCGCGTCATCTTATGCGATGAGACGCACGAGTTTGGCGGCAGCTTGCTCACCGACACCAGCGCCGTGATCGATGGCCAAGCAACGCTCGCCTGGGTGCAGCGCGGCGTCGCGTTGCTGGCGCAAAACAGCCGCGTCACCATGTTGGCGCGCACCACCGCGTTTGGTTATTTCCCGCACAATCTCATCGGTCTCAATCAACGGCTGGCCGATCATCTGGCCACTTCGCCCGTGAATCAACCGCGCGAGCGACTGTGGCAGGTTCGTGCGCGGGCGGTGGTACTCGCCACGGGTGCGATCGAACGTCCGTTGGTGTTTCCGGGCAATGATCGTCCCGGTATTTTGTTGGCAGGGGCTGCTCATACCTATCTCAATCGATATGGCGTGTGCGTGGGCACGCGCGTCGTCATCGTGACATCGGGCGATGAAGCCTACCAAACCGCGCTCGATCTACACGCCGCGGGTGTGCTCATCGCTGCCATCGCGGACCTGCGCTCCGAAGCTGCCGGCGCCCTCCCCGACGCCGCGCGCCGCGCGGGGATCGATGTGCGCCCCGGCTCTACCGTCCTCGGCACCGACGGCGATTTGCGCGTCAGCGGCATCACCCTCGCGCGTGTGCAGGGCGGTAACGTGCAGGCCGCGCAGAATATCCGATGCGATGCGGTATTGATGTCGGGGGGATATACCCCGAGCGTGCATTTGTTTTCGCAATCGCGCGGCAAGCTGCAATGGAACGAAGACCTGCAGGCCTTCGTCCCGGGATCGTCGGCCGAGTGTGCACTTTCCGCGGGCGCCTGCCGCGGAATCTACGGGCTGGCCGACGTGCTGGCGGATGGTGCGAGAGCCGGCGCCGCTTCGGCCCCGCAGCCCACGGGTGCTCAGCGTCGATTTGAGGTCGACACCTCGAGCCGCCGCTGCGGCGCCCACTTGGGCGCGCTACCGCAAACCAGTCCGCCGAGCGGCGGGAAATCCTTCGTGGACTGGCAGCACGATGTCACCACGCGCGATCTTGGCTTGGCCACCCGCGAAGGCTTTCAATCGATCGAACATGTCAAACGCTATACCACGACCGGTATGGCCACCGATCAGGGCAAGACCTCGAATCTCAATGCCATGGCCATCGTGGCAGAAAACCTCGGCATCGCCATTCCCCGGGTCGGTTTCACCACGTTTCGCATGCCGTACACACCGGTCAGCTTCGGCAGTTTTGCCGGTACCTCACGCGGTGATTTATTCGACCCGGTGCGCACCACGCCAATCCACCCGTGGGCGCAGGCCAGGGCTGCCGTGTTCGAGAACGTGGGCTTGTGGAAGCGTGCCCGCTATTTCCCGCGCGGCGGGGAAGACATGCACGGCGCGGTCGCACGTGAATGCCGCGCGGTACGCAGTGCCTGCGGAATATTCGACGCTTCGACTCTCGGCAAGATCGAAGTCGTCGGCCCCGATGCGGCCGAATTCATGAACCGTTTGTACATCAATAATTGGTCCAACCTGGGCGTGGGCCGCGCGCGTTACGGGATACTGCTGCGCGAAGACGGCTTCATCTATGACGACGGGGTGGTGGCGCGCATCGGCACGGATCGATTCCATGTGACCACCACCACCGGCGGTGCGCCGCGCGTTCTGGCCATGATGGAGGACTATCGTCAGACCGAATGGCCGGAACTGAGCGTGTGGCTGACCTCGACCACCGAGCAGTGGGCCGTCATCGCCGTACAAGGCCCGCAGTCGCGACAGGTGCTCGAAGGTCTGGTTGAGGGGCTCGACATCAGCGCCGCGACATGGCCCCACATGAGCGTGGGCCGCGGACGAATTTGCGGCGTGCCGATGCTGCTGTTTCGAGTCAGCTTCACCGGTGAATTGGGGTTCGAAATCAACGTGCCGGCAGACTTCGGCCTGAGCGTGTGGAACGCGGTCCATGCGGCAGGCCAGGCACACGGCATCACCGAGTACGGCACCGAGACCATGCACGTACTGCGCGCGGAGAAGGGCTACATCATCGTCGGGCAGGACACCGACGGCACCGTGACACCGGACGATGCCGGCTTGAGTTGGGCGATCGGCAAGAGCAAAACGGACTTCGTCGGCAAGCGCTCGCTTGAGCGCGCCTCCATGAAATCCCTGGATCGCAAGCAGCTGGTCGGTTTGCGCACCAAGGACCCGAGCGTCACGCTCGAGGAAGGATCGCAAGTGGCCGGAAAATCAGGCCAGAAGCCACCCATGGATTTGATCGGCCACGTTACCTCATCTTATGCCAGCGGCGTGCTGGGCCATTCGATTGCACTGGCGTTGATCGAGGGCGGCCGGGGCCGCCTGGGGCAGACGCTGTACGTGCCCATGCCCGACGGCGATCTTGAAGTCGAAGTCACGTCACCGGTTTTCTACGATCCTGCCGGAGCGCGCCTCAATGCCTGAAGTCGCGACACGCAGCCTGCCCCAAGTACCACAGCAGAAATGGATAACCACATTGCCGCCTGCGATGCGATTCATTTTGCATGGGGGCTTGGGCGCGCGATCGGCTGCGGCGGCGGTTTGGGGAGTCGGCTTTGCCGAGCAATCCTGCCGGGCCATATTGCAAGGCGCGCGCGCAACGCTGTGGCTCGGCCCCGATGAATACCTGCTGTTGGGTGGCCTCGATGGGCGGCAGGTTGCCACCGACGAGTCCCAAGCGGCTGAAGCAGCCGGCGCACTTGAACTCGCCCTCGAACGTGTACCCCACGCCCTGGTCGATATCAGTCACCGGCAATTCGCACTCGAGGTGAGCGGCCCCCACGCGGCGACGATTTTGAACGGCGGCTGCCCCCTCGACTTGGACTCGAGTGAGTTCCCCGTAGGGATGTGCACCCGTACGGTATTCTCGAAAGCCGACATCGTGCTGTGGCGAACCCGGGAGGATGCATTTCATATCGAAGTGTGGCGCTCGTTCGCCGGCTATGTAACCGGGTTGCTGCGCGAAATCGCCGTGGAGTTCTACGGCCCATGAGTGTGCCGGCTTGCGCTGCGAGGCTGTGCGCCCCACAGTGCCATACTCAAAGCCAAACAGATCGGGGAGAGTGACGATGGACGAACAAAACACGCAACCCAGTCATTCGGCGCGACGTCCCAGCGGCCGCGATGCGAAGCGAGCTGCCCGGACCGCCCGTGCGTCGGCGTCGATCCCTTACATTACGCGCAAGATTCCTTACTACGAGGTCCTGGACGAGGAAGGCCTCGCGACCATGGAGCACAACGCCGATACCATTCTCGAGGAGATCGGCATCGATTTTCGCGACGATGCCGAGGCGCTCGAGATCTGGAAGGCCGCTGGGGCCGACGTTCAGGGCGAGCGGGTGCATTTCGCCCGCGGCATGTGCCGGGCGCTGGTGCAACGCACCGCACCGCGCGAGTTCACTCAGCATGCACGCAACCCGGCGCGCAGCGTGGTAATCGGCGGCAAGAACACCGTCTTCGCTCCGGCTTATGGCTCGCCGTTCGTACGCAATCTCGATGAAGGCCGACGCTATGCGCACATCGAGGACTTCCGCAATTTCGTCAAGCTCGCTTATCTGTCGACCTCCCTGCACCATTCGGGCGGCACCATTTGCGAGCCCGTAGACCTGCCGGTCAACAAACGGCACCTCGACATGGTGTACAGCCACCTGAAGTACAGCGACAAGGCGTTCATGGGCTCCGTGACGGCGCCCGAGCGCGCCGCCGATTCGGTCGCCATGGCGAACATCGTGTTCGGCGACGAATTGAACGATCCGCTGACCGGCCGTCCGAAGACGACGATCATCAATCTGATCAATGTCAACTCGCCGATGACCTACGACTCGACCATGCTCGGCGCCGCCAAGGTCTACGCACGCGCCAATCAAGGGTTGATCATCACGCCGTTCATTCTGGCCGGCGCGATGTCGCCGGTCACGGTGGCGGGCACGGTCGCGCAAACCCTGGCCGAGGCGCTGGCGGGACTTGCATTCGTGCAATTGGTCAATCCAGGCGCGCCGGTGGTGCTGGGTAGTTTCGCCTCGTCGATCTCCATGCAATCGGGCGCTCCGACGTTCGGAACGCCGGAACCGGCACTGGTGCTGTACGCAATGGCCGCGCTGGCGCGGCGGCTCGGAATACCGTTTCGCTCCGGCGGCAGCCTCTGCGCATCGAAGATTCCGGATGCGCAAGCGGCCTTCGAGTCGGCGAACACCTTGGTGCCGACCTGCCTCGCCGGCGTCAATTTCGTGCTGCACACGGCCGGGTGGCTGGAAGGCGGCCTGGCGATGGGCTACGAAAAGTTCGTCATGGACGCGGATCAGGCCGGCATGATGCATACGCTGCTCGCCGGCGTCGACCTGTCGGCCAACGGCCAGGCGCTGGATGCGATGCGGGAAGTCGGACCCGGCAAGCATTTCTTGGGCTGCGCCCATACCCAGGCCAATTTCGAGAATGCATTCTATCGCTCGCCGCTCGCGGACAATAACAGCTACGAGCAATGGCTCGCCGAGGGCTCGACCGACATGACGAAGCGCGCGAACACCATGTGGAAGAAGCAGCTCGCGGAATATGTTCCGCCGCCGATGGATCCCGCGATCGACGAGGCGCTGCTCGAGTACATGGCGAAACGCAAGGCGGCTTTTCCCGACTCGAACGTCTGATCGGAATGCCGACTCCAGCAAGAACCGGCGGATGCATGTGCGGCGCGGTCCGGTATCGGGTGGACGGGCCGCTGCGGCCGATCGTCGTGTGCCACTGCGAACAATGCCGCCGCATGACAGGCCACATAATGGCCGCGACAGCGGCGAAGCGCGCAACCTTCGAGCTTGAAACGACTGACGCGCTAGGCTGGTATTCGGCTTCAAGTGCCGCACGGCGAGGGTTCTGTAAACACTGCGGGTCAACGCTGTTTTGGGACGGCGCAGATCTGGATTACATCAGCATCGCTGCGGGCAGCCTGGATAATTCAGATGGTCTGAATATCGTCTGTCATATTTTTGTCGCCGAGAAAGGCGGCTACTATGATATTGAAGACGGCGTGACGGCTATTTCCGATGGGCAGTTTGCGGTTGACTTTCCCGCGTCGTAGTTCCGCCGCGGATTCGCGTCATCTCGATGAGATACTCTTCGATACCTTTTAGGTTTTTCGGTTTTGCGTTCTCGACTGTGCTGGACAGTTTGAAAGCCAGACGCTAGCCTGGCCCGTGATAAACGGGAGATCGAGATCGAAATGTCTACATCACGCCTCTGGGTCATCATCCTTGCGCTACTTTCAGCCACTGTTTCAGTTGCGGCGGATCCATCCTCGACTGCCGTCAAGTCCGACGACTCAGACAAGCGATCGCCGCTCGACGGACTCAAATATCGACTGATCGGTCCCTTCCGCGGCGGTCGTGCCACGGGCGTCACTGGCGTTATCAGCGAGCCCAACACTTATTACTTCGGTGCCGCCACCGGCGGATTGTGGAAAACCATCGATGGAGGCACCAATTGGAAGCCGTTGTGGGACGATTTCCCCGAGGCCGCGCCCGCCGTCGGTGCCGTCGCCGTGGCGCAGTCCGATCCCAAAGTCGTCTATGCCGGCACCGGCGAGATCAACATTCGCGGCAACGTCGCCACCGGCAATGGTCTTTATAAATCGACCGATGCCGGAAAAACCTGGCGCTTCTCCGGGTTGCGCGACAGTCAGGTGATTGGCCGCATCATCGTCGATCCCTCCGACGCCAACATCGTCCTCGTGGCGGCGCTTGGGCATACTTTCGGCGACAATCAGGAGCGCGGCGTGTTCCGCTCAACCGACGGCGGCGCCCATTGGAAGAAGGTGCTTTATGTCGACGCCAAGACCGGCGCTTCAGACGTCGCCTTCGATCCCAATAATCCCAAGATCCTCTATGCCGGCATGTGGCAGGCCTATCGCAAGCCTTGGATCATGGAGAGCGGCGGACCGGGCAGCGGGCTCTACAAGTCCTTCGACGGCGGCGAGCATTGGCGGCGTTTGAGCAGCGGCGGATTGCCGGACGGCATTCTTGGCCGCATCAATGTCGCTCCGACTTCTGACTCCAAAGTGGTCTATGCGATGATCGAAGCCAGGAAGGGCGGCCTCTTCCGCACGAATGACGGCGGCGAGACCTGGACGCTCGTCAGCGACAAGAACAGCATCAAGCAGCGGGCCTGGTATTTCAATACGGTCTTCGCCGATCCGAAGGATGCGAATGGCGTCTATGTACTCAACACCTCGCTCTACCGTTCGATCGATGGCGGCAAGAGTTTCAAGACGCTGAAGACCCAGCATGGCGACAATCACGAATTGTGGATCGACCCGACCAATCCCAAGCGCATGATCGAAGGCAATGACGGCGGCGCCAATGTCTCTGTGGACGGCGGCGAGACTTGGACCTCGGAGATGAATCAGCCAACCGCGCAGTTTTATCACATCGCCGCCGACAACGAGTTCCCGTTCCGCCTCTACGGTGACCAGCAGGACAATTCCAGTATTTCGATCTCGACAGCCGGGCGCTCAGGCGGAGTCGGCATCGAGGATTGGAACCCGGTCGGCGGCGGCGAGAGCGGCTTCATCATTCCCGACCCCACAGATGCCGATATCGTGTACGGCGGCGGCTACGACGCCGAGATTACCCGCCACGACCGACGCACCGGCCAAAACATCCAGATCACGCCGTGGCCGCGCAATACCATGGGCTGGGCTGCCGAGAATCTGAAGTATCGATTCCAGTGGACGGCTCCGATAATGATCTCGAAGTTCGAGCCCCACGCTCTCTACTTTGCGGCACAGGTGTTGTTCCGCTCGCTCGATCAGGGCCGCAGCTGGACGGTGATCTCGCCCGATCTGACCCGCAACGACAAATCCAAGCAGCGTTCTTCGGGCGGACCGCTGACCAAGGACAATACCAGCGTCGAGACTTACGACACCATCTTCGCCGTCGCCGAATCGCCTAAGACTAAGGATTTGATCTGGGTTGGCAGCGATGACGGGCTGGTGCATCTGACCCGGGATGGCGGAGCCCACTGGACCAATGTGACGCCCAAGAGCATGCCCGATTTCGCCACGGTCCAAATGATCGAGCCCGATCCCGACAATCCCGCCGCCGCCTATATTGCCGCCGACCGTCACCGGCTCGATGATTTCAAGCCTTACGCATTCCGCACCGAGGACTATGGCAAGAACTGGACTCCCATTACCGAGGGGCTGGCGGCGGATGCCTATTTGCACGTCATCAGGCGTGATCCAGCCCGGTCGGGTCTGCTGTATGCCGGCACGGAGAGCGGCATCATGATGTCTTATGACGACGGTGCTCACTGGCAGAGCCTGCAATTGAACCTACCCGCCGTGCCCGTGCATGACCTCGTGGTGCATGGCGATGCCCTGGCCGTCGCCACACACGGCCGCGCCTTCTGGATGATCGACGATTTATCACCCGTGCGGCAGTGGGCACCCACGATTCCGACCGAGACGGCACATCTGTTCAAGCCGGCCGTCGCCAACCACACGGTCTTCGGCGGCGGCGGGCAACGCTATTTCAGCGCGTCGAACCCGCCGGCCGGCGCCGTGATCAGCTACACCTTGTCGCCGCAGATCGGCAAACCGCGCCCGGCCAAGGATGAGGACAAGGACTCCGACAAGAAGGACTCGGATAAGGATAAGGATAAAGCTGACCCGCTCGATCAGCGCATCAGCCTCGATATTCTCGATGCGAGCGGCAAGCTGATCCGTCACTTTCCGGAATCCGAAGATGCCAAGAGTCCAGGTGAGGACGATGCCAAGGCTGAGCCGGAAGAGGAGGACGAGGAGGGGCCTGCCTCCAAGCCACTCAAGCCGCCGCATTTCGCCGGCTTCAACAGTTTCGCGTGGGACTTGCGCACAGACAAGGCGCGCGCCATCAAGAACACGCCCCTGTGGGCGGGCAGCGTGGCGGGTCCCAAGGTGCTGCCGGGCCATTACCAGGTCAAGCTGACCGTCGATGGTACGAGCCAGACGCAGCCGCTCGAGATCGTACCGGATCCGCGCGGCACGGCGACTTTCGACGAACTGGCCAAGCAGTTCGCTCTGCATAGTGCGATCAACGCCCTGCTGACCGAGGTGCATGACACCGTACTCGAGATCCGCGCCACCCGCGTCAAGATCATGGCGGCAAAGAAGGCAGCCGCTGGACCGCAAGCAGCCAAGGTCGCGGCCTCCGGCGATGCCCTCGACCGCCAGCTGACCGAGGTTGAGGAGATCTTGATACAGTCGCGCTCGCACGCCTCGGAGGACGCGCTGAACTATCCGGTACGTCTAAACAACATGCTGGCGGCGCTGGGGTCGCTTGTGGGTTCCGGCGATGCGGCGCCGACCGCGCAGAACGAGGCCATGTTCGCCGAGCTGAAGAGCGAGGCAGCTCCGGCCTTGGCTCGATGGCGCGAACTCAAGACCGGAGGGGTTGCTGCGTTCGAGAAGCTCAGTATGTGACATCGAGACCGTGAAGTCGCAGAATGTTCAATCCATCTTCGGATTGTCTGCGCGCCGGGGACGGCGGCCGCGGGTCTCGCTTTGGCTCGTGGATTCCTTCGGCGCCGGCAGGTCCACCGCTTTGCGCAGGTTCACGTACGTTGCGGTCTTGTGCGGAATCGCCATGGCATCGACGAAAAGCTGCTGAAAACGCGGCTCGATGGCAGTCTCCACCTTCTCGATGCGCCTGACCAACGCTTCAATGACGGGCCGTGAAGTGCAGTCCAGCAAGGCGATACGCGCACCGGTTCCGGCAGCATTGCCCGCCGAGCGTACTTGCGCCAGGTCGCAGTCGGGAACCATGCCGAGAATCATCGCGTACTTGACGTCGATGTGGCTGCCGAACGCACCGGCCAGCCGGATGCGATCGACCTGTTCGATGCCGAGCCGCTCCATCAGCAGCGCGATACCGGCATACAGCGCGGCTTTCGCCAGTTGGATGGCGCGCACGTCGGTTTGGGTGATTTTCATCTCGACGGCGCCCTGATGCAACAAATAGGCGAACGTCCTGCCGTTCTCGACGATTCGTGGCGAGCGTGCGGACAGGCGGCCGTCGAGGACGCCATCCTGGTTGATGATACCGGCGAGGTACAGCTCCGCCATGACCTCGATGATGCCGGATCCGCAGACCCCCGTGACGCCGCTCGCCGCCGTGGCCTCATGGAAGCCCGGGTCATCGGACCAGAGATCCGAGCCGATGACTTTGAAGCGCGGCTCGAGAGTCTCGCGGTCGATGCGCACGCGCTCGATCGCTCCCGGTGCCGCGCGTTGGCCGCAACTGATCTGGGCCCCTTCGAACGCGGGGCCGGTGGGACTCGAACACGCGACGAGACGCCGACGATTCCCCAACACGATTTCGGCGTTCGTGCCCACGTCCACGAGCAGCGTCATCTCGTCGGCGAGATCCGGACGCTCGGAAAGCACCATGCCCGCGGCATCGGCGCCCACATGCCCGGCAATGCACGGCAGCACGTAGATTCGCGCGTTGCGATGCAATTTGAAGTCGATGACGTTTGCGCGCAGCGTGAGCGAATGATCGACGGCGAGCGCAAACGGCGCACCGCCGAGTTCCACCGGATCGATACCGAGCAGCAGGTGATGCATGATGGGGTTGCCGACCAGCGTCGCTTCGAGGATGTCCTCGTACGAAACGCCTGCCTGCCGCGCGACGTCCACCGCGAGGCCGCAGAGCGCTTCGCGCACGGCCACGGTCATCAAGGCAGCGCCGCCGGGATTCATCATCGAATAGGACACCCGGCTCATCAAGTCCTCGCCGAAGCGGATCTGCGGGTTCATGACTCCCGCGGAGGCGATGACCGCGCCGCTCTGCAAATCGCACAAGTGCGCGGCAATCGTCGTCGACCCGATGTCGACCGCGAGTCCATAAGCCATATCATGCAGGCCGGCCCAGACGCCGATGATTTGCTTGGCCGCGTGCACGGCCACCGTGACCTGCCACGAACCGGCGCGCAAGGTGCGCTGTAGTATCTGCAGCACCGACAAATCGCACTGAAGATCCGTCAAGCTCCATTCGGATTCGAGCGCCTCACAGAGGCGGCGCAGGTCCCCGGACGGATCATGCATATCCGGTTGCTGCACTTGCACGTAATGCAGGCGTACCACCGGATTGAGCTCGATGGCGCGCACGTCGGCTTCCTTACGCACCACTTGACGGTGCACCTGGCTGCTCGCGGGCACATCGATGACCACATCGCCTTCGACGCACGCCGAGCAGGACAGACGTCGACCCGGCGCCAGCGGCGTTCGCCGCGAGAAGCGCATCTCCGATTCGCTGAGAGGCGACAAGCTCGCGCTCGACGAGGAGACGCCATGTTTGGCGAACTCGCCCTCCGCGACCAGGACCTGGCAGCGTCCGCAAAGACCGCGGCCGCCGCAGACGGAGTCGATGTCCACACCCAGGCTGCGCGCGGCCTGCAGCAAAGGCGTCCCGACCGGGAAGTGACCGCGCTTGCCGGAAGGCGCGAATACGACGAGCGGGTCGCGGGCTGCCATGCTGTGAGCTTAAGCCGGTCGCCGGCGATGACCGCCTTCGCGACGGCCCCGCGTAACCTCACCGGGGATGCCCGTGCCGGCCGGGGGTGCTTCGCGGAAACGACGAATCCAACGTGCACAGTCCGGATCATGTCCGAGCATGACGTCCGCCCCCATGCAGGCCCTGATCACTTCAACATGCAGGGGATTGGTGATCGCGGAGGTCATGCCGGCTGCCATCGCCATCGTCAGGAAGGCGCTATTGATACCGTCGCGGTTCGGCAGGCCAAAGCTGATGTTCGACGCGCCGCAGGAGGTATTGACCTTGAGCTCGGTGCGTAACCGGTGTACCAGCCGCATGACCTGCACGCCGGCCTGATTGATCGCGCCGATCGGCATCACCAGTGGATCGACGACCACGTCGCTCGCCGGAATGCCGTGGTCCATCGCGCGCTCGACGATTTTCTTCGCGACTGCGTAGCGCACGTCCGGATCTTCTGAAATGCCTGTCTCATCGTTCGAGATCGCGATCACCGCGGCGCCATACTTCTTGACGAGCGGCAGCACCGCCTCCAGCCGCTCGTCCTCGCCGGTTACCGAATTGACCAACGCTTTGCCCTTGTAGACGGCGAGTCCGGCCTGCAGGGCGGCGACAATGGAAGAATCGATCGAAAGCGGCACGTCGGTGATCGACTGCACCAGCTGCACCGCGCGCGCAAGAATCGCCGGCTCGTCGGCCAGCGGAATCCCCGCATTGACGTCGAGCATGTGGGCGCCCGCCTCCACTTGAGCGCGTGCATCCGCCTCTACGCGGCTGAAATCGCCCGCCGCCATCTCGGCGGCGAGAATCTTGCGCCCGGTCGGGTTGATGCGCTCGCCGATGATGACGAATGGTCGATTGAAGCCGATGACCACTTCCTTCGTTGCGGAGCTGATAACGGTGTCGGTCATGATGCTGTCCTGTGAGAAAATTGTGTGGCGTCGCGCTCGGGATACCAGGGAGAACGGCCCTGAAGAATGCGCGATCGCTCGATGATCTCGGCCACCGACTCTTCCTGGCGGTAAGCCATGACGTGCACGCCGCTGATGCCGCGGACCTCGCGAATGGCTTGAATCAGCTCGATACAAATATTGAGTCCTTCGCGGGCCTGATCCTTGGCGCCGCTCAAACGCGAGATCAACGCGTCCGGAACATGCACACCGGGGACGTTCTTGCGCATCCATTCCGCCGTCTTGGCCGAACGCAACGGACCGACCCCTGCCAGAATATAGACCTGGCCGAGCAGACCGAGTGCTTCGACCTGTTCCATGAAACTGCGCAACAGCGGCAGGTCGTAGCAATACTGAGTCTGGATGAACTGCGCGCCCGCGGCGACCTTTTTGGCCAGGCGCTGCGCCCGCCACTCATGCGGCTGCGAGAATGGATTTTCCGCCGCCCCTAAAAAAACGCGCGGCGCGAAGCTGATCTTGCGCCCGCTCTGGAAGCAATGTTCGTCACGCAGGTGGCGCGCCATGTCGAGGAGCGACACGCTGTCCAAATCGAATACCGGTTTCGCCTGCGGATGGTCGCCCGCCTGGACGCCATCGCCGGTCAGGCAGAGCATGTTGCAAACGCCCATCGCGGCGCCCCCGAGAATATCGCCCTGGATCGCGATGCGATTCCGGTCGCGGCAGGAAATCTGCATGATGGGTGCGTAGCCGATTCGCGTCAGCAACGAACACACGGCCAGACTGGACATGTGACAGTTCGCGCCGCTGCCGTCGGTCGCGTTGATGGCATCGACATAGCCGTCGAATACCCGGGCGCGCTTGTAGACTTCTTCAGGATCAGCGGAATCCGGGGGCGCCAGTTCGGTGGTGACCGCAAAGCCCCCCGCGCGCAGCACGCGTTCGAATCGCCCCGGGGAAGTATGGCCGGGCAAAATCGGCAGCGGGTAGCCCGGAACCGGTTCGTCCTCGAATCTCATGGAATCAGCCTTTTTTCGGCCTTCTCGCGCGCGACCCGCAACCACGACGAGCGGCCTTGCAGCCTTTGGTCGACCGCGAACTGCACTTGGGCCATTGCCGCGACACCACCCGGGATGCGCTCACTGCCGTGGAAGGCTTGCACCCAGACGCACTTCATCTCCGGTCTGACCTCGCAATTGCCGTTGTCGCGAACGCCGCCGCAAGGCCCGTTGCGCAATGCTTTCGGGCAGTTCATGGGGCAGGACATGCCGGTTGAACTGAGCACGCATTGACCGCACATCCGGCAGTCGAACAGCAGACCTTTGACTGCTTTCTCGACGCCGGCGACCGGCCTCTCGATACGTTCATAGCCCAATGTCCGGAAAATCCCGTGCATACCCACGAGCAGCGCTTCGAATCGGCGATAGAACGCGTTCAAACCGCGCGCGTGGCGGACCGACCAAGCACTGACCGCGTGCATCAGCCGGACTCGGACGCCGGCGCAGCCCCGGTATCGGGCGCGCTGCGATTGGCGTCCACACCCTTGGCGCGAATCAATCGCTCCAAGTCCTCATCGGTGAAGCTTGCTTCGAGGCGCGCCGCCTCCGCGGACGCCTCCGCCTGCAGATCATCGCCGCAGGGTCGTGGGGTGCTGCGCCGCCAGTCCGCAAGGTAGGCATCGGAGCTGCCTTTGCCGGCACGCATCGCGGCACGATCGACGGCTTCTTGAAAGCGATGGGTCAATTGCACCTTGGCAGCCTCGCGTCCCCGCTTGACGATGACCTGGGCCGGTATGTCGCGCCACGAAATGACGATCAGTGAAGCCATGTCACCAGCGCCGACTCGAGTGTCCCGTAACCGGTTTGGCGATAAGCAAATTCCAGACCCATTTGTGTCGCGATGCCGCGCGCCTGCTGCAGTGACTGTGCGTCCGGTGCCTGCGCCAAGTAGACGAGTTTGCGATAGTTGCCGAAATAGCTCGAAAACAGTTCCGGGTGACGATCGAGCCCCAGACCGCGCACGACCAAGCGATCGAAGTGGCGCAGCAAAAAATCCGTGAGGTAGAAGGTCCCGGGTTCTGCGGCGGCGAGTTCGGCGAACACCGGCGCGGTGGCGAAGAACTCGTAGCAATGAGCACCCGGAATACGCTCTACACCCTCCTCGAGCAGCACCTTGTCGAGCAATCCGCCCGTGCCGCAGTCGGCGTAGGCCACGAAGATAGACCGGTATTGCGCGCGCGAGGCGCGGATGAGCGTGCGAACCGCAGCCGGGATGCGCTCCGGTCGATTATGCAGTTCGGCCGGCAAACAACGCACATCCAGCGCATCCCAGCGATTCGCACGGCGCAGTGCGGTGATCTCATGCGCCAGCGCGCCGCAGGCGATGACCAACATGCCTTGGCCTTGGTGAGCCATGGCGCCCGCCGCGCTCAGTGCGCCGCCGCGCCGGCTCGTCGCGCCGCGATCAGCCCTTTGGCAGTCTCGACGGCGACTGCAGCATCACGGCAATACGCGTCCGCGCCGACGGCTTTGCCGAACTCTTCGTTGAGGGGCGCGCCGCCGACCAGAACGATGTAGTCGTTGCGGATGCCGCGCTCCTTCAGCGTGTCGATGACAACCTTCATGTACGGCATGGTCGTCGTCAACAACGCCGACATGCCGAGGATATCGGGCTTGTGCTTGTCGAGCGCGTCAAGGTATTTCTCGACTGGGTTGTTGATGCCGAGATCGATGACCTCGAATCCGGCGCCCTCGAGCATCATCGAAACCAGGTTCTTGCCGATGTCGTGAATGTCGCCCTTGACCGTGCCGATGACGATCTTGCCGATCGGCTCAACACCGGTTTCCGCCAACAAAGGGCGCAGGATTTCCATGCCGCCCTTCATCGAGTTCGCCGCCAGCAACACCTCGGGCACGAACAGGATGCCGTCTCGAAAATCGATTCCGACGATGCGCATCCCCTCCACCAGCGCGTCGTTCAGGACGCGTTCAGCGGACCAGCCTCGCTTGAGGAAAATACGCGTCGCTTCTTCGACTTCGCTCTTGAGGCCGTTGTACAAGTCGTCGTGGACCTGCTCGGTGAGTTCCTCGTCATTGAGCGAGCCCAAATCGAATTCACCTTCAGTCGGCTCTGCCATCCACGCCTCCAACGGTCATTTTCCCAGCCGCCACGGTACCTTACGCGGTTCTTCCAAGACACCATGGTAAGTCGACCCCGGCCTCGGGACTTGCGATATCGCGACGGAGACATATCCAGACGCGACATGATCTCTTTGGTCTCGCTGGCTGGCGGTGGTGGTTGAATCCCTCCGGATGCGACAGAATGTCGTGCTTGGGCCAGCTCATCCTCCGGTGAAATCCCGCTTACGATGATTCGCAAACACCTGATCTCGAGTCAAACGGGCGGCGAACCGGGTTTCCATTGGCGCGGCGCAGAAGTCACGCGGCTCGAAGGCTTCACGGACGCCGTTTTCGCCTTCGCCGTCACGCTACTTGTCGTATCGCTCGAGGTCCCGAAGACTTTTCCAGAACTGCTGGCCGCCATGCACGGCTTCCTGGCCTTTGGCGTCTGTTTCGGCCTTCTGGCGAATGTCTGGTACCAGCACTATCGCTTCTTCCGCCGCTACGCATTGGAAAACCCTTGGGTGGTGTTCCTCAATTGCGTGTTGCTGTTCTTCGTGCTCTTTTACGTCTACCCGCTCAAATTTCTCTTCACGATTGTGTTCGATAGCTCCGAGATCTCTGCCTCTGAGACGCGGGCGCTTTTCACGATCTGGAGTCTTGGCTACGGGGCCGTATTTGCGGTTTTCACCCTCCTATATCTGCATGCGTGGCGCATTCGCGCAAAACTGCAGCTGACGCCATTGGAAGCGATGCGCACTCGAGTGAGCCTGTTGGACCAGCTTGCCATGGTCATCGTTGCCCTGCTTTCGACGGCGGTTGCGCGCGCAATGCCCGATCGTTACGTCGGAATCGCGGGTTATATTTACTTCCTCGTTCCGTTCTATTTCACAATCGCGCATTCGATCGCCGGTCGTCGAGTACGACAGCTTCATTGAGGCGGTCGCGCGCCGACGTGTCCCAGGACCGGACGGCCGGTGGCGATCGAGCGCGCCACCGCCTCGGCGAGATAATCCGCTCCGGGGCCCGAGCGCGCGAGTTTTTCGTTCACGCCGGTTTCGACATGCGGATCTGCGGCGCCGGCACGGCGCGCGGCCGCCAACGCCAGGTCCCGCGACACGCGCCGTGCGTGCTCCAGTGCCGGCGCAGAGTCTTCATAGTCCCGGTTTCCCGCCGGGTCATGAACTCGAAATACGTTGAACGTCGGTTGATTCACGAGTATCTCGACGGTCTGCGACACCACCCCGGCCACGGCGCCTACCGCGTTGCAGACCTCGGCGTGAGTCGGGATGGATAGCCGCGCGCCGAGGCGGCGCGCCACCTCGGGATAATAGGCGCCTGCGGGCGCACCAATGGCAACGAGCGGCCGCGTCAGGTCGAGCGTCGCATTCAGGAGTTGCGAAAAACGGCGGCCGGCAACGATCTCTTCGATGAGTCGATCGCCGAGCGCGCCCCACCCGCGGGCTTGCGCCTCGATGCCCGGGTCTCCGCTCAACACTGCTGCGAGCACGAGGCGGCCGCTCTCGCGCACGACATGCTCATAAATGCGCTCGCTGATCTGCTGCGGCGAAGCTGCCGCGCGCGCAGCGAGCGCATTGCGTTCCTCGGTGGCCAGTATGCGGGCGCCGCACTCGGCCGCCGCGCAGCACCAATCATGCTGTTTGCCGAGCACGTGCATGGCGTCGCTGGGCGTGAACGCCGCGAGGGTCGCAAGCCCGGCATCGGCGAGCCGATGCAACGCTTCAAGCCCTGCGCCGCTGCGCACGATGGTCGACACCGGGCGCGGTTCGACGTCCAAGGCGTCCCACACCCGGCGTTCCAGCGTTGACAGATGCGTGGGCGGCGTGCGCTCGGGGTTGCGGAACGCGAACTGCGCCGCGTGGTCCGGCAGGCGCTCGAGTTCCGCGATGACGCGCAGCTGCGGCAGCGCGCCCGGGAAGGTTTGCGCCAATAAGCTCAAGGGCATGGCCTTGCGCGGGCCCACGCGCAGCCGAAGTTGCCTGTCGAAGCGGGCCTCGCTGTCGCCACCGAGACCGCTGGTGCGCACATCGACAGCCTCGACCATCGTTCGCCAAACGCCCACCAGGGCGCCTTCGTTGCTGATGACCGGTTGCCCGCCGGAGACGATCGCTATGTCGGTCGTGGTACCGCCCATGTCCGAGACGACGAAGTCGCTTAGCCCGGTCAGAAAACCCGCTCCGACGACGCTCGCCGCCGGACCCGATAGAATGGTCTCGACGGGATACTCGAGCGCAATCTCTGCCCTCATCAGCGAGCCGTCTCCCTTGACGATCATCAGCGGAGCCCGGATCGACTCGTCCGCGAGTACGCGCGCCAGCGCTTCAATCAGGTGCGAGATCTGAGGTGTGAGTCGCGCGTTCAACGCTGCATTGAGCGCGCGTCGCGGCGCATCGAGCTTCGAACTCAATTCGTGCGCGCAAGTCACGGGCTTCGGCGACAGCGCACGGATGATTTTGCGCGCCCGTAGTTCATGCGCGGGATTGCGAACCGAAAAATTGGCCGCCACCGCGAACGCTTCGACGCGTGCTTCGTGTTCAATGACGGCGCGCGTGACGGCGGCCTCGTCGAGCGGCGCCGACTCTTCACCGGTCGCGACATGGCCGCCCGGCACTCGCACAACCATGCCGCCGCTGCCATGACGCAGCAGACCCGATCGCTCGACCATCGCCTCATCAAAGCCGATCACCAGCGTACATACGGGACTGAAGCGGTTTTCGACGACGGCGTTGGTGGCCAGCGTGGTCGACATGGACACGAGACTGACATCTTCGCGGCCCGTACCGGCCGGAAGCAGCCCGAGCACCGCGCGTATCGCTTTGCCGATGCCGATTGCAAGATTCCACGGCGTTGTCAACGCCTTGGCGCTCGCAACGACCCGTTTGCCACGCTCTAACAGCACGGCGTCCGTGAATGTGCCGCCGGTGTCGAGGCCGAGCCAGAGACCCTGTTCCTGCGAGTCCTCGTTGTCGTCCAACGAGGAATTTGTGGAGCTCATCGATCATCCTTCAGTTTCCGGGGGCTTTGCATCGCCTTGCGGCGCAAACAATAGCGGAATTCTCCGCCTCTCGGCAGTTGCAAGCACAATTGGCCAAGGCCACCTCCGTCCGAGTACCATGCTCGAGGCATACGAATCGGGGTGGCAGATGCAGAAAGCTGTGCGCAAGTATCTCAAGGCCCTCGAATCAGGCGATGCGGATAAAGCGGCCGCGCTGTTCGTCGCCGATGGCTGGGTTCAGTCGCCTTTCTTGGGCAAAATTCCGGTGCGTGAGTACGTCAGGAAAGTTGCCGGCGCGTCGAGCAGCACGGCACTGACCGTGCATGATGTCCTGGTGAGCGCCGAAGGCCACATGCGTGCGGTGGCCTACTATCTATACGACTGGCAATTGAAGGACGGTTCGAAGGTATCGTTCGAATGCGCTGACGTATTCAATTTCGATCTCGAGACCGGCCGGATCGCCTCTATCGTATTGGTCTACGATACGCATCTGGTCCGCGACGTCGTCGAAAACAAGTATCCCTAGCCGAGATTATTCAAGAACGGGCGACAGCTCGGTCGGAAGCCACGAGTACGCTGCGTGTTCATGAATAGTGCCGGCTAGGAGCTTTCCGCCCGCGCATTCCGCCGCTTCGTCGTGCGTCTACCGGTCGCGCCTGCGGCAGCGCCCGCTTCGCGGCTGAATTCGCCGCGCAACTGGGCCGTCGCGCCGCTCGAAATGGCGCCGAGCCTGGATTCAATGGTGGCGAGGTCAGGCTTCTGTCCGCGCACATGGGATTCGAGGGCCCGGCGCATGATGCGCACGTGCTCGGGCGTCGTGCCGCAACAGCCGCCGATGATGCGTGCGCCGGCATCCAACGAGAGACAGGCGTACTGCGCCATCAACTCGGGTGTTCCATTGAAGCGGATCTCGCCGTCGATGAATTGCGGAATGCCGCAGTTCGCTTTGGCGACCAGAACGGCGGACGGGTCCGAAGCCGTGGCGAGATTGACGATGCAAGCAACGAGTTCAGACGGTCCGGTGCCGCAATTGCTGCCGCACGCGGCCAGATTGTGCTTGCGATGCAGGCCGGCCAGTTCGGACGGCGTGATACCCATCATGGTTCGGCCGTTGGTGTCGAAACTCAATGTCGCAACCACGGGTAAACCAGCGCTCTTCGCGCCCGCGACGGCCGCTTCGGTTTCCTCGATGGACGACATGGTTTCTATCCACAGAAGGTCGACTCCGCCGCGCGCCAGGGCTGCCGCCTGTTCGGCGAATGCTGCGCGGGCGTCATCTACACTCAAAGGCCCCAGAGGTTCGAGTATCTCTCCGGTCGGCCCCATGCTGCCGGCAACCAGTACCACGCGATCGGCGTGGTCGGCTTCGGCACGAGCAATTCGGGCCGCCTTCTCGTTCAGCTCAGCAACCCGATCCTCCGCCCTGTGAAGCTTCAATCGATGGCGAGTGCCGCCGAAACTGTTCGTCAGGATGATATCCGCGCCGGCTTGCACGAAGGCGCGCTGCAAATCGGCAACGCGTTCTGGGTGATCGGCGTTCCATAGTTCGGGCGCATCGCCCGATTGCAGACCGCGCTCGAACAGGTTGCTGCCGGTCGCACCATCCGCGAGCAGCCAGGGCCGCTCAGCCAGCAAGGGGGTCAATCGATCGGTCATTTCTCGCCTTTTCATCGATTTGTGTTTCAAACGTTAGCATGGCACACGACGGGAAACAGCGATCCAGACGTGGCGTTGGCCCGACCGGCAATCGTCGTATTGTTACAACTTAAATGGTCGTTCAATTGCAAGGATCATCCAGATCGTTCCGAATCGTTCGATATAACCCATCTATATATTTGAAATATAACATTTAAATATTTCGTACCATAATCTTGATTCCGCTGCAGTCTTGGAACAAGATATGTTGTAGTCAGAAAATAGAAAAAATTGAGCGTACGTTCAATCGTCTTGGGGATCGGGACAGAACTCATCGCTAAATCAAGTCAAGGGATGCACATGCAGATACTCGAGCCGGCGCAAGGCGCGCCCATGCGTGGCGCGATTTTCTTGACCCATGGGTATTGCGGAGGCTCGCCGCAGCGTTAATTCCATCAGTGGGGGATACAACAACATGAACTCGAATTCAAAGTTGTCCTATGCGATCGCCGCGATCCTTAGCAGCGCGTCCACCGGTATCGTGCATGCCGCAGGGGCGTCCGATGCCGACGCCAGTACCGACGCGATTTCAGAAATCATCGTCACCGCGCAGCGGCGCTCGGAAAACATTCAGGACGTGCCCATCTCGATTCGGGCGCTGACTGAAGACGCCCTGGACCAGCTGAACGTTCGAACCCTCGATGACTACATCAAGTATCTGCCGAACGTTACGACGGCGAACAATGGGCCGGGCCAGAGCGAGATCTACATGCGTGGCCTCGCGGCCGGTTCGCAGGCCAGCCAGGGGAGCGGTTCGACCGGCCTGTGGCCGAATGTCGCCATCTACCTGGACAATCAATCCGGGCAGCTCCCGAATCGCAACCTTGATATTTACGCCGCCGATCTGAATCGCATCGAAGTTCTGGAGGGCCCGCAGGGAACGTTGTTCGGTGCCGGCGCAGAGGCAGGCGCGATCCGCTACATCACGAACGAACCGAAGCTCAATGTCACCGAGGGGAGTGTCAAAGCCGGCTACTCGGTGACCGCTCATGGTGATCCGAATACCAACGTGACGGCCGTGCTGAACCTGCCGCTGATCCCCGATACCATGGCCGTGCGCGCGGTGATCTACGATGACAGCCGCGGCGGCTACATCGACAACGTGCCGGCGACATTCACGCGCAAGAACACCGACATCGGCATCTCCAATGCGAACTATCCGGCGGTCAACGGAGCATGCCCGGACGGCCTGCCGAACAACGGCTTTTGCGTCCCGCCCGGCAGCGCCGTCATCAATAACGACAGCGTGGCCGCCAACAATATCAATCCCGTGACCTACAAGGGAATACGCGTCGAGGTGCTGTATAAGTTCAACGACAACTGGGACGCGCTGATCACGCAGTCGTACCAGCAAATGAATTCGCAGGGCGTGTTTTACCAGCAGCCCAACGCCTCGGATGGCGCGCCGTTGCCGCCGCTCGATGTCACGCTGTTCAACAATGCCTTCGACAATGACAAGTTCGAGAGCACCGCGTTGACGGTGAACGGCAAGTTCGGCGATTTGAAGGCCGTCTATACCGGCGGCTACCTCGTGCGCAACGTCGATCAGGTGGGCGACTACACGAATTACGCGCGCGGCCTGTATGCCGATTACTATCAGTGCTTCGGCCCGGGAACGGCCGGCAGCACCAACGCCCTCAAGTCAACGTGCTTCTCGCCCAGCGCCGTCTGGCACTCGGTCGAGAAAAACGAGCATCTGCAGCAAGAAATCCGCCTGAGCACGCCGGACGACTGGCGCTTGCGCGGCATCGTCGGCGCATATTACGAGGACAACAAACTGTTCGACCAGACCGGCTGGGGCTACAAGTCGATTCCTTCCTGCACCTCGAGCGGGGTTCCGGGCGTCGACCCGGGCGATACCGGCTGCTTTTCGAACATCGGCACGGCTCCCGGGGCGACCGTCGTGAATCCCGGTGTTCAGGGCAACAATACGTCGTTCTATCAGGACCAGGTGCGCGACACCAAACAGACGGCGTTCTTCCTGTCGGTCGACTACGATCTGATTCCGAAGGTGCTTACGGCCACGGTGGGCACGCGTCACTACCTGTTCCAAAACTCCTTGGTGGGCAGCGTCAGCGGCAGTTTCGGCTGCTTCCAGGGAGGCGTACCGCCCGGCGGGTGTCTTGTGGATAATTTCAACCTCAACTCAGCCAATCTTCGCGACACCGAGTCCGGCTTCAAGAACCGTGCAAATCTGACCTACCACATCACGCCGGATATCATGGTGTACTACACATTCTCGCAGGGCTTTCGCCCGGGCGGCTTCAACCAGAATGGCGGTACGGCCCATGCCCCCGGCCCCAATGGCGTGGACCAGTACCTGCTCAGCTCGGCGTACGTCTCCGACAAGGTAACCAACAACGAATTCGGCTGGAAGACGGAATTCTGGGGCCATCGGCTGCAGTGGAACGGGGCCATCTATCAGGAGAACTGGGACAACGTACAGGTTCCGTTCTTCGATCCGGGTGTGGTCGGCAATATTTTCTACAACACCAACGGTCAAAACTTTCGCATCAGAGGCATCGAGACTTCCTTGGTGGCCCGGGTCACGAGCGGTCTGACGCTGCGGGGTGCGGCATCCTGGAACCAGAGCGAGCAGACCAATTCGCCGGCGCTGATCGACAACAATCCCGCGGACAACATCCCCGGCGGCAATTTCGGCAAGCCGATCACGCAGGCCTGCACTGTCGCGGCCGGCGTGGTCACCGGCTGCTCGCCGGTCCCCAATCCATACGGCCCCATCGGCGGCCCTGCGGCCAACGCGCCGCCCATACAGTTCAGCCTTCATGCCCGCTATGAGTGGGCCTTCATGGGCTATGCGCCCTTCGTGCAATTCGACGCCACACACAGCGGCCATTCATTCACGCAGGCGGGCGCCAATCCCACGTTCGCGCTGGGCGGCGCCCTCTCGACCTCGAGGGGCCGGTTCGAGAATCCTGCTTACTCGACTTTCGACGCCTCATTGGGCGTCGCGAAAGATAACTGGATCTTCACCATGTATGCGGAAAACCTCGCCAATTCGAACGCCAGCACGTTCATCAGCGCCGATCAATTCATCGTGGCGCAGACGCCGCTTCGGCCGCGCATCATCGGCGGCTCGTTCGAGTACAAGTTTTGAACACTGCCACTCGCGCGGAGCGAGATCAGCGCTGGAGGGTCTGCCAATTCGGCGCCGCGTGGAACGGGGCATCATCCGGCGGCAGCAGCCCCGCGCCCAATATGTGATCGGCGGCTTTCTCGGCCAGCATGATGGTGGGTGCGTTCAGATTGCCGGTGGTGATCGAAGGCATGATGGAGGAATCCACCACACGCAAGCCTTCAATACCATAGACCCTGGTTTGCGGATCGACCACCGCCATGGGGTCTTGGGGACCACCCATCTTGCAAGAACATGACGGGTGATAGGCGCTCTCGACCTTGGCGCGGATGAACTCGTCGATTTGCGCATCGGTTTGGACATCTTGACCCGGTTGAATCTCCCGCCCGCGGAATCGGTCGAATGCGGCTTGCGCAAATATCTCGCGAGTCAGGCGCACGCAGGCGCGCATCTCGGTCCAATCGCCGGGCTCGCTCAGGTAGTTGAACAGGATGCGCGGCTTGTCGAGGGGATCGCTCGATACCAACCTGACCCAGCCACGGCTCTTGCTTCGCATCGGTCCCACGTGCGCCTGGAAACCGTGTTCTTGCGCCAACGCTGAGCCGTCGTAGGCCACCGCCATGGGCAGAAAATGATACTGAATGTCCGGATACGGCACGCCGGGGCGGCTGCGGATGAAACCGCAGGTTTCAAAGTGATTGGTGGCGCCCAAACCGTCCTTGCGAAGCAGCCAGCGCGCGCCGATCAGAGCGCGATTCCAGAGTTTGATGGACGAGTACAGGGAAATCGGTTCCTTGCAGGCCACCTGGAAATAGAATTCCAAATGATCCTGCAGGTTTTCACCGACTCCGGGCAAATCGTGAACCACCGGGATGTCATGCGCGCGAAGTTCCGCCGCAGGCCCAACGCCTGAGAGCTTCAACAGCTGCGGCGAATTGATGGGACCCGCGGAAAGGATCAATTCACGTGCAATCCGCACGCGATGGGTCCTGCCGCCTCGGCGGTACTCCAGCCCGGTGGCGCGTCGGCCCTCGAACAAGATGCGTGTCGCCAAAGCATGCGTCAACACCTTGAGGTTGGGACGGCGCATGGCCGGCCGAAGATAGGCATTGGAAGCGCTGCAGCGCCTGCCACCGGCCACCGTCATGTCCATTCGGCCGAAGCCTTCCTGCTGGAAACCATTCACATCGGCCGTGGACGGATAGCCGGCCTCCCCGGCCGCGGCCAGCCATGCTGCGTGCAAGGGATTGCTCAGGGTCCCGTAGCGGGTCTCGAGCCTTCCGCTGCTGCCGCGATACTCGTTGCCGCCTTCTTGACGCTTCTCCGCCCGCCGGAAATAAGGCAGCACGTCGCGATAGGCCCACCCCGCCGCGCCTTGCGCGCTCCATGACTCGAAGTCCTGAGGGTTGCCCCGGATGTACACCAAGCCGTTGATGGAGGAGGATCCGCCCAGCACTTTGCCGCGCGGTGTGTGCATTTTTCGGCCGCCCAGATGCGGCTCCGGTTCCGTGTAATAGAACCAATTGTATTTCGGCATGTTCATCGGTATCGACAGCGCCGAGGGCATTTGAATGAAGATCGAACGATCGGAGCCGCCGTATTCCAACAGCAAGACGCTGCGCCGTCCGTCGGCGCTCAATCGATCCGCGAGCACGCAGCCTGCGGAACCCGCGCCGGCAATCACGTAGTCGAAACTCTCGTCAGCCACGGTCCTTGAGCTCATCAGTAGGGCGCTTCGACATCGCCCATGGCTACATAGACGCTCTTGAGTTGCGTGTAGTGCTCGATGGCGGCACGGCCGTTCTCGCGGCCGAGGCCGGAGAGTTTGACGCCGCCGAACGGCAGTTCGATCGGCGTGACGTTGTAGTGATTGATCCAGCACGTGCCGGCCTGCAATCGGGCGATCACCCGATGGGCACGCGTCAAATCATTGGTGAATACACCCGCCGCCAGGCCGAACTCGGTGGCGTTGGCGCGCTCGATGACTTCCATCTCGTCGTCGAATTCCAATACGGACATGACGGGACCGAAGATCTCTTCACGCACGATCGCCATGTCGTCGCGGCAATTGTCGAATACGGTGGGCGCGACGAAGTAGCCGTTTGCCAGATCGCCCGTCGTGACCCGCACGCCGCCCGTCAAGACGCGCGCGCCCTCGGCGCGGCCGCGGTCGATATAGGAAAGCACCTTGTGCATGTGCTGCTCGGACACCAGGGCGCCTATCTGTGTCTCGGGATTCATGGGGTCGCCGATCCGCATCGCACCGACGCGTTTGACGAGCCGCTCGAGAAAACCTGCTTTGATCGAGCGGTGCACGAACACACGCGTACCGTTGGAGCAAACCTGTCCGGAAGAATAGAAATTGGCCAGCAGTGCGCCTGCCACCGCGTTGTCGAGTTTTGCGTCATCAAAAACGATCAGCGGCGATTTGCCCCCCAACTCGAGCGTCACGCTCTTGAGGGTTTGCGCAGCGTCGCTCATGACCGCCTTGCCGGTGCCGACTTCGCCCGTGAGCGAGACTTTGCGAATGTCGGGATGACGCGTGAGTAAGCGCCCGGTTTCCGCAAAACCCTGCACCACGTGGAATACGCCCGGCGGCAATCCGGCCTGGAGCAAGATTTCCTGGAGCTTTACCGCTGTAAAAGGCGTGAGCTCCGCCGGCTTGAAGATCATCGCATTGCCGCAGGCCAGCGCCGGCGCGGCTTTCCAGCAGGCGATTTGCAGCGGGTAATTCCAGGCACCAATACCGGCGACCACGCCGAGCGGTTCACGGCGCGTATAACCGAATGCTTGAGCCCCAAGATCGATGTGTTCACCGCTGAGACTTTGTGCCAGAGCGGCAAAATACTCGAAGCAATCCGCCCCCGAGGCCACATCCACCACCAGTGTCTCCTGGATGGGCTTTCCGGTGTCGCAGGTTTCGAGTTCTGCAAGCTCTCTGTTGCGCGATCTCAAGATGTCCGCGGTCCGGCGCAACACCTTGGCGCGTTCCGCCCCGGTCATGGCGGCCCAGATCAGCTGGCCTTTCCTCGCGGCGACCACCGCGGCGTTGACCTGAGCGGATCCGTCTGCAGTGACGAGCCCAAGAACCTTGCCGGTCGCGGGATTGATCGAGGCAAACCTCTCGCCGGCACGCGGACCGGAGGAGCGCACCTGTGCCGATTCCGGCAGCGCCGGTGTTTCGATCGTCGCAGGCGTGCACTGCGACAAAGCCGCCGCCTGGCTGAGACGACCGTCGACGAATGCAGTCAACAATGCGCGCGCGCTTTCGCTGTCTGCTTCGCGCCATCCGGAAAGAGCGGCTCGCAGCCACACGCCGTCAATCATGGCGGCGATCATGGCCGCAAGACGCTGGGCTTCGTCCGCCGGCACGAGTTTCTTCAGTGAACTTCGCAGATTCGACAACATGCGTCGTTGATAGACGGATTGCACGCGCTTGAGCGACTCGACATGCAACACCTGACCCCAGAAAGCGAGCCACGCGGTACCGGTACGTTGCTCGAACTCCTCGGGAGCCAAATTGGCATCAATGACCGCTTGTATGCGTCCTCGCGGGGTTCCCACCTGGCGCAGGCGCGCGCGAACCTGGTTGCCCACGCGCGTTGCCAATGAGCGAAAGGCAGCATCGAGTAAACCGTCCTTGTCTCCGAAATAATGGGCCACCAAGCCCGTCGATACCCCGGCACGAATCGCGATCTGCGCCAGCGTCGTGCCCACATAGCCAAGTTCCGCTAGGCTGTCGATCGTGACCTCGACCAATTGGCGACGCCTGGTCTCCTCGGTGGACGGGGGCGAGCCGTCGAGGGGGATCATTGACTGGTTGTTCAATTTGGCAGCCTTCGCACTCACAGACAGCATTTATGGACGCCCGGCCGAAGTTGCGTCTAAGATACGCTCCAAGAGAATTTATACGTTTATTTTCAATCTACTAGGGATATGCGGGTGAGCCTAAATCAGACCTCATTAAACGCCTATTCAAGAGCTGGGCCGCTCCCTCAATCATGCCGCCCGGCGGGTCGCGTGGTCAAGCCCCCGAGGCAACCGGCCGCCCGGCTCGCATCAGTGCTGCCATGGGTTGTCTGCGCGCTGATGATGACTGAGATCACGCGCGCCGCGGTACCGAACGTCGCGGTACCGAACGCCGCAGTACCGAACGTCGCGGTGCCAAGCGCCGCGGCAACGAGCGCCACCGGTGAGCCTTTGAGTTGCCAAACAGTCCGCTTCTCCGACGTGGGCTGGACGGATGTGACGGCTACGACGGCACTGGCCAGCCAGTTGCTCCGCACCATAGGGTATTCACCGACCATTACCGTGCTTTCGGTTCCGGTCACCTTCGCGTCACTTCACAATAACGACATCGACGTATTCTTGGGCAATTGGATGCCGGCCCAAGAAGCTGACCGAAGTCGGTACGTGAACGACGGCTCGGTCGAGGTGATCGGAGCAAATCTGAGCGGCGCCAAGTACACCCTGGCGGTCCCCGACTACACCTACGCGGCAGGCCTGAGAGACTTCAAGGATATCCAGCGTTTCGCTCCGGCGCTCAATAACTCCATCTATGGGATCGAGCCCGGCAATGACGGCAACCGGCACGTGCTGGAAATGCTGAAGCAAAATCAATTTGATCTCGGTGATTTCAAATTGATCGAGTCCAGCGAGCAAGGCATGTTGGCTCAAGTCGAACGCGCCTATCGCGACAAAACCCCGGTCGTGTTCCTGGCGTGGGAGCCGCATCCCATGAACATGCGCTTCGCGTTGAAGTACCTCAGTGGGGGCGATGAAGTCTTCGGCCCCAATTTCGGCGGCGCAACCATTTACACCGTGACCCGCAGGGGCTACAGCACCGAGTGCCCCAACATCGGCCGATTGCTGAGGAATCTGAAGTTTTCCCTGCGCGGGGAGAGCGAAATGATGGCGTCAATCCTGGACCTGCACGAGACACCCGAGATCGCGGCAACAAAGTGGCTGAAAGCCAACCCGACCGCGGCCAAGGCATGGCTCGACGGGGTGCTCATGTTTGATGGCCGTCCCGCCGGCGCCGCCGAGACTCAGGCGGCACGGCCGCTGCGCGCCGGCGGCTTCGAACAATGGATCGTCGCTCATAAGATTCCGGTGGGTGATGCGATGGCCGTGGCGATCGACTACATCAAGACGCATGGCACTTTTCTATTCGATGGAATTTCCATCGTGATTCGCGGCCTGGTCAACGGCGTGACGGCGCTGTTGCGCACCCTGCCGGCGCCGGCGTTGATCGTTGCCGTCGCCGCTCTTGCCTGGGTCTTGCGCCGTTCCGTTGCGCTGGCGGCCTTCGTGGCGCTGGCGCTGCTGTTCATACTCAATCAGGGTTATTGGTTGGCCACGATCGAAACGCTCGCGCTCGTCATGGTCGCCACCGTGGCATCGGCAGTCATCGGCGTGCCCGTGGGTATCGCGGCCGCACATCGGCCGCGGCTGTTCGCGGCGCTGCGGCCGGCCCTCGACTTGATGCAAACGCTGCCGACTTTCGTGTACTTGATTCCGACTCTCGTATTGTTCGGACTCGGCGTGGTTCCCGGGCTGATTTCGACGGTGATCTTCGCGCTGCCGGCCCCGATTCGCCTCACCCATCTGGGCATCTCCTCGGTACCGAAGCCGCTCATCGAGGCAGGCGAGGCTTTTGGCGCCACGCCCATGCAGCTTTTGTGGAAAGTGGAATTACCGAGCGCCGCACCGACCATCGTGGCGGGAATCACCCAATGCATCATGCTGAGTCTCTCGATGGTGGTGATCGCCGCCCTGGTGGGCGCCGGCGGGCTCGGTGTACCGGTGGTGCGCGCGTTGAATTCGGTGCAGGTCGGCATGGGTTTCGAAGCCGGTTTCACCATCGTATTGCTGGCCATCATATTGGACCGCATGAGCAGACCGTCAGAACGCGGCGCGCCGCGATGAACTCGGCAATTGAATTCAAGGACGTAGACATTTTATTCGCGGCCGCGGACCGCGCCGGTCGCGTAGGATTGCGCGATGCGCTTGCCGCGCTCGACGCCGGCGGCACACGCACTGACATTCAAGACAGATACGGCGTCATCGTGGGTGTGGCCGGCGCCAATCTAAGTGTTGCCTGCGGCGAAATTTCGGTGCTGATGGGCCTCTCGGGCTCGGGCAAATCCACGTTGTTGCGTGCGGCAAACGGATTGAACCCCGTCACCCGCGGCCATGTGTTGGTGCGCGACGGCGACTCCACCATCGACGTCGCCACCTGCGGCACATTGCAGATGCGACGCCTGCGGCGCGAACGCGTGGCCGTGGTGTTCCAGCAATTCGGCTTGCTGCCGTGGCGCACAGTTCGTGAAAACGTCGGCTTTGGCCTGGAAGTACGCGGCGAAGCCGCCGAAAAACGCAGAACAATCGTCGATGAGAAGCTGGAACTGGTCGGACTGACGAAGTGGGCCGAGCATCATGTCAGTGAACTTTCGGGCGGTATGCAGCAACGCGTCGGGTTGGCCCGCGCGTTTGCGACGGATGCCGATATTCTGCTGATGGACGAACCATTTTCGGCGCTCGACCCCCTGATCCGGGGCAAGCTGCAGGACGAACTTCTCACGCTGCAGGCGCTCGTGAAGAAGAGCATCCTGTTCGTCAGCCACGACTTGGACGAGGCGCTGCGCCTGGGCGATCGCATTTCGATTCTTCAGAACGGCCGAATCATTCAAACGGGCACGGCCGAAGACATCGTACTGGCACCCGCCGATGACTACGTGGCCGAGTTCGTGCGTCATATGAATCCGCTCACCGTGTTGACCGGCGGCATGATCATGCAGCGCCGTGCGCATATGGCCGGCGATGCAGACTGCGTGTGGCTCGACCACGGGCGGCGCTATCGGCTGTCCCTGAATTCGGCGGACCAAGCGATCGAGCTGCGGCTCGACGGCGTCTCGCATTCGCTGTGTCACATCAAGGACGATTCCGATCTGAACCAGCTTGCCTCAGGGGTGGCGGTTGCGCCCGCCTCGCTGTCGCTTCAATCGATCATTCAGCTGCGCCAGAGCACGGGTCACCCGGTGTTGCTCGCCGAAGACGGTAGAATTCTCGGCGTCTGCGGCGAGACTGAAATTATCCGGGCGCTCGCCAGCGGGCGCCCCTGAGATTCCAAGTCCCGACCATCACTCCGGCAGTTGCATCTTGCGAAGCAGCGCCAGGTATCGCGGATCGCCATGCAAGGCGTGAAAGGCGGGTTCGGATTTCACATTGGTCAGAAGCTTCGCCTGCGCACTGAATGCCCGATTCAACCACTCGAACGCGAGCGCTGAATTGCCGGAAAAGCCATATGCCTTGGCGATGACATAGCAGGCACGCCGCGGGTGTTTCTCGATGAGGTCGGCGAGGATGGCGCGCGCGCGCTCATCATGCCCGAGCGCATGCTCCGCCGCGGCGAGACAAGCGCGCGCAGTATCGTCGGGGTGCGGTTCGCACTCGCGCCTTGCGGCCGCGGGTTGGCGGTCCGTCAGATAGGAAAATCCCGCGTTGCCTGACAAGCCTTCGTAGTGGGGGCTGAATACACGGATTTTCTCGAATGTCCGCCGCGCGTCGGCTCCCTGGCCCGCGTAGTAATAGCACATGGCCAATATCTCCACGGAATCCATGTCCAGCGGATCGAGGTCCACGACATGGCGCTGGGCGGCCACCGCCGCGACCACGTTGCCGAGTGACAGCTGCAGCAACACCATGCGCCGATTGGCCTTGACGTCATTCGGATCGAGCGCCAGCGCCCTCTCAAGATCGGCCCGGGCACCGGCCCAGTCGTATTGGACATAGTGCAGCAGAGCGCGATCCGAGTAGGCTTCCGCCAGCGCCGGGGCAAGGGCCACCGCATGGTCGGCGTAGTCCATCGCCTGGCGGATGACATCCGGCTGGTCCGCGTCCGAGAAGTCCCTGACGGCCAAGTACTCGGCCATCGCAAGGGCCGCGAACGCCGGCCCAAAGGCGGGGTCGAGCTCGATAGCCCGCCGAAAGGCATCGTGGGCAGCGAGGAGGCCGTCGTAGCTGCCGAGTTGGTAAAAGTGCCTGCCGCGCAGATACTGATCGTAGGCTTCGGGATTCGCGGTACGCCGTTCGGCGAGTTGCGGACCCGGCGATCTCAGCCGCAACTTCAGGGCATCGACCACGGCCGCGGAAATTTCGTCCTGTACTTTGAAGATATCGCGGACGTTGCGCTCATAGGTGTACGACCAGACTTGGTAACCGCTGTCGGCACGAACCAGTTGAACACTGACACGGATGGTGTCGCCGGCTTTGCGCACGCCGCCCTCGAGCACGTAGGCAACACCGAGGTCGCGGCCGATGTTTTTCACCTGCACCGAGCTGCCCTTGAAGTAGAACGAGGATGAGCGCGCAGGCACTTTGAGGTCCGGCATCTGCGCCAGGAGATCCAGCAGCTCTTCCGCGAGTCCATCCGCGAAATATTCCTGATCTTTCTTCTCGCTCATATCGATGAACGGCAGGACCGCAACGGAGCGTTCCGGCGCCGCTGCCGCGGCGCTCGATGCCTCGATCGTCGCGGGCGGCGCGCCGCCGGGGATTGAAGCCGGCCGTGCGGTCGCGCCCGCCGCCATCGCTGCCGGGGGGGCGCTTTCACGGCGCAAGGTGTATCCAACTGTGGCGATGATGGCAGCGAGCGCCGTCGCCGCAACTGCAACCGCGGATTTATTACGCCGCGCGAATTTCCAAACCCGATCAGTGATTCGCGCAGGCAGCGCCTGGATGGGTTTTCCGGCGAGGTAGCGTTCGATATCTTCCGCGAAGGCCGCGGCGCTCTGATATCGCGTCGATGGCTCCCTGTCGAGCGCTTTGAGCGCGATCGCGTCCAGATCGCCGCGTAGTTGCCGAGCCCACGCATCGCTCGCGGGCGGGTGATCAGCGCTTGCCGGTAGGCTATGCAGTTCGCTCGGCTTTTTTATCTCGAGCGTGCCGATCGCCTGCTCGAGCAGACCCATCGACGCAGCGCTTTTCATTCGATAGGGCCTGCTGCCCGTCAATAACTCGCAGAGCAAGACACCCAGGGAATAAACGTCGCTGCGCCCGTCGACCGGATCGCCGCGCAGCAGCTCTGGGCTGGCATAGTCCGGCGTCAATGCCCGGCCGTAGATGCTCGTGAGGGGAGTTTTGTCCGTTTCGTCGCTCTCGAGCAATTTGGCGACTCCGAAGTCAAGAAGCCTCACTTGCGCTGATTCAGTCACCAGAATGTTCGAGGGCTTGAGGTCTCGATGGATGACCTGCTTCGCATGCGCGAACCGCACGGCTTCGAGCACCTGCAGAAAGAGCCCCAGCCGATCGGCAAGCCCCAACCGGTGCGCATCGCACCACTCCGTCAGTGGTCGGCCCTGGACGTACTCCATGGCCAGGTACGGGCGCCCGCCGGCATCGATGCCCGCATCGTAAAGACGCGCGATATGGGGATGCTCGAGGCCCGCCAGGATGTCGCGCTCCACCGCGAAGCGCTGCGCCAGATCCTGCCGCAGGTGACTCAGCAGCGGCAGCTTGAGGGCCACCTCGCGCTTGAATGCGCCATCCGCGCGCCGGGCCAGCCATACCTCGGCCATGCCTCCCTGCCCAAGTGATCGAAGCAATTCGTACGGGCCCACTTTCGCGCCGGATTGCAGACCGCTGGTCGCATCGACATCCTGAAGGTTCGGCGGCACCTCCAAAAAGGACCGGAGCTCCGCGCTTTTCGTCGCGTCGGGCAGCAATGCTGCCCGGAGTACCTGAGCCAGGTCTTGGTACTCGGGGGATAGATCCGCGAGCCATTGGCGGCGAGCGGCTTCATCGAGAGGCAGCGCCTCGTCCAGAAGTCGACTCATCAGTGCCATCTGCTGAATCGTCAGCCTCATCGGTCCCTCGGGCGCCGGGCGTGCGCCGCCAGCCGCTCAGTGCTCAGCGCAGTGTCTCTGCGAGGATCAGCCGCGCCTTCTCCCAGTCGCGTTGCACCGTGCGTTCGGTGACGTTCAGCGTCTCCGCAATTTCCTTCTCGCTGTAGCCCCCAAAATAACGCATTTGCGCGACCTGGGCCAAACGCGGTTCCGCCTGTTCCAATTCCTCGAGTGCCTCATGCACCCTCAAGACGGTCTCGTTGCCGTCAGCGACGCTGGCTGAGATTTTGGTCGACAGCGTCAAGTGCGACCTATCGCCGCCCCGCTTTTGTGCGATGCGCTCGCGAGCCGTGTTGACGATCACCGAACGCATCACCTGGGAGGCATAGGCGAAGAAGGCGCGCCGGTCCTCGGCGCGGAGCTCGCCCGCACTCACAAAGCGCAAGTAGCTCTCGTGCACCAAGCAGGTCGTGTCCAGCACCACATCGCGTGCGCCCTCGCGCAGCCGCGCGCGTGCCAGGCGGTGCAGCTCGGCGTAGGCGGCCGCGAACAGCGCATCGCGTGCGCCCGAATCGCCGGCCTGCATTCGTCCGATTAGCTCGGTGAGCTGGTTCAAGAGCGCCTTCCATCCCGCGATGTCGCAAAGGTATCTCGTCTGCACGGCTCACGCACCTCGAGAATATTCCGTGTACGGATGTCGGTTTCGGCCCCTGGACCGCGTCTATATGGATGAAGCGGCGAAAAGCATCGGTTCGGCAGCTCAATCAGGCGCCCTCGCCCGGCGGCCCGAATCATACCGACCGCTCGGCCAGTTCTTTTTTTTGAAACCACAGGAGATTTCCATGAACACCATGACCACTTCCTTCCGCTTTCGTGGCGTCGTTGCGGCTGCCATCCTCGGCGCTCTTGCCTGCGGCCTGTCGACGGTGGGCACCGCGGCCGAGCCCACGGATCCGCCGCAAATCACGGTCAAATTCGCGGACCTCAAAGTCTCGACTCCCGACGGTGCGGCTGCCCTTTATGGCCGTATCCACCGGGCGGCCCGCCAGGTCTGCGATCGTTTTGACGGAGGCGACCTGCGCTCCAAAATGCGGATGGCTACCTGCGTGTACCAAGCGATCGCGGGTGCGGTCGCAAAAGTCGACCAACCCGCATTGTTCGCCGTCTACAACGCGCACAACGGTCAGCCGACGCCGATCGTGCTGGCTGCCAGCCGCTAGCCCGTCCGTTGCGCGGCGGCCGACCACCGCCGCGCAACATCAGCCTCGCGACCCCCAGGGGACTTGCCATGAACATCAATCGGCGCATCGCCGCAGGGACAGCCGCGACGAATAATCGCTGGACGATCGCCTTCGCCGCCTCGGTACTGATGCTGACGATCGGCACCATTTACTCTTGGGGGATTTTCACACAGCCCCTGCTGGTCGCTTTCCGCTGGGACCTCACGGTGACGACTTGGGCCTACGCAATCGCCAATTTCTCGCTGGCGGCCATCGGTGCCGTCATCGGCGGCTTTTGGCAGGACAGGGTCGGTCCTCGAACCGTGGCCATGGTCGGTGTGACGCTCTGGGGCTTGGGCAATGTCGTGGCGGGTGTTGGCACCGCGGCCTTCGGTGCACCCTGGCTGTACGTGAGCTATGGAATCATCGGCGGCATCGGCGCCGGCATGGCCTACATCACCCCCCTGTCGATGGTCACAAAGTGGTTTCCCGACAGGAAAGGACTTGCGGGCGGGCTGGTTGCCGGCGCCTTCGGACTCGGAGCATTTCTCTACAATCAGATCGTTCCTCGTCTCTCTGGTTTTCACGCGGCTGCCGAGCACGCAGGCGGATTCATCGCCGCAAAAACCGCCGCCAAGGCGGCAGGCGGGAGTTTTGATCCGGCGGCGCCCAGCGTTGCCTTCAGCGCGGCTGATCTCGGCACCCTGATGCACGTGTTTGTCGCCTCGGGCATCGTCTTTCTCATCGTCGGATTAGGGGCCGCATCGCTGTTTCGAAATCCTGCGCCGAGCCGCCTGCTGACGGCGGCTCAGAAGCCCGCGCAGGGCTACGCGCCCCTGCAAGTCATCGCCATGCCACAGTTCTACCTGCTGTGGCTGCAACTCTTCGTCAACGTCATCGCCGGTATCACGATCATATCGAACGCGGTTTTCATGCTCACCGACCTCACCAGGGTCGCCTCCGCCTCGATTGCACCGCTGTTTGGCCTCGTCAGCGTTTTCAATGCGCTCGGCCGTTGTTTCTGGGGCGCCATCTCGGATCGAATCGGGTGTCAGCACACGTTTGCCGCGATGTTTGCCGTTCAGGCACTCACCGTGTTGCTGCTGGCTCAAACGCACGAGCTCGTGCCTGCGCTTGCCGCCGTCTCGGTGATCCTGCTCTGTTGCGGCGGCGGCTTCGGAACGATGCCCTCATTCAATGCGAGCTGCTTCGGCACGAAGTTCATGGGACTGAACTACGGCCTGATTCTATCGGCGTGGGGCTTCGCCGGATTGATCGGGCCGATCATCGCCGCTCGCGCCAAGGATTTGACCGGATCATTCTCAGGGATGTTGCCGCTCATCGCGCTCGTGCTGCTGGCATCCGTGATCCTTCCTTACCTCACGAGGAAACCGGCGGATCACCCGAGAGCCGGTGCTGCAGCGGCAACGTCAGCTTGTTCGGAAGCGTGCTTGACGCACGACCCCGTGACATGCTCGCGTATGATTTCCGCCAACCGTCGCGCACCAGGACCGGCATAGTCGCGGTCGGCAAACACCAGGTACAGTTCGCCCCAGCGCTCGCCGCCTTCACGCAGCGGCAGCGGCTTCAGTTCGCCGCGTTCCAGCTCGCCGCGCACGGTTTCCTCCGGAAACCACGCAAACCCCAAGCCCATGACGGCCGCGTGGATCGAAGTGGCTTTCTGGCTTACCGTCCAGCTCTGCTCCGCGCCGAGCCAGCTGCCGCTGCGGCGCTGGCTGCCCGTATCGCGAATGATCAGGTGGCGGTGCTTGCGTAAATCCTGCAGCGTCAATTCGCGCCCGAGTCGATGCAACGGATGGTCAGGGTGCGCAAGAGCGATGAAGCGCAACCGCATCAAATGGTCACCCATGAAGCCGGGCGGTATCTGTGAGCAGATGGCCAAATCAACCTTGCGCTGCAGGAGCGCCTCGTCGGTGCCGCTGAGCACGCTTTCATACAATTCGATGCGCGTTAGCGGCCGCTCGTCGGCAAAGCGCGCAAAGCATTGCAACAGCAGCCAGGTGGGAAAGATGATCTCCACCGACAGACGAAGCTCCGCTTCCCAGCCCGCGGCGAGGGTTCCGGCGGCCCCTTCCAGCGCGCCGGCCTCGTCCAACAGCGCCTTGGCCCGCCGATAGAGCACCTCGCCTGTGGGGGTGAGATGCGCCTTGCGGCCAACCACTTCGAAGATCTTTACACCGAGCAGGGCTTCCATTTTTTGCACGGCGTAGGTCACTGCCGACTGACTCTTGTGTAGTACTTCTGCGGCCTGGGCATAGCCGCCGGCATCAACCACGGCCAACAGGGAACGCCAGTGCTCGAGGGAAATCCGTGGGTTGGTGTCCATATATCAATTCAATAGATAGATAAGCCCTAAATATTCTACTTTTTTATCTAATCAATCAATACTTAGAATAACGCCAAGGAATACACCGTTCGAACCCTAGTCCAGGAGATTTACTCATGACCACCCTGCTGCAAATCAACGCCAGCATCAACAACGGCAACGGCGAGTCAAGCCGCCTCGCCAACCAGTTCGTTGCCGCCTTCCACAAGAGCCACCCCAAAGCCACGATTGTGGTGCGCGACGTCGCCGCGGCCGACCCGGTGCCGCATCTCAACGCCGAGCGGTTCGGCGCGTTCATTACCAAGCCGGAAGCTCGAAGCGCCGCCCAGCATGCGGTGGTCGCCTACTCCGACACCCTGATCAACGAATTGAAGCAGGCCGATGTCATCGTGCTCGGCTTGCCGATGTATAACTTCGGGGTGCCATCGCAGTTGAAGGCCTACTTCGATCACATCGCCCGCCTTGGAGCGACCTTCGAGTACACCGAGAAGGGTCCGGTGGGTAAACTCACCGGCAAGAAGGTGTACGTGTTCGCGGCTCGCGGTGGCGTTTATGCCCGCGATGGCGTCATCGAGGGTATCCCGATGGAAACGCAGACCAATTATGTGCGCGACTTCCTGCGCTTCGTAGGCATGTCCGACGTTGAATTCATTTACGCTGAAGGCCTTCACATGGGGCCGGAGAGCAAGCAGGCCGCTCTTGCCAAGGCAGAGGCCGAGATCGCGCGTCTCGCGGCGTGAGCTGGGCAAGTTTTCAGGAGAATTAAGATGAACAGCCGAACGCTGGCGCATGTCATTGAGTCCGTACCCACCTCCGACGGCGCCGGGGTCAAACTGCGCCGCAGCCTGGGCAGCCAGCGCGGCCTGCAGGTGGATCCATTCCTGATGCTCGACGAGTTTTACTCGGATAATCCCGACGACTACATCGCCGGGTTCCCGTCGCATCCGCATCGCGGCTTCGAAACCGTCACGTACATGCTCGACGGGCGCATGCGTCATGAGGATCACTTGGGCAATCGCGGCGACCTCGGCCCCGGCGATGTGCAGTGGATGACGGCCGCGCACGGCATCATCCACTCCGAGATGCCGCAGCAGAGCGAAGGGCGCATGCGCGGCTTTCAGCTGTGGCTCAATCTGCCGTCGAAGGAGAAAATGAAGCCCGCCAGCTACCGCGACATTCCCGCCGATGCGATCCCCCGGGTGGCGTTGAAGGATGGCGGCGAAGCGAAAGTCATTGCCGGCACGCTCGATCTCGATCGCAACTTCACCAGCGGACCGGTCAATAACGCAGCCGCACGGCTCAGCACGGATCCTTTGTACCTCGACATACGTCTACCCGCGGGCGGGATATTCAACGCCCCGACTCCTGTAGGTCACAATGCGTTCCTCTATGCCTATGAAGGCAGTGCCAATATCGGCCCGGCCGGAGCGGCGAAGCGGTTGCCGCACCGCGCGGCAGGTGTCCTGTCCGATGGAGACAGCATCCGCGTGGAGGCAGGACCCGAGGGCGTGCAATTTCTACTGCTCGCAGCCAGGCCGCTGCGCGAGCCCGTCGTGCAGTACGGTCCGTTCGTGATGAACACGCGCGAAGAGATCGAGCAGGCGCTCGCGGACTTTCGTGATGGCCGTCTGGCTTCGGCGGCTTGAGGGCCATTGCGGTCATGCGGAAGCTCTGGTCATGTACCGACAGCTCTGATGAAATCGGAGCCGGTGCTGCCTCGGCGCGAAGTCTCGACGACGCGCGCGATCTCGTGAAGATCACCGAGCACCGAGACCGTTGTCGGCCAGCGCCCGGCGCCTTGACCGCGAAGTCGAACGACCTCGCCGTTGGCGAGCTCGATCTCGAGGCGATTCTCCGGTCCGCGGGCTAGACCCAAGAAGCTCCGGGGCGGCGGTCGTTCGGGCGCAACGCGCGCGATGATGCCTTCGACGGTTCGTGTGGCGCGGGCAATGAGCTTGTAGCCGGCCGGATCGTGTCGCAGCGTGTCGATGCCGAGAGTGGGGATTTGCACCGGGTCGATCCACACACCAAATGCCCTGTGTATGAGCAGTGCCAGCTTGTCGGCAGAATCGCCGCCCGAGAGATCTCGGATGGGGTTTTCTTCGGCGAACCCTTGCGCCTGTGCGAGCGCGATCGCCTCCTCACGGGTTCTTCCATCGGCCCAGGCATCGAGCACGACCCCGCAGGTGCCGTTGACGATTCCCCTGATCTCTCGCACCGGTGATGAAAGACGTTCCAAGGTCTCGAGCGCAGGGAGCGCTCCGCCGACGGCTGCGGAACACCACAAACGCCGGTCCGCCCCATAAGTGTGGCCGAGCAAAGCGCCCCCGTGAGAGGCGACGGCCGCCTTGTTCGCGGTAACGACGAACTTATTGGCGAGCAAGGCGGCGGCGATCAGCCGGTAGGCCTGCTCGATGCCCCCGAAGCAGACGACGACGACATCGACTGCGTCCTTCAGGCCAAGCGACGGATCAGCACTCACTTCAGGGATCTCAGGATATCGATCCACGGTGCGCACCAACACGTGCCGGACCTCAAAGTGATTGGGATAGCGCTTCAAAGTTTCATATACGCCGCGGCCTACCACTCCGCAGCCGAACAGAGCAACGCGCAGCGGTCGGCGGCTCGACGGACTCGCTCGCACCGAGTTCTCCCACTCATCGCGGGTATGACCCACTTTGGTGGTGGTGGCTTCATTCGGGCGTCCCACTTCGAACGACAGCGCTCGAGCACGTGCGAAGTGCAGCGCCTTGGGTTGAATCAATGGGCCCGCCACCTCGATCGCCCGCTCCCAGGAGAGCGCGGAGAACCGGCCCGCGCCGGCGCTCCGCGAGGGGTCAGCATCGAATACGCCGGGCACGTCCTTGAGCAAGCGGCATCCGGCACCGAGACCGGCAGCCAGGAAAATCGCCGAGAGGTCCGAGCCGCCACGACCAAAGAGTGCGATGCGACCTTCCGGGTCGATGCCAAAAAAGCCCGGCAATACCAGAATCGGCGAACTGACCCATAGTCTCTCGAGCGCTGCCCGATCGACGCTTACGGGCATGCTCTCCAGCGGCGCGCCTTCCGCCATGAGGCCAATTTCGCGCGGATCGGCGATTCGGGAAGGGAGGCCGTATTGGCGCAGCGAGCCGTGCAGCAGCGCCGCAGTTTGGCTCTCACCGGTGGCGATGAACGCCGCAGCGGCTTCGGGACATTCCGATCCCAATGCGGCCTCAACTTCACCGAGAAGCTTATCGGTAATCCCTTCGAACGCCGAGACGACGGCGAGAACGAGTTGACCCGAGCGAAAGCGGCGGTAAATCTCGTCGATCGCGACGTATAGATCGCCGCTGGAGCGCAGCACGGAGCTGCCGAATTTGAGAATCTGGATCGGAGGCATACGATCGGCACCTTGGTATTTACGGAAGGCGCCAATCGAAGCTGCTTGCGGGAAATTGACCCCGAGGTGAACCTAAGGGCCATTCGCTTTAGCTGAATTTGTTAAGCGCCCGCAAGCTGAGGATCAAATTGGCGCGCCGGAAGGTTACCGACAGCTCCTGGGCTGTGTCAAGGAGGCACGCCGGGAACGCCCGGACCCTGTAGAGTGCCCGTGCCTTGCCTTGGAAGCGCCACTGGACGGTCACTGAAGGGGGAAACATCGAGATGGCAATTCAAACCGTTGAAGCGTCACCGCAGGCCTATGCGCGAATCGGCGGCGCGCTGTACCTCATCATCATAGTTCTGGGCGCTTTTGCCGAGGGGTTTGTCGCGAACAAACTGGTTGCCCCGGGTGACGCCGCAACCACGGCTCACAACATCATGGGCGCGCCGATGCTGTGGAACCTCAGCGTCGCCGGCGACTTGATCGTCGTGCTGTGTGCGGTTCCCTTGCTATGGATCGAATACCTGTTGCTGAGGCCGGTCAGCAAACAGCTGATCCTGCTTGGCGTGATGTTCAACCTGGTGTCGCTTGCCGTCGAGTCCATCAGCAAGTTGTTTCTTCTCGCAATATCGCCGATGTTGGGAAATGCCCAATACTTGAAGGCATTTGGAACCCAGCAGCTGCAGGTTCTCGCGAACTTCACCTTGGAGTCCCATGACATTGCCTTCAATATCGCGCTGATATTTTTTGGTTTTACATGCCTCGTGAATGGCTATCTGATCTTCAAGTCAGGATACTTGCCGAAGTTCATCGGCGTCTTGATGCAAATCGCCGGCTTGAGCTATCTGATCGCCTGTTTTGCGGCGCTTTTTGCCCCGACGCTGTCGGATCAGCTGACACCCGCCATTCTCATTCCGCCGCTGATCGGTGAATCATCTTTTTGTCTGTGGCTGCTGATCAAGGGCGTGAATCTCGCGAAGTGGAGAGAGCGGGCAAGCGTTGACTTCAGGCCCTGATCACCCTGCGGCCTGCGGCCTGCGTTCTCCGACAACGGTCATCCACGTCCTGCGAATCGCCGCAATACGTCAAGAAGGCAGCGGCTGCCCACGCGCGTAGGAAACCATTGATTTGCCGCTGCAATGCCCGCAGCATGTGTGCTTCATCCAAGCTCAGGAATTCCACGATGAGAGCGACCGTTGGCGTGGACAGGCTCAAGATCGACAAAGTCTTGTACGATTTTGTCAATGACGAGGCGATCGCGGGCACCGGGGTGCAAGCTCCGCGGTTTTGGAGCGGATTTTCCACCCTGGTGCAGGCTTTCGCGCCTCGCAACGCCGCGCTGCTCCGCCTGCGAGACGACCTGCAGGCCAAGATCGACGCCTGGCATCGCCAAAATCCGGGCCCTGGTTTCGATCGGTCGAAGTACCAGGCGTTCCTACGCGGGATTGGCTATTTGGTGCCCGAAAAGGAAAGCTTCGCGGTCAGCACATCGAATGTCGATCCCGAGATCGCCCACATCGCCGGCCCGCAATTGGTCGTACCGGTCAGCAACGCCCGCTATGCGCTGAATGCCGCGAATGCCCGCTGGGGAAGCCTATACGACGCGCTGTATGGAACCGATGTGATACCGGAAGAGGGGGCTCCTCGCGGCGGCCGATACAATCCGCAACGCGGCGCGAAAGTCATCGCCTTCGTGCGCGATTTTTTGGATCAACACTTTACCCTCGCCGACGGCTCACATGGCGATGCGGTCAGCTACCGGTGCGGGCAGAAGGGCCTCGATGTGCGGTTGAAGAACGGCAGCGCCACGCATCTGAAAGACCCGGGCGCTTTCTGCGGCTATCAAGGCGACGGCATTTCTCCCACGGCCCTTTTGCTGGTTCATCACGGCCTGCACGTGGAATTGCATATTGACCGCAGCCACCATATCGGCCGCGACGATCCGGCCGGCATCAGCGACGTCGTGTTGGAGTCGGCCATCACGACCATTCAGGACTGCGAGGATTCGGTCGCCGCCGTGGATGCGGACGACAAGGTTCTGCTGTATCGAAATTGGCTGGGATTGATGACCGGAAGTCTCGAAGCCCGTGTCGACAAGGGGCACACTTCGATCACCCGCCGCCTGAACCCGGATCGCCGCTACCGGACACCGGACGGCAAAGAACTGGTCCTCTCCGGGCGAAGTCTCATGCTGGTGCGCAATGTGGGACATCACATGCTCACCGAAGCCGTGACGCTGGACGATGCGCCGATTCCGGAGACTTTCATCGATGCGGCGGTGACCGTGCTGATTGCGCTGCATGATGTTCGCGGCGCAGGTGCGCGCCGCAACTCTCGCGCCGGATCGGTGTACGTGGTCAAACCGAAAATGCATGGGCCTCAGGAGGTCGGCTTTGCGGACGAGCTGTTCGGTGCGGTGGAGCAGCTTCTCGGATTGCCGCACAACACGGTGAAAATCGGCATCATGGACGAAGAGCGCCGCACCAGCGTCAATCTCGTGGAATGCATACGCGCCGCCCGCGAGCGCGTGGCATTCATCAACACCGGCTTTCTGGACCGCACGGGCGATGAAATCCACACGTCCATGGAGGCCGGCGTCGTTCCGCGGAAAGCTGAACTGAAAAAGGCGGTTTGGCTCGATGCCTATGAACGGCAAAACGTTGACATTGGATTGGCCTGCGGATTGCGCGGGCACGCGCAGATCGGCAAGGGGATGTGGGCCATGCCCGACCTGATGGCGGACATGCTGCGGATCAAGATTGCCCATCCTCAGGCCGGCGCGAACACCGCCTGGGTGCCCTCGCCCACGGCCGCGACCTTGCACGCGCTGCACTATCACCAGGTGAATGTCGCTGAAGTCCAGGCGCAGCTGGCCAAACGGCCGCGGGCGTCACTGGACGAAATCTTGACGCCTCCGCTGGTCGTCGCACCCCAGTGGCCCAATCTTCAGGTCGAGGAAGAACTCAACAACAACGCGCAGAGCATCTTGGGCTATGTGGTGCGGTGGATCGACGCCGGCGTGGGATGCTCCAAGGTGCCGGACTATTACGATGTGGCGCTCATGGAAGACAGGGCCACGCTGCGGATCTCGAGCCAGCATGTCGCCAATTGGCTGCTGCACGGCATCTGCACCACCGATCAGGTCATGACCGCCTTGCGAAATATGGCACGCGTGGTCGATCAGCAGAACGCGGGCGATCCGACCTACCGGCGCCTCACGGAAAACACCGAAGGCAACGTGGCCTTCAAGGCGGCGTGCGATTTGATTTTCAAAGGCCGGGAACAGGCCAATGGCTACACCGAGGTCATCTTGACTGCCCGCAGGATCGAGAGAAAGGCGCAGGCTGCCCGCGTTGCCCCCTAAGCGCGTTGCCCCCTAAGCGCGTTGCCCCCTAAGCGCGTTGCCCCCTAAGCGCGCGTTGCCCCCTAAGCGCCCAATTGCGTTGCCAGATCCACCACGGAACGGCAGTGAACTTCGGCCGGGCCGGGTCCATCGCCCGAGCCCGGGCGCTCCTCGGGCCGCGCAATAAAAGCAGTCCGCAAGCCGACCGCGGCGGCCGCCTCCAGATCGCTGCCGTGAGCGGCGCACATCATGCACTGTTCCGGCCTCAGGTCGAAGGCATCTGCCGCCGCCAGATACACGGCGGGTTTGGGCTTGAAGTCCCGCGCGTGATCGGCGCCGAGTATCGCGTCCCAATGAAAATTATTCCGCCGCGCCAGATCGCACATAATGGCCGTATTGCCGTTCGATACAGGCGCGATCAGGAAACGCTGCCGCAGCCGAGCCAAGCCGGGCTGCACGTCCGGCCATGCGTCAAGGCGATGCCATGCGAGGGTGAGACGGTCCAGGTCGGCGTCGGGCAGATTTTCCATGCCGAATCGCGGCAAAATCCGCTGCAATGTCTGCCGATGCAGCAGGTCGAGTTTCGTGTACGGCACCCGGCCGGAACGGATCTCTTCCATGGAGGGCTGATACTGCGCGCGCCATGCATCGGCGAGCGCCGGCCAATCCAGCGACACACCGCGGCCCCTCAATAGCAGTTCTGCTTCGCGCGCGACCCCGGACCTCCAATCCACCAACGTGCCGAAGACATCGAAGAACAGCGCCTTGACGCCGCTCGCGAGCATGCCGGCTAGTGCGAAGGCAGCTTTTCCACCACGCCGCCCTTCATGACGAACGACACATGCGTAACGGCGCTGATGTCATCCAACGGAGATCCCGGCACGGCAATGATGTCGGCGAAGTAGCCGGGCTTGAGCTCCCCGATTTGCCCCGCCCAGCGAAGCAGCTTGGCGCCGTTGATCAGGTCGGCCTGCAGGACCTGGAGTGGTTTCATTCCGTACTTCACCATCAGTACGAGTTCACGTGCTTGAGTTCCATGGGGAAAAGGACCCACATCGGAACCGACCGCAAAGGGGATGCCCGCGGCAATCTGTTTTTTGAATTCCGCGATCTTGTAATCGAACATCGGACGCTCGCGCTTCGCGCCCGCCTCCGACTCATTCATGAAATATTCGAAAATGGCGAAGGTCGGAACGGCCGGAATATCCTTTGCCTTCATGATCCGCATCGTTTCATCGCTGAGCTGCGTGGCGTGATCGATCGAGGCTACGCCGGCCTCAGCGGCATACAATGTTCCCGGCTCGCCCATGGCATGCACGGCGACATTGCCGCCGAAGCGTGCGGTTTCCTCCACCGCGGCCTTCAGCTGCGCAAGCGTGTATTGGTACGGCGTGTGCAGGACGCCGTCGCGCATCGAGTCTGAGCCGGTCTCGTACATCTTGGCGAAATCGGAGCCCTCCTTGTGCTGCTGTCGGATCGCAGCCACGATTTCATCCGTGCTGTTGGCATAGGTCGCGTTCGAGAGCACCTGCTGCGCGGGATTGAAGTGATTGGCATCCTCATGGCCGCCCAGGATATCGATGGCATTGCCGGAGATTCGCAGGCGCGGCCCCGGGATGAGGCCCTTGTTGATGGCATCGCGCACCGCCGTGTCTGCCGATCCCGCACCCTCCGTGCCCATGTCACGTTCCGCCGTGAAGCCGGCCATCAGATCGTCTCTCGCCGCGAGAATCGCCAGTACGGTCCGCTGCGGTACCGATTCCTCGACGGTCTGCAGATCTTCGGCACCCGGATGCAGGAACAGGTGCACATGCGCATCGATCAAGCCGGGCAGCAACGTGGTGTCGCCGAGATCGATCACTTGTGCGCCGGGCGGGCGCGATACGGACGTGCCCACTGCTGAGATGCGCTCGCCGTCGACCAGGATTTCTCCCGGTGAGATCACCCTTCCGGTGCCGATTTCCAGCAGATGCGCCGCGCGCAGCACCACGGCATGCGGCAGCGCCGGCTGGGCGAAGGATTGCGAATATCCGGCCAGCGTCAGCGCCAACATCGAGCCGGCCACGAAAGTCGCTGTCTCAAGCGCACGAACGATCGGCGTCTTGCATGCATTAGCCATTGTCTCGACTCTCCTCAAGGGTAGTTTGCTCACTTCAACGGCGGGAACATCGGCGGCGGATGCCGGGTCTGGGTCGCCTGCTCGAACGCATAGGCGAACTTGATCAGCGTCCCTTCACTGAAGCTGTCGCCGAAAAACGTCAGACCTGCGGGCAGCACGTCATGCGTGTAGCCCATGGGAACGGTGATGGCCGGAAATCCGCTTTGCGGCGACAAGACTTGGCTGTTGTCTCCGGCGGGGCTTTGATCATCGCCGACTTTGCGGGGAGCATTGCTCCAGGTCGGGTAGATGATCGCCTGCACCTTGTATTGCATCATCGCCGCGTGGATCGCGGCGCGGAACGCGATCTTTTTGTCGTTGTGGTAAACATCCGGGCAAACAGTATGGTCAGTTTCGCTACCAGGCTTGGCCGCGGCAGTTTGCTTCAGACGGCGTTCGATGTAAGGAAGATAGAGCCCGGATTCGATGATCTCCGCCAGATTTTTGTACGGCGCGCCTTGGCCGTGCTTCGCAAGATAGCCATTCAGATCAGATTGAAAATCTCCGCAGAAAATATCCTGGGTCAACGCTTCGAAATTTGGAATCACGAAAGGGTCGATGATTTGCGCCCCACGGGACTTCAATTCCAAAATCGCCTTTTCGGTGAGCGCCTTGATTTGCGGGTCTGTGGTCGGCGAATCCACATAAGGACGAAACACGCCGATACGGGCGCCGCGCAAGCCGTTGCGGTCGAGAAACATCTTGTACGACTTCGGAATGTGGCCTTCGGCATTCCGGGTAATCGGATCTTCCGGGTCAACTCCGGCGAGAACGTCCAGCAGCGTCGCCGCATCCTCGACGCTGCGCGCGATGGGGCCGCCGACATCGGCGCTGAGGAACAGGGGAATGATGCCGTCGCGGCTGGTGAGCCCGATGCTCGGGCGAATTCCGACGAGCGCGTTATGGGACGAGGGACCGCGTATCGAATTGCCCGTGTCGGTGCCAAGGCCCACCGCGCCGAAGTTCGCCGCGACCGCGGCGGCGGTTCCTCCGCTCGACCCTGCGGGCACGACCTCGAGGTTGTAAGGATTGCGCGTAATACCGGCAATGGAACTGACTGTTTCGTAGGGGCTGAAGGCCCATTCGGCCATGTTGGATTTTGCCAGGATGATGGCACCGGCTTCGCGAAGCCGGCGAACCATGAAGGCATCGCTGGACGGGACAAATCCTTTCATGGCCAGCGAGCCGCCCGTGGTCGGCAGGTCTTTCGTGTCGTAATTATCTTTGACAATCACCGCAATGCATTGCAGGCCGCCGATCTTTTGGCTGAGGTTGAACTCCGCGTCAAATCTGTCGGCTTCGGCCAGGGCATTTGGATTCAGCACCACGAGCGAGTTCAAACGCGTGCTCTGATCGTAGGTCCGTATGCGCTCCAGATACTCCGCCACGATCTGGTGGCAGGTGACTCGATGTTCGCGAATGGCCTGCTGCGTCCCGGCAATGGTCGTTTCCGTGATCTCAAAGCGCTCAGCGGCATGCGCAGGTATCGCCGCGACGGCGATGCTTGTAATCAGCAGAATGATGGGCCACATGGTCGGGCAGCTCTTATTGGGGGCGCACAGTATAGCCTCGGGCAGAGGCGGACCCTCGCGTCGAGTGTTCGCACCTGGCTTTGAACGCGTAGCGCTTCCTCCGGTGAAAGCTGTAGAAATTGAACTTGAACACAGCACACCCGGTCAAAATGACGCTACCTTCCGCGCCAGGCATTCAAAGCCTTGTCCGCGGCAGACGTGAAAAAGGGGAGACATATCCGTATGTTATACAAAATTCCTCGCCTAAACTCTCTTCGATGGCCGCTGGCCTTGGCGTGCGCCCTCCTCGCGAGTTGCGACGATGGCCGCCGCGGTTGCTTTGACTGCGGCCATATCGCGCCCCGTGAATTTTCTGCCGGCGTGGTCAGCGCCGATTTCAACGGTGACGGCTTCGCCGATGTCGTCGCGCTCAGTCTGGTGCTGCCGCCGGTGTCCGGCAGCCCCTCCAACATCAAGGCGTATTTATCGACCGCCGCCGGTGTCTTCGCGGCGCCTGTGTTTACCCCGGACGGGTCCAATCCTTTGTATTTGGCCGCCGCGGATCTCAACGGCGATGGGTTGCCTGACGTGGTGTCGGCCAGCTTCGATGATGGTGCGCTCAATATTTTCTTCAACAACAAGGCGAGCCCGGGCACATTCAATCCCGCGCTGTCCTTGAACTCTCCGGGCGCGTCCCAGGTCGCGATTGCCGATATGAACGGCGATGGCCTGCCCGACTTGGTGTCCGCCGATTTCAATGTGTCGCTGTTCGTGCAGACTTCTCCCGGAACCTTCGCGGCACCGATCAGCCTGTATGGCGGAGGCGCCAATTGGGTGGCGCTCGGAGATCTCAATGGTGACGGCGCCGCCGACGTGGCGCTCACGGATGACGTCGGCGTCAAGGTGCTCATGCACACCGGCGCCGCCTCAGCCACGACCTATGCCGCGCCCGTCACGGTATTTACCCAATCCCCCAATGCAAATGTCGTCGGCGCCAACATCATCGCCATCGCCGACGTCAATGGGGACGGGCTCAATGATCTTCTCATCACCGATCCCGGTCCGACCGGCGGCATGTCGCCCGCCGTTTATGTGCTGTTGCAGGATCCGGCAAATCACGGATCGTTTCTCCCACCCGTGGGCTACGCCATTGCCACCCAGGATCTGCCCCAGTCCATCCTCGTCAGAGATCTCGAGGGCAGCGGCAAACTCGATATCGTGATCGGCGGCGCCAATTCGGTCACGGTTCTGCTGCACGATCCGGCGAACCCCGGCAAGTTCCTGCCCGCGAACATTTACCCGGCCCCGGGCGCCAATGAAATCGCCATCGCGGATATCAACGGCGACGGCAAGCTCGATATCGTGGTCAGCAACGGCATCACATTCCCGATGCAAGGCGGCGTTGCCACCACGCATCCTGGTGTATTGCTGCAAAGTGCGACGACGCCGGGCACCTTCGGGCCGCTGCAGGATCTTCCTTGAGCGATTACATTCGTCGATTGGATTTTTAGCCGTCACGTTTCTGATCGAACGTGCTCCAACGCACGCACGACGTGCAGTTGTAAGAATTGCAGCGAGCCGTAGGATAAATCCGTCAGCTAACGCCGCAAAAAAGGATTTCGCCCTTCGCTAGAATCCGACTCAAGATTCTTCCTGCAAAAGAAGAAATTTTGAGCAAAACAACCGGGGTGAAATCAATGAGTGCGAAAGATATCTCAAAGGACGTTGAGTCCCCTGCAGCGCCTGCAGTAAGTGCAAATCGCCGCGAGGTCTTGTTCGCCTTGAGTTTAGGCATGACCGCGCCGCTGTTCGGCTGCGGCGGAGGCGGAGGGTCAGCCGCGGTCGCCGCTCCCCCATCCGCGCCCACACCACCGACGCCGACGCCGACGCCGACACCGACGCCGACGCCGCCACCAGCACCGACGCCACCCCCGTTGGACCTCACGCCGACAGTCACTTTTGACGCGACCGCAACATCCGGCTTGACGACCAATTACGCCTATTTGACCGGCTCCTCCGCCGTCAATCCCGCATTTACTTTCAACGGCGCCGCACCTTCCTTGATCACGCAGCTGAGTCCGACATACCCGACGCTGAACATGGTCAGTGCGGCCGACTCAAACGCGGATACATTTGCGACGGGCACGGTCTACACGACTTTCTACCACACAGGCACCATGCTCGATGTCATGCAATACGGATTCAGCGACAACGTGATGGTGTATGTCAACGACGCCTTTGTTGCACGCTATGGCCTGGCGTTTGCGTCCGGAACTGCGCAAGGTGGCGGCGCAAGCACCATCACGCTGGCCTCATCCTCATCGACCGTCTCCGGTTATTACAACCAATACTATGTGCGGATCGCAGGAGGAACCGGCTTGCTCAATGAAGCCAAGCAAGTAACGAGCTACGATGGCACAACTTTCATCGCCACAGTTGACTCCGCGTGGACGACGCCCCCCGACGGCACCACGCAATACGTAATACAAGAAGGCACTCAACCCTTTGTACTTGATGGCTCCACGGGTTCGGTCAAGTACCTGCACCTCCGATGGAATGCCTCCGGCCAGCGCAAGATCACCATTGAGCAAGGAATCTTCGCCGGTGTCAGCTCGGATGGAACCATTGCGCCTGCGCCGCTTCTCGCTACGACGCCATTCATCGCAATCGGCGATAGCTTTTGGGAAGGTGACGCCGCGCCAAACAACGTTGCGAATATGGTCGATATCTTTGCCGCCGCCATGAGCTGGCAGACGATCAATCTCGGTCAGGGAGGTACCGGTTTCATAGGCACTGTGGCGGGGCGCATGAATTTTCAAGATCGAATCGCGCCTCCGGCAGAGGCTTGGCGGGTCTCGCTCGCGGCCACCGGCGGCACTTTCACAATCAGCGTTATCTATAACGGCGTTACCAGCACCACCACGCCACTGCCCTTTGGTGCGGTTCAAACCGACATCCAATCGGCGCTGAATGCTCTGGCCAATGTTGCGTCGGCCGCCGGAACATTCACCGTGGCACGCGGCGATCTCCAGACACCGCTGATAATCGTCGGTCACGGAATACCCGGTGCGACCTTGAGTGTCGACAGCAGCCAGCTGACCGGAGGGGCAATCAGCGTCCTGGGCGCGTACCTGGGAGACGTGGCCGAAAACGTGCCTACCGACTCGACCGGCAAAGCGTTGCCGTTTTTCCTGCTGGTGTCGGGATCCGGAAACGACGAAGCCAATACCGATGCCGAAGTGCAATCGGCGGCGAGTTACGTTGCGCAACAGATCGTCGCCCGATTCCCCACCGCGAGCACGATATTTGTCGGCGTGCTGGGTGATACCAACGCGAATTCGAACTTGATCGGCCCGAGCGATGTCTCCCGCAATGCCGCCATTGCGGCGGCCGCGGCTCTTCTGCCGATGATCAATGGAAAAGTGCCTTTTATCGACACGTACGCCGCGGGCGTCGGCGCGCCAAAAATCATCAATGGACTCGGCACGGTGGCCGACCCGCAGCCTGGGACCAACTCGAATTTGAAGAGCATCACCCTGCCGGGACACCCAACCGGCGCGGGCGCGCAATTCCTGGCAAACTGGTTGGCGCCAAGGGTGCAGACCCTGATCGGTTAGCGGCCGGCGATGTGGCGCAGCCGCTTGAGGGGCTGCCATGGCAGATTCGACGCAGCCGGCAGAAGCATGTATAGTGCGCGCAGCTTTATAGGGCTGGTGCTCGGTCAGTGCCGCCTTCAGCTCGGGTCCGTCCTCGACGCACTTCGTTTTTTTACCCTCCTCGCTGCTGACCGCTGCGGACGCTTAAGGCTCCGTCGTGCGAGTCCACTTTCAACATAAGGTTTAATCATGTCATTTTCCGATCTCGGGCTGTTGCCCGAATTGCTCCGTGCTGTTGCCGATAAAGGCTACGACACGCCATCTCCCATCCAGACTCAGGCGATTCCCGCCGTGCTGGCGGGCCGGGACGTTCTCGCCGGCGCGCAGACCGGCACCGGCAAGACGGCCGGCTTCGTGCTGCCCATTTTGCAATTGCTCGCCGCCGATCAAGCGAACGGCAGTCTACGGGCGCCGCGCGCGCTGGTACTGACGCCGACCCGGGAGCTGGCGGCTCAAGTCGCCCAAAGTGCCCGTGACTATGGCAAATACATGCAGCTTCGTACCTACCAGGTGTTCGGCGGCGTGAGCATCAACCCGCAGATCAGCGCGTTGCGCAGCGGCTGCGACATCCTGGTGGCGACGCCCGGCCGGCTGCTGGATCTCGCGCAGCAGCGCTGTGTGGATCTGTCGCGCGTGCAGGTGCTGGTGCTCGACGAGGCCGATCGCATGCTCGACATGGGCTTCATCAACGACATTCGCAAGATCATCAAATTATTGCCGCCGAAAAGGCAGAATCTCCTGTTCTCCGCCACCTATTCGGACGACATTCGCGGATTGGCCGAGCGGCTGCTGCACAATCCCCTGTCGGTGCAAGTTGCCCCGCGCAACGCCCCGATCGAACTCGTCGAACAGCGGGCCTATCGGGTGCAAAAGGAACAGAAACGGCACCTGCTGGTGCATCTGATTCAGGAAGGCCAATGGCGTCAGGTGCTGATCTTTACCCGCACCAAGCACGGCGCGAATCGCTTGACGCAGCAATTGGAAGGCGCCGGCATTCAAGCCGCAGCCATCCATGGGAACAAGAGTCAGGCCGCGCGAGTGAAGGCGCTCGACATGTTCAAGCGCGGTGAGGTGACCTGCCTCGTCGCCACGGAAGTCGCGGCTCGGGGCCTCGACATCAAAGAGCTGCCGCAGGTGGTCAACTACGAGTTGCCCAACGTGCCGGAGGACTATGTGCATCGCATCGGCCGCACCGGTCGCGCCGGCGCAGCCGGCGAAGCGATCTCGCTGGTATCTTCCGACGAAAGCGGATTGTTGCGGGACATCGAACGGGTCCTACGGCGCAGCATCCCGACGCTGCCGACGCCCGCGTTTAAGATCGTCGAATCCGCCTCGCCGCCGCCCTCCCGTGAAGGCCGCTCAGCGCAGGGTGGTCATCATGGCGGCCATGGCGGTCACGGCGGCCACCATCAACGCCGCGACTCGCGACGTCCCGCAGGTGCAGGTGCGCGCTCCAATTCCGGGAGCGGCACCGGGTCCGGATCCAGCTCCGGTTCGGGAACGCGGAGCTTTGGTCAAGCCAGAGGCCGCTTCCGCTAGCGGCGACGCCGGCTAGGTCAGCTTTGGAACCAGATCGCGCAGATAGTGCGCGAATTCTGGCCCCAAACTCGCGTGCTTCAAGCCGTACTCCACGGTGGCCTGCAGGTATCCGAGCTTGCTGCCGCAATCGTAGCGCTTACCCTCGAATTCGAAGGAATACACCGGCTCGCGCTGCATGAGGCGCGCGATGCCGTCGGTGAGCTGAATCTCTCCGCCCGCACCCTTGCCTATTTTGGCGAGGTCGTCGAAGATCGCGGCCGTCAGCAGGTAGCGGCCCACGACAGCCAGCGTCGAAGCGGCTTTGTCGGGCTTTGGCTTCTCCACGATATGCGCCATCTTGCCGATGCGCGGCGCAACCGACCGCTCCAACGAAACGATTCCATACTTGTCCGTATCCTGCTTCGGAACATTCTGCACGCCGAGCACGCTGACATGATGCTGATCGAATACGTCGACCATTTGCTTCAGACAAGGGACCTTCGCGTCGATCAAATCATCCGCCAAATGCACCATGAACGGTGCATCGCCGACCACGGGACGCGCGCACAGCACCGCGTGTCCCAAACCTAACGGCGCGGATTGGCGAATGTAAACGCAGGAGGCCCAGCTCGGCAGGATGCCGCGCAACGTGTCGAGCAAGTCCTGCTTTCCCTGTGCCTGCAGCACCGCCTCGAGTTCGGGGTTCGAATCGAAATGATCCTCGATCGCGCGCTTGGAGCTGCCGGTGATGAAAATCAGGGTATCTGCGCCGGCCGAAAGCGCCTCATCCACCGCGTACTGAATGAGCGGCTTATCCACGATGGGAAGCATCTCTTTCGGGCTCGCCTTGGTGACCGGGAGAAACCGGGTGCCGCGCCCGGCGACGGGAAATACGGCTGCCTTTACTTGTTGTGCCATTCAGAAAGCATAACGGATTTGCGACGGCTTCGCCGTCGGACATTTCCACCTGCAATACTCGGACAGGCTCCTACCGCAACTTGACGATGGCATATGCCTCGAAACTGTCCCAGGAATGACACGCGGGGCAATGCCAGTAAAAGTTGCGCCCGGAAAAGCCGCATTCGTTGCACCGATATTTCTCCGCATGCGCCAGGAGCGCGCCAATCTCTTGCGCGATGCGCTCTGACTGCGTCGGACCTTCGCGCCAGACCGCCTGCAGGGTGCTGTCCTGGGAGAAGACCTTTTCGATCGACGCACGCAGCGGGGCGGCTCCTCCCAAGTCCGCCGCAATCGCGGCGAACACCAAGCGTTTCAGCTCATCAAAATCACGCTGCTGCGTTTGCGCGACGAGTTCGCCCAGAAAGGAATCCCGCTCGGCGGTCCCGACGAGCTTCAGCAGGTGCGGCAATTCCTCCTGCAGCAGGGTTGGCGATTCACTGAGCGCCCGCCTGAGAAGTTTCACGGCGAGATCGGGTTGTCCTTCCTGCTCTGCGATCTGCGCGCTCAGGAGCGCTGCCCGGGGA